>OGLM01003065.1_pt1 | contig 14237 bp, 20 predicted proteins | sample 1572531 | NCBI WGS metagenome assembly OGLM01 (sample SAMEA2581909, study PRJEB24529) | metagenome | biome: Human gut stool | place: China | collected 2011 | reverse complement strand
CCTGATGTTAATGTTGCACTATCACCTTTTATCGATAATGAAGATGATGTTTTAGAAACATTTTTTTTGAATCTTTTATATGCTGGAAATTTGTCAACTTTTGCTCCAATTAGCTATATGGATAGGTCTAAAATAACTTTAATTAGACCTATGGTTTACATACCTGAAAAAGAAGTACGTAAATTTGTTAGGAGGCAAGGAATAGAAGTAATGCCTAAAGTATGCCCTATGGATGGGGTTTCTAAAAGGGAATCTATAAAAGAGTTAATCTCTAAATTAGTTATAGAAATTCCAACCGTTAGAGCAAATATTATGGGTGCTATTAGAAGATCTAATATTAACGGTTGGAAAGAATTTTAAATTATTATTTTTACTGTAAACAAATCACCTTCTATTTTTATTTGCATTTTTCCTCCTTGCAAACTCACTAAATCTTTAGCTATTGAAAGACCGTAATCCATTGCCACCACTTGTTCTAGATTTATCTCCTCTAACAAATCGTTCCATTAGCTCTTCTGGTGTTATGTTTAACTCTTCTTTTGATATGTTTTTCATTGTAAATACTATTTTATCATTTTGCTCAACATTTACATATATTCTTGTCCCTTCTAAAGAATGTTTATATGCATTATTGTATATATTTTCTAATACTCTCCACATTTTTTTGCTATCTAATTGTGCAAAGATCTCCTCTTTTTCTATTTTGCTAATCAATTTTAAATCTTTACTCTCATACTTTTCTGCAAATTCTCCATTTGCTTGTAATATCATTTCTGCGAAATTCAATTTTTGTAAATTTACCGTTTCATTTCCAGAGCTTATTTTAGATGCTTCTATTAAATCTTCTGTTAAATTTTTTAATTTTTTTGATTTATTTTCTAGAATCTCTATATATTTTTGCGCATTTTCATTTTCTATATTTTCTTTTTTTAGAAGATTAGCATAATTTATTATTGAAGTAAGTGGAGTTTTTAAGTCATGTGATACATTTGTTATTAAGTCTGTTTTTAATCTTTCTGATTTAACCTTTTCATTTACTGCATTTTCTATGCCTTTTTTTATATTGTTTATGTCTTGGACCATATTTTTTAGGTATTTATTGTCTGTTTTTATTTCTGATTGATATTCTCCTGACACTATATTTCTTATTTTCTTTTCTATTTTATTATATTCTGAGACATTTTTTAAGAAAATAATTACTATTGCCACATATATCAAAATCACCAATGCTTTAATTTTAACATCATATATTACAATACCATAGTGTAATGTAGTTGCTGAAATTATTCCCATAGCTATTATTGTTACTACCACCACTATTATTATTAATTTATAATTTTCTTTTATTTTTTCTATAAAATTGGTTACTACTTTTTCATTTTGTGCTTTAGCTTGCTTTATATTTTTTACACTATTAAAAAATATTTCTGCTAAAATAGCATATAAAATAAGGCAAATTAATTCTATACTAATTTTTTCAAATATTGCTTCCATTCCTAATATCGTTAGTATTTTAACATCAAAGAAATCCGTGTAAATACCGCTTTTTATTGCTTTATATAAAAGTACTATAGATAATATTGAAAATATAACTACTCCGATTATATTTATCTTTACATTATGATTTGCTTTATAATAATTTTGTTGTATTGTTTTCATATAGCCATTATTATCTAAATTTACTTTTACATATATATCCAATACTTCAAATCTGGATTGGTCAGCTTTAAATCCATATTTCTGCAACACATCTATATTTGTATCTGGTACAGAATTTAAACTACAAATATAATATTGTAAACTTTCTTTAAATTCTGATTTTATATGTTCTTTATCCTGTATTACTGTTTTTAAATTGCTAAGTATTATATGTTTTCCCGTGTTTGTTGTAATATCTGCTGTGTACTCTATATTTGAATTTTCTCTATTTATGTATTCAAGTCCTGGGTAGCTTTCTAGCTCATCATTCCATATGCTCCAGTAAATAGCATCTTCCAAAGTTTCTATTTCATGCGTTATAGCACTTTTATATGATTCTGTTTGTAAAAAATTTGCTTTAGCAATTTCAGCCCAAGAAAATCGTCTTACATTTGAATATATATTGTTTCCTAAAATCCATAATATTATTACCGATATGAATAATAATAGTCTCGCTATATTTATTTTTGACTTTTTTCTGCTTTTTTTCATGCTTTATTTTCCCTTTCCTAAGATATAATAATATTTTTATATATTTTCTATCTTGTACCCTAGTCCCCACACAGCTTTTAGATATTTTGGTTCTTTAGGATTTATTTCTATTTTATCTCTTATATGGCTTATATGCACTACTACTTTTTTTTCATATCCGTCAAATGGCTCTTTCCAAACATTTTCATATATTTGCTTTATTGAAAATACTTGTCCTTTATTGCTTGCCAAAAAAAGTAATAATTTATATTCTATAGATGTAAGCTTTATTTTTTCTCCATCAACCATTACTTCTTTTGTTTTATCATTAATTTCTAGTCCATCTATTATTATGTTATCATTTTCTATAAGATTTCCAAGCTTAGTATATCTTCTTATATTTGACTTAACTCTTGCTATTAATTCTAGCGGTTCAAATGGCTTAGTAATATAGTCATCCGCTCCTGCATTTAACCCGATTATTTTATCTATACTTTGTGACTTTGCAGATATAAATATTATTGGAACTGAATTTGTTTTTCTTATTTCTCGTGCCACTGCAATTCCATCTATTTTTGGCATCATTATATCTAACAATACTAAATGTATATCTTTTTTCTTTAAGATTTCAATAGCTTTTTCTCCATCATAACATTCAAATACATTGTATCCCTCTTCTTCTAGATAAATTTTAATTGAGTCCGCTATTTCCTTATCATCATCCACTACTAATATATTATACATCCATTTTCACCTCATATATATTGCATGCATTCATTCTTTGCACATATTCAATTTTTCCGTTTATTGTTGACTTTATTTTTTCTTCGTTTACCCCATTATTACAAATTAAAATGAAGTTACTTTCTGTTTTTTCTATTTTATCATAATTTTCAACATCTATTATAATTGATTTATCCACTAATGTGAATAAATATAGATCATCTAGTATTCTATTTTCCTTTGTATTAAAAACATAAATTATTGGCAAATTTTTTTCTGCTATTTTTTCTGCTATATTATTATATTGTGAATATATATATTCTATTTTTGTATTTTTCACAAATGGACTGTATATTATTGTGAAAAATATTATTGATATTATAAATAATGTATGTTTGCAACTTGCACGTTTTCTTACAAATTCTCTTAAACAATATGCTATTGCAATTATCATTGATGAATATATTGGAATTATATATCTTGTTTCAATATACGGAGCTTTTAATACTATTGTTAATAAATAAATCAAAATTGGAGTTACTAGTAAAACCATTTCTCCATTCATTTTAATATCACTCTTTTTAGGTTTTATTGCTATAATTCCTGTTAAAATTATTATAAATGGCAATAACCCATTAAAGAATTCTTTATTTATCTTTTTGCAGTATCCTACTATATTTTTTATTACATCCACTTCTACAGTTACCCCTCTGTAGCTGAAAAATATATGTGATATTGCATATGGAAATATGAGTATATAAATAACTGATGATATAAATATTCCAATATTATATATCATCAGGTTTTTGTAATTCTTTTGCTTTATGCATTTTACTGTATATATTAAATATAATACAAATGCGTAAATAAAAAAGTAATAATGTGTTAGCCCTCCCAAAATCATAAATGTAGAAATCAAAAATATATTTATTGGTCTTATTTTTTCTTTATTATATATTTTCATATGTAAGAATGTAATTATTAATATATTTAAATTACATAGTTCATACATTCTTATATATAATGTACTATTTAAGCTAATTAGTGTAAGTCCATTAATTAATGTTGTCAATACTGCATATATTTTATTTTTAAATAATTCTTTTGATATTAGATATACCATTATACTTGATATTATAAATATTGTTATATTTAATAAAATTCCAGTCCATTTTGTAAATTTGTTTATTGTAAAAGTTGCAGATATTCTTAATAGTAAATAATACAGTGGAGGATGTACATCATTTTTTTGATTTTCATATACAGGTTTTATATTATAAATTTCATTGTCGTTAACTTCTAAATAATCTTCAAAATATTCTTTATTATGCCATTTATTTAAAAAATCCTCATTATCTGCAATATTTAGTTTATTATAATTCATTAGGCCATATGAGTACATTTCATCCATATGAAAGTATTGTTTTTGATACCCAAAATAAATTCTAATTAATATCTGAACTAATATAATTATTATTAAAATGATTGTTGTCTTTTTCCTCATCTTTATTCTCCCAATATTTTTCTCCATTTATCTCATCAATTAAATATAGTGGTCTATTTTTTGTTTGATTAAATGTTCTTCCTATATATTCACCTAATATTCCAATTAATGCAAATTGTATGCCCATAAAGAAGAGTATTAATGAAATAATTATTTGATATGGTTCTATTGTTTGTTTAATAATAACATATATTAGATTAATTAGCCAAGATGCAAATGTAATAAATGATATATATATTGGCCATCTTAATGGTGAAATAGAAAGTGATGTTATTCCATCTATTGCTAGGTCTATTAATTTTTTATAATTCCATTTTGTTACTCCTGCTATTCTTTTGTCCCTATCAAAATATATTGCCTTTTTGTTATATCCTATCCAACTAAAAATACTTTTTGAGCATCTTCCTGTTTCTCTTAATTTGCACATTGCTTGTACACATCTTTTATCTAATAATCTAAAATCTCCTGTATCCTTTTGTATTGGTATTTTAGTAAACTTTTGTAATGTTTTATAGTACATAGTTGATGTGAATTTTTTTGGCCATGTTTCTCCATCTCTTGTTTTTCTTGTTGCATACACATCGTCATATCCTTTTTCCCATTCTTGTATCATTTCTGGTATAAGTTCTGGTGGATCTTGCAAATCTGCATCCATTATTATTACTGCATCGCTTTTCCTAGAATAGTCTAATCCTGCTATTATAGCTATTTCCTTTCCAAAGTTTCTTGAAAACGATATATATTCAAATCTATTATCTTTTTTTCTTATTCCTTCTATTATTTTTAAACTATTATCTTTGCTTCCATCATTTATGAACAGTACTTCAATTCTATAATTTGTTAGCTTGTTTATTATAGATGTTAGTCTATTTCTTAAAAATAGAAGTGATTCTTCCTCATTATATATTGGAATTAATATTTTAATTGTTTTCATTTTTTCCCTACCTTTATTTTTTCTATATTAATATTATATTCTTTATATCACTTAAATATTAAATTTAAAGGCTAGAAAAAGTTAAAATTTAGTAAATTTTATTCAAATATTCTCTAATTGGCAAAACAGACCTCATTAAGAGATCTGTTTTTTCTATGCCCATGGATTTGCAGATTCTGGATCTTTTATACCTGCCATTAATCCTACAATTGTATCACTCCATATTATTTAATTTCTGTAGACCATAGTCCATGTTTGTTGCAATAAGCATATACTTTTGAACCTGGTATATATTTAAATCTACATTCTGCATTTTGTTCTGGATATAGTTTGATTTTGCATATTTTCTCACCGGCAATCATTGCCAACCACTCTATATAATGCTCTTTATCCATTACATGATTTACTTTTACAAATATTTCATCTTCGACTTTTTCATACGTTGGTATATGTTTTTCGGCTACAGCATCCATGCTATTTGGAATGATTTCTTCCATTTTTTCTCCACAGCAAACTATACCACAATTATCGCAACTGCAGTCCTTTAAAACTTCGACCAGCGCTCCACATTTAGAACATTTTTTTATAATTAATTTTTCCATAATATCTTTCCTCCTACTTTTTTAAGTTATTACAATAATATCATAATCACTATAAAAAAGCTAGATATATTATATTATTTATCTTTTATTAATTTGTAAATATCTTTAAGTTGCAAGTGCTAGTTAATTTCTTTTAATTTAGCCGTCATGTCAAAATTATAAATATACTTACCATCAATTTTTTCATAAACTTCTCCAACTTTTGCATTTTTAGGTAAATCTATCTCAAATATAGAACACGGTCCACCATCACCATTTTCTGATATACAAACCGAATTCTCATCCATTACCCAAGCATAGCTATTTCCTTTCCAGCTTTTGTTATCTAAAAAAATCTTTCTTCTCTCATATAAGTTATATTCTTCTAATACTTTGTCATTTTCATTCATACCTTTACCTTCATCCATCATATTTTTTAATGCATTTTTTAAATCTCTAATAAATTCCTTTATGAAACCATTACTATTATTATTGTTTCTTTCAAATATATTTAAGTCCAATATTTCACCTCCTATTTTTCTAATTTACTTTCTCCTGTTGCATAATTAATAATAATTCCATTTTGCACATTATATACATATACATTAAATTGTAATTTTCCATTGTCTTCAATAGAATATGCTTCAATATTTACACCATTTGCTAATTTATTTTCGCCCTCAAAATATGGAGTAACTCTATATAGGACATGGTTAGTTTGATTTTCCTTCAAATAATTATAAACCTGATCTTCAAATTGTTTCATTCCATTTATATTAAAGCTTTGTGTCCCTGTCATTATGTTTCTTTTATCCACATCTATTCCACCTAATTTCCACGCAATTATATGACATCTATGATATAGATATCCTCCTGGAATAGTGTTTGTGTTATATTTTTGTTGTTTAAATCCTGTTGGTGTAATTGAAGAATAATCATCTTTTTCGTCATCTTCATTAGCCTTTTTCCAACTAGTTTTTATCATTGCCCTTCCGCACTCTGCCATTTTCTAAATCAGAATAATAATCATTCTGTATACTTATGTCTTGCGCAGTAAATTGAGGCACATTGTTGTTTATTTCAATAAATATTTCTCCACTGTATTTTGGAATGTTTGATATAGCGTAAGAAATTTTGTCGTTTTCTATAATATTGCTTGTTTGGTTTTCCTTTCCAATGTTAAAATTTACGCTTACAGCAGTTATTATAATATATAACAATATTATTGCAATACGCTTTAATTTTTTTGTATTTTTATTCATACATTTCACCCATATATTTAATATCATAATATATGATTTTTTTCAATATTTGTATAGCTTGATTTTATTATATTTCGCTCTGCATACCTCACTCCCACATATCCCATATACACTGCCAAATCAGTTCATTCTGATAAGTTTCTTTTATATTAGTTTTGGAAAATCTAGAAGTACTATTTTTATCTGCTCCATTATTTATTAATAATTTCAAAATCTTTCTATATTGCTCTATGCCAACCTGTACACAGTGATACTTGGAATGGAGACATTCCTCAACCTTTCTCCTTCCTCTTTTATTTTTTCTATAAAAATATTCTATCATATCGGTATCTTTTATTCATTTTTTTAATTACCCTACTAAAAGTTTATACAAATTTATATCAATTTTAAATATTTTTCAATATTTTATTTTCAATGTATTTGTGACATATCTATTTTAAGCCTATATTGAACATATTTTTTTAGAAAACCTTTTTTATATTTGGTAGTATATGCAAAAAAAGCATTTTTCTATGAAACCTTTATTGTACCCAATTGTAAAAAAGAGACTCGAACTTACGACCTTCGGGTTATGAGAATTTAATTGTGATTTTTGAGAAATTTTGTTAACTTGAGTTTTTATTAGTTTTAATAGGGTTAGGGCAAATTGGTGTGATTATTTTTTAGGTTAAATTTTGTACTCTTTGGCAGCGATCGTCCCCAATTTGTCCCCAAAAATTTTTAATAAAAATGGAGGTTTTAACAATGAATAATTTAAGAGAAGTTAATGATGATATTTTAAAAGATTGGTTAAGTTTTAGAGAGGAAGATTTATGTTCTTTGACTTGTGATGAGGATAGAAAGCATTTTGTTTATTTTGATGAAATTACTGAGAAGATTTTAAAAAATGTCCCAGAGCAGAATAAAAAGTATGTTGAGAAACAGTTGAAACAACTGGATGATAATTTCTTTGATTATATTTGCTATTGGAATGAGAAATATTATAGAAATGGGTTCCGTGATGGAGTGCAGCTGATTGGTGGATGTTTTCAAAAATAAATAGAAGTAGGAATTTTACGATTCTAAAATTGTCGTAAAATTCCTAGCATATATATGTTAATCTAATTAATTATACATAGCTAATACTTCACCTTTTATTGCTGGTCCTTTTTCTTTAATAAGATATTTTTCCTGTTCATGCTTAGGCATAGTTCTTCTTAAATCTCTTCCAATCTTAAATATATCTTTCATTACATCCATCAAAATAATCTCTTGTTGTTCTGAATATTTTCTATCAACTAATAAAATAACTTTTACTTCTTCTTCATATAATTCTTTAAAATCTTCATATGTAATATCTAGCTCATCAACATTTATACTTGATACCACAATATACTTTTCATCATTTGAGAAATATATTGGAATATTATTGTTTTCTTTAAATATTAAGTCTAGTAATTTTTGATCATTTGAATTTGATTTATCCACACTATCTTTAATCATTTCAGAAAAAATTGGATTTTGTTTAATTGAATTTACTAATTCGATATTCTCATCTCCCCCCTTTGGTTGCATCATTTTTGCAGTAAATTGAATTAATTGTCCAGAAAAAATATGATCAGCTTCATCAAAGTCAAAACCTATAATTCCTGTTTCGTCTTCCATAACTTTTTTCTCAAATATTCTTATTAAATCATATTTATCATTTTTTAAATTTTCTGTATCCGTTTGAATATTTTCTGCTCCAGCTGAAAATTTTGAAAAATCTACCCCTGCTTTTTTATTTATTTGGTTTGTCTTTGTAATATCATAGCTTATTTTTATTTCTAATTGTTTAGCTAACTTCTGCAATAAAACTTCATTTACATATATATAATTTTTAAATAACATTTTTCTTTCTCCTTATTCTAAATACTCTTTTAATCCTTCAACTATTTTGTACACTTTAGTCATTGGATTTCTCTGTGATGCTTGTCCATCTTTGTTTACTTCTTCCATATATTCGCAATTTTTTATTGCAGTATGTAACTTTCCCTCGCTTGTAACTTTATCAAATATATTTACATCATTCTTAGCATACTCACCTAATCCGTTCCTTTGAAATTCTTTACTAAGTTCTTGTAACACATCATCTTTTGAAATATATCTATTTACTTTCTTAAAATGTGCCAACAACCAAAGCTCAAAATTAGGATTAGACCAAGCTACATTATAATTGCAATTATCTATCGCTGAATTAAATTGTTCATCATTATAATCATCTTTGTCAAATACTACCCAGACTTGTCCATATACCTTATTAGCATGATTAACTGTCTTTTGAGTATATTTTACTAAAGATGTTGTATTCATTCCTGTCCCTTTTACATCAATATTCGGAATTAAAACATCTACTTTATTGCCGTACTTTTCATTAATTTTTCTTTTTAGTCTGTCTTTTCTTGAAATATTATTATTTTTCATAATCTATATTAAATTCTTCCAATACTGGAATAGCACCATATCTTCCAGTTAAATAGTCTTTATTGTATGTTGCGTCGTTTCTTACTTTTTTACCCACATTTTTATCATCATCTAGTATATAATCAGATAACGCATATATTTCTGAAATACCATCTTTATCTTTTTCTGCAAACCAAATTTCATCTCTTCTAAATGTTTCTTTATTTAGGTTTACTGTATCATGTGTTGAATATATTAACTGTCCGTTTCCTTTATTTGTCTCACTATTATGGAATAAATTAATAATATATCTTGTTAATAATGGATGTAGTTTTGCATCTAATTCATCAACAAATAATACCATTCCATTTTTTAATGCATCCATAAAGAAATCAAATAAGTGAAACATTTTTCTAGTTCCATTAGACTCTAAATAAAATGGTAATGCTTTTAATTTTCCATTTTCTCCTCTATGAATAACTTCAATATCTATAATGCCATTATTACTTTTAACAGCTTCTATTGAATCTGGTGTAGTTTTTATTCCTTCAATTCCAGAATCAAAAGTTTTTATAAATTTTAATAATTCTTTTTTGTAATTTTCATCACTTAAAATTTTTAATGAAACTCTATTATTAATAAATCTTTCAAAATTAGGATTACCTAAATCTAAATATGTGCTATTTACAAACCAATCATATACATTACTAAAATCTTCATTATTTCTATCTATTTTACTATATATATTTAGGAATAATGTTCTTTCGTCTATATTTACTAATTCTGAAATCTTGTTAGGTTTCATTGATACATTATTATTTTCTCTTTCAAAAATAGCATAGAATTTATTAACTCTTTTCTCAAATAACCATTCTGAAATTATTTTATCTTTTAAAACTTCAAAACCATATTTGTATACTTTATTGTTTTTAGCTAATATTTCTACTTCTAAAGCAATTGGATCATTATTTATCATAAAACTATATATATTTTCTTCATCTATTGGAGAATTCTTTTTAGAGTCGTCACTTACTAATATTCTCTTTTTCATATAATCAAAAGCCTGTAACACATTAGTTTTTCCACTAGCATTAGCACCATAAATTGCAGATACTTTTAAATATTCACCATTATCAATTTTAGCCACATTATATTCATGTTCTTTTAATGATGTTGCTTCCATATCTAAACAATTTTCATTTTTAAAAGATTTGAAATTTTTAAAACTAAATCTTATTAACATCTTAAAATCCTCCTTCACTTTATATATTATATGCTAAAATAAAAAAAACATCAATATTTTTGAGGAATTTTCTCAAATTTTATTGATATTTATTCAAAAATGCTATTAAACTCTAATGGTACTATATTTTCATAAAGCAATGTGAACTGTGAGTTAACTTGTCTATAATCATGATAATGTCCAAAATACCATTTCTTAAACTTACATTTTTCTGAAATTTCTTGTAAATAATCTGTTAAAATATCTTTTTTATAAGATGGATTTAGTAATGTTTGAATACTAGTTGGACAACAGTGAGTAATAATATAATCAACTTTATAATTTACTTTTTCTAAATTTTTTATTCCGTTTTGCATTTCTTCTTCAGTTGGAAGTTCCCAATCCCACCATGAATAATCTCTTATTCTAAAATATGCACATCTTTTTCGATATTCATATATCTTTTCTTCTTCATCTAAGTTAAGTATTCCATCTTGTATGTCATGTGACCTTGCACCACCAAATGCGAAAATCTTTTTATTATCTATTTCAAATATTTCTCCACGCATTAAATGTAATACTGAATCTCTTATTTTATGTACTTTGCCTCCATGCCACTCTTCTACTGGATAATTATATAATCTTGTAAAATTCTCGTGGTTTCCATCTACAAATAATGTTGTAAAATTCTTTTCGTTTAGATAATCCAACCAATACTTTTCTTGAATATTCTCCTTTTCAAATGTCCAAACTCCACCAAAGTCGCCACATATTATTACATAATCATCTTTGGTCATTTCATTTTGAATTGGGAAGTTTTCAATTAAAAATCTGCTAAAATCAGCATGTGTATCTCCTGTAATGTAAATCATAATGGCTCCTTTCTATTATGAATTTATTTATATTATACTATATCCCCTCCTTTTTAAATTTATAATTACTATCCATATTGTTAAATTGACTATAAAAGATATCAATATAATATAAATCAAATTGAGTTTATTAAAATTATAACATAAAAAACTAATTAAAGCGGTATTAAAAATATAATTTATGCAGTATAATGCACATCCTAGCCAACTTGGGTGTCTTCCCTTTTCATAAATACTTGACGTTAGAAAAAAAGAAAGCATATGTAATATAGTCCCTCCAATAATTATGTTAAAAATATCTGCATATACACTTGATTCAAAATACATTGCATATGGATTTGATAAGCAAAACTGTCTTATAAATACACTTAGTATATTAAATACCTTATACATATACAACCTCCTTTATAAATTTTTAGGCATCTAGATAAAAGATGCCTATATTATTTCATTTTTTGAATAACTGCTTAATTCGTTCAAATAGTCCTTTTTTATTATTTTTTTGTTGAGAGCTTTCTAACCATTCAACATTATTATCTGTTATATAATAATGTGACCTACATGGTATACTAAAGTTACCTATTGATGGTCTAAGTGTAATTGCTTGTCCATCATATTTCATTACCCATCCATATTTTTTATCGATAGGAGTTACAGTTCTTTCACCACATCCGCATGCACATCTATGTACAATAACATTACAACTAATGCACACATACAATATACCATCTTTTAAGTTTGAAGGAATTTTATCAACAAACTCAACTTTAAATTTATTAGTTTTCATGTACTATTTCTCCCATCTCAATTGAATAAACATTTTGACATTGAATATCATCATTTTCATATATTTTAAAATATTTTTTCCATTCTATAACTGCTATTGTTGCATTTAAAGCATTACATTCTGCAATTTGAATATTTGTATTATATACATCATTACCATCTTCATCAAAATCAAGATATATAGGAATTCTGTCGTAATTAGTTTTGTTAAAGACAGTAGTTCTTACCTGACCATTTATAGTGTCATTTATATTTTGTAGCCCAATTCCTGTATCTATAAATGGTATTTCTTCTAAGACAAGATAATCTGTAATTAATTTTCTTGCTATTCCTGAATCAATACATATAAATACAAAATCCATATCTTTTAATACACTAACATTTTCTTCTTTAATAAACATGTCATGTTCTATTAAATTTTTATGCATATTTTGATAATTTGCTTTAAAATAGCTTACCTTTGACATACTTTTTGGAAATATTTCTTTACTCGCTGCTCCAGGACTTCTAAAAGCATTATGCTGACAAAATACATCTCCATCAATCAAATGTATTTCTTTGACATTAGTTTTCGAAACTAAATCAAGTATATATGCTCCAGTTCCTCCAAGTCCAATAATTGCTATTTTTTTGTCCAACATTTTTCTATTGCAATTGTCAATTCCTGCTCTTGATGAATTTGTATCAAAATATTGAAATACTGATTCTTCTTCTGTTACCACTTTTTTAAATGTTTTTGCAGTTACTGAATTATCTTTATCTATTGCTCTAGAAGAAATTATATTAATATAATTTACAAATTTTTCATAATAATCTTTATAATTTTCATCTGGTTTATTTGAAAATGAGCGTTTCACATTTATTCCAGCTAAAATTGAATTGCTGGCACTATGCTTTATTTGTGTAATTTCTGTTCCATCTGCATTACAAGGTTGATCTCCTGAAAAATATATAACATGGTCTCCATTATACTTAGCCTTATCACCTTCAAAAGCAATGCTTGACACTAATGTACCATAATCTATTTCTCCATTTGCTTTCAAGTATGGAATATGGGAAACAATCCCATATCCATTATTTACATCTAATTCATATCCTTCATTTTGAAGTTTTTTCAAATCATCACTATGATTTATTAGTTCTTGTGACATTTATCCTCATTCCTTTCTTAACCATAACTACTTGTCCCTTTAATAAAAAACCATTTGGTTTTTCATTATTTCCTTTAAAATAAATTACGGTATAATTTATAGAATCATTATCCTCATAATGTCCAAAAGCTAATCTTATAACTTCCTCATATGAAATTTTTTCTTTTGCTACCTCTTTTTCTTCACCATTTATAAAAATAGTGATTTCATGTTTGTTTTTTAATTTTTCTTCTATCATTTATAATCTTTCCTTTCTTTAAAAAATAAGCAAAAGAACAAGGCAATGCAAATTTAGGCCTTGTTCTTATTTTATCCTCTAGGAGGATATGGATCTTTACCATAAGTATTCTTACTTTGAATTCTTCCATTTAATCCATGTATTATATGTTCAGAATTATTCTGTTTGGCAATTAATCTTCCAGCATTTTGAGCATCTTGCTTAGTAGCATATGTATTGATTGCCTTTGATGTATTTTCAAATTTGTTTTGCCAACCATTTTTGTTATGAACAGTATGTACATTTTTGTTCATTTTTTTCACCTGCCTTTCATAAATTTTGGTAAATTAACATACTTATTTCCGCAAAAATAAAAATTTATTGAAAATGTAAGA
>OGLM01003063.1_pt1 | contig 14242 bp, 7 predicted proteins | sample 1572531 | NCBI WGS metagenome assembly OGLM01 (sample SAMEA2581909, study PRJEB24529) | metagenome | biome: Human gut stool | place: China | collected 2011 | reverse complement strand
TGCTGAACGTCGACCGCGGCGTGCCCGAGGTCTGGGGCAGCGTGTATGATGTGCGTGACCTGCTCAACGCAACTGTCAAGCTGCGCGACGGCAAGAAGGCCACCGACATGGATATGGGCTTCATGGAAAAGATGGCCGTCAAGAAAGCTCTCGGCAAAATCGAAGGCACCGACATTGAAAAGCTCCTCAAGGAGTACGGCGTCATCTAAGGATAAAAGCAAGCAGGATAGCAGGAAAATAATGAGTAAGGGCGGGAGCTATGCTCCCGCCCTTACTTTGCGCTCTCGCGTCTATTTCACCGGTGCATTAAGTCGCTCAGCGCGCCGTCCACGGCGGTACCCATCTGCTGCATGGTGCGGCCCACGCAGGTCTTCATGGCTTTGCGCTTTTCTGCGACGGTCATGCCGATGATCGCGCCGGCGGCCATGCCGGCAGCCATACCGCGCCAGAATGCGGTATCACACATATCGATCACTCCTTTGCTCACGCGCTTAGTCTGTCCACACAAGATCGCGTCATACGCGGCAATTTTTGCCGCAAATCGCCCTTGCTGAATGCCTCTTTTCGGCCTATAATGAAAATGAGAAAAAGTAAGCATGAAGGAGAACCATATGACCACGATTTATCTCATCCGCCACGCCGAGGCCGAGGGCAACCTCTATCGCCGCGCGCATGGCTGGTACAACAGCACCATCACCGACCGCGGCTACCGCCAGATTGCCGCGCTCACCAAGCGCTTTACCGACACGAAATTTGACGCCGTTTATTCAAGCGACCGTTTCCGCACGATGATCACGGCGCTTTCCATCTATAAAACGCACGGTCTGCCGCTGCGCACCGTCCGCGCGCTGCGCGAGATCGACGTGGGCTATTGGGAGGATACCCCGTGGGCGGAGCTTGAGCGCATCGACCCTGAACAGCTCGCGAATTTCAGCAACGACTCGCAGAACTGGCACGTCCCCGGCTGTGAAAGCTTTGCCGAGGTGCGCGAGCGGATGCGCAAGGCGCTCACAGAGATCGCCGAGGCGCACCCGAACGGCACGGTCGCCGTCTTTTCCCACGGCATGGCCATGCGCATCATCGTCGGCACGCTTCAGGGCATGACGCTGCACGAAATCGACAAGACCGGCCACGCGGAAAACACCGCCGTTGCAAAGCTCGAGTACGAAAATGGCACGTTCAATGTCATCTTCCGCGACGACGCCTCCCACCTCGGCGACAACATTGCCACCGTGCGCAAGCAGCCTTGGGTCAACGACCCGAAAGGCTTCGAGGGCGGCATCTACTACCGCGCTTCGGGCGAAGCGGGGCATTTCGACGTGATGCACGGCGGCGATGTCATCGGTGCGGTCAGCGTTGTCTCCTGCCGCGGCGGTGTGGGCACGATCGGCGAATTCTGGCTCGAGGAGGACGTGCAGAAGCGCAACCTCGGCGAAAAGCTCGTCGGTCAGGCTCTCTCCTATGCGCGCTCGCGCGGCTGCTCCATTCTCTCGACCGGCCGCATCCCGAAGAGCAATGCAGTCGGCCTCCACTGCGCGGAAAAGTGGGGCTTCCACCCCGTTCATGAGGACGCGGAAAGCGTCACATTTGAGAAGAATTTCGAATACGATGAGGAATCCTGCTGGAAGAGATTGCAGGAAGTTATCGAAAAATGAAGAAAAAGAAGATCGAAAAGGCCTTTCTGCCGGTCTCGAAGGACGAGATGGTCGAGCGCGGCTGGTACTACTATGACTTCCTCGTCGTCACGGCGGATGCGTATATCGACCACCCGAGCTTCGGCACGGCGATCATCGCACGCGTGCTGGAGCACGAGGGCTACCGCGTGGCCGTGCTCGCCCAGCCGGACTGGCACAGCGCGGACGCCTTCCGCGCGATGGGCCGCCCGCGCTACGGCGTGATGATCGGCGGCGGCAACATCGACTCGATGGTCGCGCACTACACGGCGGCAAAAAAGCGCCGCACGCAGGACCTCTACTCCCCCGGCAACCGGATGGGCCTGCGGCCCGACCGCCCGACCATCGTATACGCCAACCGCTGCCGCGAGGCCTTCGGCAATATCCCCATCGTCGTCGGCGGACTGGAGGCAAGCCTGCGCCGCTTTGCGCACTACGACTACTGGGACGATAAGGTCCGCCGCGCGCTCATTTTCGACGCACAGGCCGACCTGCTCGTTTACGGCATGGGCGAATATGCCACGCGCGAGATCGCGCGCCGGCTCTCCAAGGGCGAAAAGGCGGATACCTTGACAGATATTCGCGGCACGGCGTTTGTGACGCGCACGCCCGAAGTCTGCGCCTTCGACCATGTCGAGTGCCCGTCATATGAAGAGGTGTGCGGGGACAAGCACGCCTACGCGCTCGCGACAAAGCTCGAATACGAGGAGCACGACCCCATTCGCGGCAAAGCGCTCTGGCAGGCGCACGGGCGTGACACGCTCGTCGTCAATCCGCCCGCGATGCCGCTTTCGCGCGAGGAGCTCGACGAGGTCGCCGAGCTCCCCTACATGCGCGAGGTGCACCCGATGTACGACGCTCTCGGCGGCGTCGCCGCCATCGAGGAGGTGCGCTTTTCCGTCGCGCACAACCGCGGGTGCTTCGGCGGATGCAACTTCTGCTCGCTGGCGTTCCATCAGGGGCGCATGATCACCTCGCGCTCGATCGAATCCTGCGTGCGCGAGGTCGAGGGCTTCACCCACGACCCGAAGTTCAAGGGCTACGTCCACGACGTCGGCGGTCCGAGCGCCAACTTCCGCCATCCGTCGTGCAAGGATCAGTTGAAGCGCGGCATGTGCCGCAATAAAAACTGCCTCGCTCCCTACCCCTGCAAAAATCTCGATCCCGACCACTCGGAATATGTCGAGCTGCTGCGTCGTCTTCGCGCGATCCCCGGCGTGAAGAAGGTCTTCGTCCGCTCGGGCATCCGGTATGACTATCTGCTCGAGGACAAGGGAAGTCCCTTTTTGTCCGAGCTCGTCAAATACCACATCTCCGGCCAGCTCAAGGTCGCGCCCGAGCACTGCGTGGCGGGCGTGCTCGACTACATGGGAAAGCCGCACTTCGACGTGTTTGAAAAATTCTGGGACAAATACCGCTCCGTGAACGAGAAAAACGGGCGCGAGCAGTATCTCGTGCCCTACCTCATGTCGTCCCACCCCGGCTGCACACTCGAGGACGCCGTGCAGCTCGCGGAATTTCTGCACTCCACGGGTCACAAGCCCGAGCAGGTGCAGGACTTCTACCCCACGCCCGGTACGCTCTCGACCTGCATGTACTACACCGGCATCGACCCGCGCGACATGACGCCCGTCTTTGCCGAGACGACGCCGCACGGCAAGGAATTGCAGCGCGCGCTGCTCCAGTGGTTCCGCCCCGACAAGAAAAAGCTCGTCATCGAGGCGCTCAAAAAGGCCGGACGCGAGGATCTCATCGGCTACGGGCCGAAGTGCCTTGTGCGTCCCTACGGCGACAGCCGTCCCGCGCCGCAGGGCGGCAAAAAGAGCGCCGCGGGAACGAAAAAGAGTGGCAGACCGGCAGAAAAGCCCTCTGCGCGCGCGGAAGCGCGCAGTGGCGCGAAGACAGCCGAAAAGGCAAAGCCTTTCAAGCGCAAGTCCGGCTGGGCAAAGCCCAAAGCCGCAGCAAAAGGCAAAAAGAAATAAAAAGGATCCCCGACCGGCCGGTCGGGGATCCTTTTTATTTGATCTGTGTGATCGCGCTGCCGCTTACTGATAGTCGCTCAGCAGGAACATCGGCTTGATGGCGACCACCTCGTCATATTCCTCCTGCTCGACCTGCACATCGGCATTGAGCGCCTTGAGGTCACTCTTGAGTACCTCAAGCGCTTCCTGCACGCTCTGGGCACGGCCTTCGCGCAGAACGCGGATCATGCGCGTGAGCACGACGGGATGGGCATAGCGCGGCGGCAGGGGGAAATCCTCGGGCAGGACATTTTCGAGGTTGGCCTGTGCCTCTTCCCACGCGCGGGCGACCGCCCTTTTGTTGTTCTTCGCCGTGGGCAGCACGTGGGCGCCCGAGAAAAAGAACACCGCTGCAAAGCCGAAGAGCGCAAAGTAAACGCCGAAGTCGCCGCCGTTGCGCCAGGAAATGATGCCGTAGACCAGTGCCGCAGCGCCTGCGATCACGATCGCCAGCGCCACCCACCGGTAGGCGGGATTCGTGTGCTCGTTGACGCGCTTGGCCTTGGCCGCCGCGGAGAGCTGCGCCGTCAGCTCAGGGTAGCCGGAGAGGAATTTCTGCGCCTGTTCCAGCTCTTCTTTGGCGCTCTGCGCCGCGGGCGTGAGCGTATCCAGGTAGCGTCTTGCTTCCTTTTCCGCCTTGGCCTGCACGCGCCGCTCGCCGCCTTCGCTGAGCGTCGGGATCTCGGGGTGCGCGGCAGCGATGCAGGCGAGCATCTCGTCCACATCTTCCTCCCGCTTGAAGGTGCACTGCTTTTCCTGCCCGTCGTCATACTCGACAAACCGTTGGGCATAAGCACACAAGGAAGGGTAATACTTCAAAAAAAGGACATCGAACGCTTTTTCATCTCCCCTTTGGATTTCCTGAAAAAGAGTTTCGTCTGCCACTATATCAGAAATATTACAAGACATACAAATCACTGTTCTATAAGTTTTAATCGGAAATATTTATACTTATTTGCAAATATAATATTTTCTAATCCAACGAACAATTACAAATACATGAAAAAAAATCACTTTTCATTTAGGAGATTTCATTTTTCGTCAGTCATATTTATAAAAGGACAATTATGGACAAACATAAACAAATAAACGAATCGATACTTTTGGGTTATTTCACCGGAACCCTCTCCATACCTCTGCAACAAGAAGTAGAAGATTGGATCTCTGCATCAGAAGAAAACAAAAAAATAGCCCGGGACATACAATCTATATGCCTGGCAACTGAGACATTGACTTGTATCCGGCAAACAGATTCAGGTACAGCCCTGAAAAAAGTAAAAAGCAAGATACATTCCCACCGGAAAATTTCTCTATCCGCCTGGATACAACGTATTGCGGCAATCCTCATCCTTCCGCTTATCATTTCCACTATATATTTCGCATTAAAAAAAGATCCGATCGAATATATAGAAATCAGAACTAATCCAGGAATGGTCGCTGCAGTCAATTTACCGGACGGAACAAAAGTATGGTTAAACTCACGTTCCTATCTGAAGCACCCGACGCGTTTTACAGGTAACACACGTGATGTTGTGCTGAACGGTGAAGCCTACTTTTCCGTCCATAAAGACAAAAGTAAACGTTTCACTGTCAGCACCCCATTTGATATCAAAGCAGAAGTACTCGGTACCGAATTCAATATGGAAGCCTATGCAGCCGACAGCAGCGTAAGGACCACCTTGGTATCTGGCTCCATTCGACTTTCATTTTTAGACGATAATCAGAAGCATAAATCATTTTTAATGAAACCGAATGAAGAATTCACTTATAACCAATATACTAAAAAAGTTAAAGTCGACAAACCATATATTCCGACACAAACTTCCTGGAAAGACGGCTTGGTCGTATTCCGGAACACACCATTTAACGAAGCATTGAAAGTGTTAAGCAAACGTTTCAATGTCGAGTTCATCGTAAAAAACGACAAGTTATATAACAACTCCTTCACAGGACCTTTCGATGGACAGCACTTACAACTAATCCTCGAACATTTCCGTTTGGCTTCCGGTATTCAATATCGCTTCATAGACCCTCAAACTGGGCAAGAAGGAAATATTAAAGAAAAAACGATCGTTGAATTATATTAAGTGTAACCTTATTTATCAAATCTCATGAAAGAAAATAATCCCCCTTGAAAACAAAACATACGGGAAAATATTGGCGTATTTCCCCGTATGAAAATCCATCGCAAACTTGTTTGGCGACAAGTATAAGCAACTTTTTTATAACTCTAAATCATTTACAAATCTATGACAAATTATTTTAGCTTCCAACATTTCAGGAAGATGAATGTTAGGTTCATGCTCCTGAAGAAAATACCATTATGTATGAAACTATCCGTAATAATGTTATTTATCTGTGTCGGATTAGCCTACGCGTCCGATAGCTACAGTCAAAATGTTCTTTTAAACATAGATGTGAACAACAAATCTGTACAGGAGGTACTGGATGAAATTGAAAAACAATCAGACTTTCATTTCTTCTACAATAACAAACAAGTTAATACCTCACGTATCGTTAGTATAAAAAGTAAACAAAAAAATGTTTTTAATGTATTGGAACAATTGTTCTCCGGAACCAATATCAGCTATAAAGTTTTAGATAAAAGTATTATTCTCTCCCCCAAAGAGGTACTAGTTGCCCAACAGAAAAGCAGAAAGATCACCGGAGTTGTCACCGATGGAAAAGGCGAACCTGTTCCCGGCGCCAATGTCATTCAAAGAGGGACAACGAACGGAACAATTTCCGATATCGATGGAAAATTCAGTTTAGAAGTACCAGATAATGCGACATTGGTCATTTCCTTTATCGGATACGTAACCAAAAATATTGCCGTCGGACATAAAGAAATATTCAATATTACCCTACTCGAAGATTCACGCAAATTAGATGAAGTTGTTGTTACAGCCTTAGGAATCAAACGAGAAGAAAAAGCTCTGGGATATGCTGTTCAAAAAGTGAAAGGAGATAATCTGCCTTTAGCAAAAACAGTAGATGTGACAACATCCTTAACGGGAAAAGTGGCTGGTTTGAATATTCAAAATAGTACGGAATTCAATGAAACACCTAAAATCAAACTACGTGGAGAAACTCCACTAATCATTGTAGACGGTGTTCCCTATGGAAACATCACGTTAGACGAAATTGCATCCGACGACATTGAATCTATCGATGTATTAAAAGGTGCAACAGCCTCTGCATTGTATGGTGCTCGCGGAACAAGTGGAGCCATAATGATAACTACGAAAAAGGGGGCCAATGAAGAAGGCTTGAACATCAATATCAATAGTAATACAATGTTTTTTTCCGGATACCTCGCATTCCCTGAAACTCAACATTCTTATAGCCGTGGTTTCGGAGGTAAATACAACAATGACTATGTCTGGGGAGATAAACTGGATATAGGACGCACTGCTATTCTTTGGGATCCGTTCAATTATGAATGACGTGAACAGGAATTGGTATCAAAAGGAAAAGATAACTTCAAAAACTTCCTGCAATTCAGCATGGTTACAAACAATAATGTCAACATTTCTCAAAAAGGTAAATACGGTTCATTCCGAGCCTCCATCACAGAAGTATACAATAAAGGACAATACCCCAATCAGAATTTGAACAAAATCACATTCTCTGTCGGAGGAGAAATGACTTGGAAAAACTTTAAAATGGACGCTTCGGCAGCCTACAATAAACGCGTTTCCACCAATGACCACGGATCCGGATATAGCGGTAGCTACATATACGACATGGTAATCTGGGGAGGTTCCGAATATGACGTACGCGATTATCGCAATTACTGGGTAAAAGGAAAAGAAGGTATGCAACAGAACTGGTATGATGACAGTTGGTATGACAATCCATGGTTCAAGGCTTATGAAATTACAGACGCTTACGACATCGATGTTGTCAATGCCGCTTTGAATGCAAGCTATGAGATCACTCCCTGGTTAAAAGCAATGGTTCGTTCAGGGGTCGATGTGTATACAAAACGGAATGAATGGAAAAATCCGATCTCTGCTAATCAGGCCTGGGATAAAAAAGGATTCTTTGGAGTAAGCCGTGGTACGGATATGAGCATAAACACAGACGCTATGTTAATGGCAGATAAAACTTGGGGTAAGTTCAACATGAATCTGCTAGGCGGTGGAAACATTTATTATACACGCTATGACTTTATGAGTAGTAAAACAAAAGGAGGGCTTTCTATTCCAGAATTCTACTCCTTAAATGCCTCTATCGATCCAATCGAAGCAACCAGCGAACTACAACAAAAACGAGTTAATAGCGTCTACGGCAAAGCATCCCTTTCATGGGCAAGCACTTATTTTCTGGACGTAACCGGAAGGAATGATTGGTCTTCGACCCTTTCTTCTGACCAGCGTTCTTACTTCTATCCATCCGTTTCAGGAAGTATTGTTTTATCCGAGATTGTCAAATTACCAACTTGGTGGGATTTCCTAAAAGTTCGGGCTTCATGGACAACAGCCAAAGAGGATGCCAAGATATATGCCAATAACAACGTATATTCTGTCAGTACAAATGTATGGGACGGACTTTCAACAGCGTCTTATCCATCCAGTAAGATCGGTGGACAAGTACGTCCAAAGAAATCGGAAGTATGGGAAGTCGGAACAGCCACTAACATGTTTAAGAACCGTTTATTCCTTGACTTTTCTTATTATCGTAAAATGGAATCCGATTTTATTATCGAAGGAGGAGTCAGCAGCGCAACTGGCTTCAATAGTATTCAAACCAATTTTAAAGAAACGCGTCTTCGCTCCGGATTCGAAATTACCATTGGAGGAACACCTATTCAGACCAAAGATTTTAGTTGGGACATCCTAACAAACTGGTCACACGACCAATATACCTACAAAACGATAGACCCAGATTATTCGACTAAAAAACCATGGGTCAAAGAAGGAGCTAGCTGGGATTGGCTTGCCGTTTACGATTGGGAACGTGATCCAGAAGGAAATATCATTCATAATGGAGGTATGCCAGTTAAACAAAACTTTCAAACAAAGATCGGAAATACTACTCCTGATTTAGTTTGGGGTATCACAAACACATTCAAATACAAAAACTTCACACTCAGCTTTACGCTTGATGGTCGTGTCGGCGGTTTATCTTACTCTAAAACTCATCAAATGTTATGGAATACAGGAGCTGGCATTGACACTGATACACAATGGCGTTATGAAGAAGTCGTAAACGGAAATAAAACCTATATCGGACAAGGGGTAAAAGTTGTTTCAGGAAGTGTAACTCGCGATCCAGATGGCAATATCATAGAAGATACACGCGTGTTTGCTCCTAATGATGTTGTTGTCTCATATGAATCTTATATCAGTAAATATCATGATTCACATCACAATGCATGTCGCCAGAATATACTGAAAGAAACGTTCTTCAAGCTCCGAAATCTTTCACTCACATATGATCTGCCATCCACATTGTGCCAAAAGATGAAAATGAAAAGTGCTTCTATTGGTTTCACCGGTCAAAATCTGTTCCTTTGGGCTAAAGAATACAAATATGCAGACCCAGATAAAGGAGGAGACTCTTCTGGTACAGAAAGCTTAAATTCCCCATCCCAACGCTATATGGGATTCAATTTAAAAGTTAATTTCTAATCTGATAAAACAATTCAATTATGGAACTGAAATATAAAGCAATCGCTTGCTTTCTGATAGGAATATTTTCATTATCAGGATGCACATCTACTTTTGACGATCTGAACACCAATCCGGATACAACAACTAAAGTAAACGCTTCCATGCTTGCCTCCAAAGTCATTCTTGACATGACCAAATCGGCAAGTAACTGGAGAAATGAATTTCTGGTCAAACGGATGTTTTGGGGAGAACAAATCGACGATGGACAATATAACCGTTTTGGAAAAGGCAGTTTTGATAACATCCAAACTTTAACAAATGCCTGGAAAATGGTTGAACTATCCTCTGAAGATGATTTGGATGCTCATACAGGTTTATATTATTTTCTGAAAGGCTGGTATTTCTATCGTACAACGATGGATATGGGAGATATCCCTTATTCGGAAGCTCTGAACATCGAAGAACATCGTTATCCCCAATATGATGAACAAAAAGACGTATTTAAAGGCATTCTTGAAGACCTTGCTCTTGCCGACGAATATTTTGCAAAATCCAAACAAGCTTTTTCCGGAGATCCTTTCTACCAGGGAGATCCGAAAAAATGGAGAAAAGCGACAAATGTTTTACGTTTAAAAGTCCTAATGTCTCTATCCAAACGGGCAGACGATACACAGGAGTTGCAAATAAAAGAAACGTTCTCCAAAGTTGTTTCAGAAAATAATCTATTTAAAAGCAATGAAGATAACCTACAGGTCATCTACTCTGACAAAGATGGTCAAAAAAATCCCTATCACGTAACGGGAACTCGTAGTATCGACTATTATGCCGGCACACACACATTAATTGATCCTTTAAAAAGATTCAAAGATTACCGATTATTTTATTATCTGGCTCCAGCAGAAGGGTTGACAAACGAATTATACCTGCCAGCAGGAGAAAAACTTTTAAAGCCAAATGACTGGAATGCCTATCCTGCAGTGGATGCCGCTGGCGTATACGACATTGAAAAAGAAAAAATCGCAAAACGTATGCACTCCCGTCCCAATGACGTATACCGTTTGAGTTATGTCGGAGTACCTTGCATCCGTTTAGGATATGCAGATATGAATTTCCTTCTCGCAGAAGCGGTTGAAAGAGGATGGATCACCGGCTCTGCAAAACAATATTATGAGGAAGGCATTCGAGCTTCTTTCCTGTTTGTCCGTACCACTGTCCCTGCTGAATACAACAACGGAGTAGAGATTACAGATGATTATATTACATCATACCTGAAAGGCGAATATGTAGCCTATAACACAAACGGGTCTGTAACAGATTGTCTGAAGCAAATCTGGATGCAAGCTTTTCTGGCCAGATACTTCCATATGGCCACAGATGATTACTACGAATATCGCAGAAACGGATACCCGGAATTCCCAATCAATCCAGAAACAAACCTAAATAATGCAAAAGATAAAATTCCAATGCGTTACATGTATCCAGAATCTGAAACCAACTACAACAAAGAATCATTGTATAAAGCTTTGGATCGCCAATGGGGAGGAGTTGACGATGTCAACAGTATTATGTGGCTTCTGAAATAATTTATTCATATAGAAGAGAGCACCGAATATAAAAACATTCATTATATTCGGTGTCTCATTTTTAATTTATATATATATCATGAACAAAAAACTTTTTTTTATCTTAACGATTATTCATCTCAATATTTTTTGTATATCTGCCCAGATCTACCCTGTCCGGCCTCAACTATCCGACAAGCATTCTTTTTCCATGATCCTGCTGCCTGATCCGCAGAGTTATAACAAGTTCGATGCTAACCAACCGCTATTCGAGCTACAGACAGCTTGGATTGCCAACAGCATCGAACCTTTGAATATCAAAGGAGTTCTGTGTACCGGTGATTTGGTTGAGCAGAACGAGATACGGATTCCGGACGGCATAAACGGAAATCAGACAAGCGAAGAACAATGGCAGGCCGCATCCAGGGCATTTGAACGGCTCGACGACAAAATATCTTATGTCGTTTGTACCGGGAATCACGATTACGGATACGAGAAAGCAGAAAACCGTCTCTGCCACCTTCCCGATTACTTTCCTTCCGAACGGAATAGCTGCTGGAAAAAGTCATTGGTCGAAACAGGACTGAACTACCAAGGTATTCCAACTCTTGAAAATGCAGCTTATGAGTTCGAGACAGACACATGGGGAAAACTATTAGTCATTTCGCTCGAATTTGCTCCACGTGACGAGGCGATCGAATGGGCGGCCAAAGTTGCCGGTAAAGCCAAATACAAAAATCATAAAGTGATCCTGCTGACACACTCCTATATGTCACCGGAAGCCAAACGTCACATCAAGGAAAGCTACAAAATATCACCCGCCAATTACGGAGAAGCCATCTGGCAGAAACTGGTCTATCCTTCCTCCAACATCAGCATGGTGATATGCGGACATGAATGCGAGATAGCAGACTACAAGGGCAATGTCAGCTTCAGGACTGACAAAAACAGCACAGGCAAGAATGTAGCCCAAATGATGTTCAATGCCCAGACCGCCGACGGTCAATGGCATGGCAACGGAGGGGACTGTTGGCTCCGCATCATGGAATTTATGCCGGACGGGAAGACGATCAAGATCAAGACATTCTCTCCCCTATTCGCACTTTCTCCCCTGACATCCGAAAAGGCATGGAGAACAGATTCATACGATCAATTCGACATTACGATCGAGTAAACAATTCATAAACAAAAACCATCTAAAGATGAAACAACTTCTTATTATCCTTTCACTTGTACTCGGAAGCCTGCAACCAGGCTACGCACAGAAACCCGCCTTGAAGTTCAATAAAGACGGCAAGTTCAAAATCGTACAGTTCACGGACGTACACTACATTCACGGAAATCCCAAATCAGCCGTTTCCCTCAAACGCATCAACGAAGTGCTGGATACGGAAAAGCCGGACTTAGTGCTATTCACTGGTGATGTCATCTATGGTCAGCCGGCAGAGGAAGGGATGCGCACGATCTTGAACTTAGCCGCCAACCGCAAAATTCCCTTCGGTGTGACATTCGGCAATCACGATGACGAACAGGGACTTACCCGTACTCAGCTATTCGATATCATACAGACAATACCTTACAACCTGACCGATTCCGTGGCAGGAGTCACAGGAGTGACCAACTTTATTCTTCCCTTGAAATCGTCCGATGGAAAGAAAGACGCAGCTATCCTGTACTGCCTGGACTCGCATTCATATTCACAGATCAAAGGAATCGGCGGCTACGATTATATCAAGTTCGACCAGATCCGATGGTATCGCGAAAACAGCGCAAAATACACGAAGCAAAATGGCGGCACTCCTTTGCCCTCGCTGGCATTCTTCCACATCGCCCTGCCGGAATACAACCAGGCCGCATCAGATGAAACGGCCATCCTGGTCGGAACCCGAAAAGAAAAAGCCTGCGCTCCGCAACTGAACTCCGGCATGTTTGCCTCGATGAAGGAAATGGGGGATATCTTAGGTGTATTTGTCGGACACGATCATGATGACGACTATGCTGTTTTCTGGAAAGGCATCCTGCTTGCCTACGGCCGTTACACCGGTGGTGACACGGTGTACAACAACCTGAGCAACGGTGCCCGCGTAATCGAGATGACTGAAGGATCAACCAATTTCAGAACCTGGATTCGCCTAAAAGACGGGGAGGTGATCAACACGGTAAACTATCCTTCGGATTTCATCAAAAAGAAAGACTAAATCAGGACATAATCCGACCGTTTTCAAAACATAGGTGTTTTGAAAACGAATCATGCATGTTTCTTCCTCAAAACACCTATGTTTTGAAACCAAGACGAAGGTGTGTAGAAATACAATAGATATAACTTAGGCATGGATTACATGAAAAAAATAAATTTATCTATGTAATCCGTGCCTAAAAGATCATGACAAAGGAGTTTTAACACATTTACGTTCTCTTTATTTATCATTTTACTTTTCTGGTTTCAACACCACTCCCAAACTCTTCTTGCCGTCCATCTTGATTACGACCGGTTTATCGAAACGGACATGGCGAAGGTATTCGGTTTCCTCCACCGCTGGTAAGGAATTCAGATATCCCTCATCAAACCAGCCATCACCCTTAAACGGGTTGATCGTAAAGTAACCGACACCAAACGAAGTCAGATTTTGGAAAAAATGCGTTCCCTGGCTCGGATCGACACGATAATTCTCCAGCCCACATTCCACTATAACACGTGCATTGCTGATATGAGGCCATTTCACCGGAATGCCCAGCCAGGAGTCACTACTTCCCCAACGACCAGGACCAACCAAAACATAATTCTTTTCTTCTCCTGTGAACTGGCGGTTCATCTTCTCGATATCATAGGCTATCGACTGGTTGTTGGAGGAACAGAAAGCACCGGTCTTTACATATATAATATCCTGCACATCCGTCACAATGCCATGTCCCAAAACGCTTGTCGATGTAAGTATTGTATCCTCTTGTTCCACAAGCGTCAGGTCTTCTTCCATTACCTCCTTGTTATCCACGATCGGGCGAACTTGCAACAGATAGAATGTAGCGAAACCGGGATTCTGCGGATCTATATTTACCGCAAACCCAATCTCTATAGGCCGCCCCATCTCATCCTGTCCGACATGCAGTATCTGATCGAGCGTATCGGCCAACGGAAAAACCTCATGTTGAAGAACATTCACAAAAGACAATATCTTACGCCCGCCAGGATAGTAACCGTCACGAATAACCTGATCATAAGGATCGTATGTCGAAACAATAAACTTCAGAGAACCGTCCGCATCCGCGTCTTTCAGATTTAGACGAAGCAAATTAAACGAATCATCCACAGAAAACTGATCTGCCAGATTCTTCAAGTCAAGAGCATAAAAAAAAGATTGAGTCTCACG
>OGLM01003047.1_pt1 | contig 14299 bp, 13 predicted proteins | sample 1572531 | NCBI WGS metagenome assembly OGLM01 (sample SAMEA2581909, study PRJEB24529) | metagenome | biome: Human gut stool | place: China | collected 2011 | reverse complement strand
TTGCTGCGGCGCCGCCACGACACACTCGCGCCCCACATCCGGGAGCGAATCGTACTCGCGGCGCTCGTCCTGCTTCTCTTCCTTTACCTTTGGCTCCTGTTCGCAGCGGACATGGGATCGGAGTTAGAGATCGGACATCCCGAATTATTACATCTTAAACCGTAAACCATTATGACAGAAAACAAGAATCCATGCAGCGACCCTTCGGCGGAGTTCGAGCGGCAGCGCAAGCGCAAGGTGCTGCTCTTTGCGGCGATCCTCGGATGCATCTTCCTCGTTGTGCTGTGGTTCATATTCCGGCCTGCGCCCGTCAAGCCTCAAGAGGGGGCCGCGGGGATCAATACGTCGGTTCCGGACGGCAAAGCGCAGGCCACCGTCGGAGACAAACGCAAAGCCGCGGAGCAGCTCCGCAGCGAGGAGCAGCAGCAGAGACGCATGATGACACTCGGCGACAACTCGTTCTCGCTGCTGGACGACGGGCTCAAACCTGCCGAGGAGCCTGCACCGGCGGACAACCCCGCACTGCGGGCCTCCGAGGCCAACCGGGCCATGCAGCGGCAGGTGCAGGGCTTCTACGCCGCTCCGCAGCGCAATGCCGAGGTCGAAGCCCTGAAAGAGCAGGTCGCAGCCCTGCAATCCCAGCTCGACGCCGAGCGGCAGCAGCCCGATCCGCTGGAACTGGCCGAGGAGCAGTACAAGCTCGCCCGGAAGTATCTCGGCGGCGGAGTGGCCGTAGATGAAGAAGCTGTTGAGCAGGCAAAGCAGCGGAAGGATTCGCGCCTGTCGGTCATGCGGCCCGTTCGGGAAGGTGAGGTCGAAGCCTCGACACTCGATCCGCGGGCGGATTTCACCGTCGAACGTAACTTGGGATTTCTCACGGCGGCAGGTGGCGTCGCGCATGCCGATACTCCGACCGTCAGAGCCTGCGTCGCCTCGACGCAGGTCATACGTGCCGGAAGCACCGTGCAACTGCGGTTGCTGGAAGCCGTGCGTATCGACGATACGGTGATCCCCCGCAACACCCCGTTATACGGTCTTGCGACGATCTCCGGGATGCGGCTGCAAGTCATAGTGTCGTCCGTCGAATACGGCGGGCGGATCTTCGCCGTCGAAGCCGCGGCTTACGACCTCGACGGACAACCGGGGCTGAATGTCCCGAACTCCCGCGAGCGGACAGCCCTCAAAGAGGCGCTGGCATCCGTAGGACAGACCGCCGGGACGAGCGTAAACGTCACCCGTTCGGCCGGGCAGCAGGTGTTGTCCGAACTGGCACGCGGAGGATTGCAGGCTTCGTCGCAGTATGTCGCCGGGAAGCTCCGCGAGGTGAAGATAACCCTCAAAGCCAACCATCAGCTATTATTGATTTCAAAACAGCAGTAAAATGAAAAGAGACCTTATTTATCTGCCCCTGATCGTCTCCGCAATCTGGGCAGCACACGCTACGGCGAAGGCCATGCAGGACGGGCCGCAACAGATCGAACCCCGAAAGATCGAAGCGGGATTCACCAAGACTGTACACATCCTCTTCCCGTCGCCTGTCACGTATATCGACATCGGCTCGATGGACATCATCGCCGGCAAGGCCGATGGAGCCGAGAACGTCGTGCGCGTGAAAGCCGCCGTGCGGAATTTCGCAGCAGAAACAAACCTGACGGTCATCACCGAAGACGGCGGATTTTTCACTTTCGATGTCTATTATGCCGAGAATCCGGTTGTCTCGACCCTCAATCTTACAGTGCAGGAACCGCAACCAGAAAGTATGAAGAAACCGGCCGCCGTGGGCTATCCGCAGCCGACGGCCCCAGCATCCGAAAGCCGGGTGCTGCTGCGCGAGGTAGGGCGCGAGAAACCTGCGACCATAAAACGCATGTTGAGCGACATATACCGCCAAAACCGTACGGACGTGAAGGGCATTCGCACGAAGAAGTACGGCATTGAAGTCGAAGTGTTGGGGATTTACGTGTTCAATGACGTGATATACATTCACTCCTGTATCTCGAACGACACGAATATCTCATTCGAGGTAGATGCACGACATTTCATTGTAGCGGATCGCAAACTCACCAAGCGTACGGCACAACAGCAGTCGACGCTCGAAATCCTGCGCGTATGCAACGATCCGGCAGTCGTGAGGGGACACCAGCGTCAGCGGACGGTATTCGCACTGCCCAAACTGACGATCTCCGATGACAAGGTGCTTTTACTGGAAATCATCGAGAAGAACGGAGCCCGGCATCAGACGGTGGAAATACCAGCCGAAGAGTTGTTAGAAGCAAAACTGCTGTAACGGGAAAAATAAGATTCGATGTTCGTACACTTTCTAACGGCTATTTGCCTGACAATGGGAATATTGTCGGTACTGGTCGCCATCGGACTATGTTGGTTGATCCTCTTTCCGGAGTATCCGAAACACAAGTATTGATTCGGACGAATCCAACGATAAGCACCCGTTTTTTGGACGGGCGCTTATCATTATTTTACAGCCTCTTCAAAATTTGGCGCCGGCTTAAAGGCCGGGATGTCGTGCTCCGGAATAACGATCGTTGTATTCTTCGTAATATTACGGGCTGTTTTCGCCTTGCGGTGCTTGATAAGAAAGGTTCCGAAACCGCGCAGGTAAACGTTTTCTTTGGTAGCGAGTGCTCCGCGCACTTGCTTCATGAACTCCTCTACGACGGCTGTGACCGCCACGGCTTCGACCCCCGTTTCGCGGGCAATCTGCTTTACGATTTCTGCTTTTGTCATATGTCTGTTTTCAACTTTATATTATTTTGTACAAAGGTAGAAATTTTATCGTATAAAACAGGAAAAGCCGCAAAACAGAGTGTTTTGCGGCTTACAACCTTCCAGTGTGGCGGGCCGGGCATTCCACGACTTGTCCGCCATAGTGCAATGTGCATATTTCACGATGTATCTGCCGGCATAGCAGCTCGATAACCCGTTCGGAAAGATCGTGCCGCACCGTGTGCATGAAGCGGCGGTTCTCGATGCGGCTGAACAGGCTTGTGCCGTCTTCGGCGACGGCGCAGCAGATTTGCGCCTCGCGGAAGCGGTCGTAATCGGTGAAATATTCCACATCGGGAGCGATACGTATATAGGTTTTCATAGGTTCGTCAGATGATGTTTTGACACAATTCGGGGTGGCGGTATGGCGGGAGCCGCGGGCGTCCGCCCGTTCGCGTCTGCGGCAGTCATGCCGCAGACGGAAACCGGGACTTATTTATGGTGTCGCAAGGTCGTTGAATCGCAGTTCGATAGTTGTCAGCAACAATCCCGGCGGACAGGAATAAGTGCCCCTTATGTCCGATTCTTCGGAGAAGATATGCACGGTATAGCGGCGTGCCGCTCGCTCCCGGGAAATCCGGATACCCCAAGTATGGCCGTTTCGGCGTGCGAAAAAAATGTGATTCCCCGCACCTACATGGATCAGATCGAAAACGGCGACTCCATGCCGGCGAAGAGCGTCGATAAATTCTTTCAACATGATTCATTCGGTTTTATGGGGACGGCCCGCAGGCCGTCCCCGATCAGAATTTAGGCGGCTTTCTTTGTCGTTTTCTTGGTGCTCTTACCCGTTTTGCCCTCTTTCTTGGCGGCTTTGGTCTTGGCTTTCTCCTGCGCTTCGGCCACGGCAATACGCTCGTCGAGACGGTCGTTGCGTTTCGTGTATTCCTCGTCGAACTGCGCTTTCACAACCTCGTATTTCTCTTTGTGGTGCAAGGCTGCAAATTCCATCAGCAGTTGCTTCCCCGTTTTGTCGAAACCGATGTCGGATGTAAGACTTTTTACAAGAAAATCGCGGGTGATGAGATCGCGTTGTTCGTCGGTCAGCGCGTTGACGACAGCGATTTTCTGTTCGGATGTCAAATAATACGCTTCGGGAAATCCCACGGCGGCGAGGTGCTCGCGCCGCAGGCTTCCGAGCATGATGTAATAGAGAATGTTGTCTTCCAGCTGGGTAAACGGCGTCGGGGCGATCTCCTCGTCGCGGACGATCTGCCGGACGGCTTCGACGGTTTTTTCGTGTGCGAGTTCCGTGTTGCGGATTTTCTTCTCCTCAAGGCGGGCGATCAGTTCCCCGGTAGATTCCCTGCCTTTGGCGGCTTGGTTCACATAGACCAGCCGGGCGTCGTCGCGCGAGGTCTTGACGAAAATACGGATCGCCCCGGCGTCGTGCTTGGCCAGCAGGTCGGCGGTCTTTTCCTCGGCAGCCTTTTTCTGCTGTTCATAGATCTGCATTGCCGCGGTATAATCGGCATCGGCGGCATAATCCGCCGGACATGGTTCCGCGGGTATAGCGGGCATTTCCTGCACCTGCCCGTATTCGAACGCCTTGCATTCGACCCCGTTTTCGGTCATATGCTCTACGGCCTTATCATGGTCGTCGCATCCGTAACGGTCTTTGCAAAGGATGAATTTCGGATTTTGCGCGAGCAGTTCTCCGCTTTTTCGCTCGATGAATTCGCGGTTTTTGGCTTCGAGACATTCCCGGTTTGTACACCGTCCGCTTCCCGTGGCAAACATATCGTAGGTATTTGCGTTGTACTTGCATGCGGCGCACGCCGTTCGGTCGAAGCGATACCGGGCCAGATCGTTCGTATAATGGGCGTCCACCATCCGCTTGAACTCCTTTACGGAGTATTTCCGCCACCCTTCCTCGTCTTTGAGGCGGTCTTTGCAGATCGTCTTTTGCAGATCTTTCCCGTATCGTGCCAGCTCCATGGCGAGGCCCAATGTAATAGAGTTTTCGCGCAGGAGTTTTTTTGCATCGGGGATCAGTTCGTTGAGTTTCATCCGGTAGTAGATATACTGCTCGCTCTTGCCGAAGCGTGCGGCCACGGCGGCGGCGTCCCCGCCGAGGGTCTGCATGGCGGCTTTGTAGGCTTCGGCCTCGTCGAGCGGCGGCATCTCCTCGCGCTGAATGTTCTCCGAGAGCGCGAGGTCGAAGATCGCCCGTTCGTCCGCGGAGGCGGTATCGACGATTGCTTCGATTTCGGTCTGGCCGAGCAGTTGCACGGCACGGTAGCGGCGTTCGCCGCAGACAATGATGTAGCCGTTCTGTTCTGCGGCTCGCACCCGGATGGGCTGAATAAGGCCGTGCGTGGCAATGGAGGCGGCCAGTTCCGCGAGGGCATTCTCGTCGTAACTCCGCCGCGGATTGTTGGGGTTGGGGCGGATTTTGTCAATGGAGAGCAAAACGGTCGATTTCGTGCTCTGGGTGGCGGTTGCGGTCGTGGTGTCGGTTTCGTTCGTTTTCATGGTGTGATGATTTTAAGATTATTTTGAAAGGTATTTGATCAGTTGCTTGTGGCGGTCGTACGGTATTTTGAACAGCAGGTAGGTAATGCCTATGCCGTTGCGCGATGCGTTGTGGAGGAGTTGCTGCAGATCGGGGTCTTCCTCGGCCGTGACGCCGAACACCTCCGGCATGTATTTTTCCGGCAACCGGGTGCGCATCATGTAGTCGAAATCCGCCGTGCGCTGTATGATTTCTTCGTATGATTTCATAATAAGGTCGTTAAGAATGAGAGGATCGAATCGCCGGACATGGCATGCGCGTTGTCCCAATTCCGCCATTGCTGTCCGTCCTTGTTTTGTAACGAGAGGTTGAAAAGAGGGGCTTTCCCCTGCGACCATTTGCCGGAATAAATCCGGATGCTGAAAGTGCGTACATGGCCGCTGAAATCGAAAAAGGCGGTGTATTTTTCTTTGCCGTTGATCTCCAGCAGGAGCGCGGCGATAGCTGTTATCTGTTCGTTCATGCTCTCGGGTGTTGTGGGGCGGGCGGATGCACGCCCCGGATTGAATGTTATTTGAGATAGGCGGCCAATGCGCTGCGCACCTCTTGTTCTCGGCGTTTGGAGAAAATCCACCCGGCGCACCGGGTGCCGTCGTGCGTAAGGCAGGCGCGAAACAGCCCGTTCAGATCGCGGAGCGTGTCACGCAGGGGTTTCGTATCGCCGAATACGGCGATCGACTTTTCGGAGTATTCCACGATCTCGACACGTGCGTCGGCCACGGTTTCGGGGGCAGCGGTCTGCACGGGTGCAGGGTTTTCGATACACACGTTCTCGGGATTTCCGGCCACGACGGCGAAACGCTTTATAACGCCCTCTTTGTCGCGGCACGATTCCTTGCTGACTTGCCAGCCCGAATAGCGGTGCGTGCCGAGGTAATAGCCGTGCCCCATGCTGTACTTTTCACGGTGTTCGTACTCGGCATTACGCTCGGCCAGGTGTGCCGTGCCCTCGAACCGTGCCGCGGCCTTGCGCATTTCGGGGAACAGATCGCGCGTGTGGGTCGAGAAGCCGAGAATCACCGTGCGCACGATACGCGAGCCGAAATAGTCCGTATAGGGGTCGCATTCGCTTTCATGCTGTTCGCCGATGATAACGGCCACGGCATCGTCGGGAACGATCTGCCGCAGACGCTTCGCGCCGATGGTGCGTAACCGTTCCGCGTCTTCCGCCGCCGCACGTCGGGCGGCTTCCTGCTCGGCTTTGAGGGCGTCGGCACGAGTGCGGAGCGCCGCGACCTCGGCGGCATCCATAAATTCGGGGTGCTCGTCGTCGTAATAGTGCCCGATACCGAATTTGTCCCGCAAGGGCCGGATCAGATCGGCAGTGTGCTCTTCGGCGGTTTCGGGGTCGATCAATCGGTAATTGTAACCGGATTGTGTGTGTTCGATTCCGGCCACGACCATGCGGCAATACTTGCTGTAAGGGCCGTCGAAAATGACGATCTGATTCTCCCGCACGTTCTGTACGTCGGTGTCGTAACTCTTTCCTGCGAATAACAATGTGACTTTTCCCATAGTTGTAAGGTGTTGAATGTTAGTAAAACAGCCGCAGAAGAAACCGCACGAGGACAACCACGGGGGAAAGGACGAGACGCACGATGTCCCGACACCGCCGCAAGAGCCATAACGAGAGGCAGAAACCCAAAAAACCGCCCGCACCGAGATAGATGCCCGCGAGAAATTTGAACGCCGCAAACGCGCCGAAAAGCACAGCCGCGAAACTTACCGCAGACCTCCAAAACCCGCAGATGCCGGTGGGAGCGGTGCCGCTCCGTTTCAAAATTTCCCGTATGTCTTTGTGCTGTTTCATAACTACGACCTTTTTTTTATGCCGTATGGGCCGCGTTTGCCTTGCTTCCGTTTCTGTGGGCTATATTTCAGAGGGGCGGAATACAAACAAGATTTCAGGACAAAAAAATCAGCCGCAATATATAAGTTGCGGCTGATTTTTTTGTCTGAACCCGAAGGGCCCCGATCTTGGTTGTTTTCCGACCCCCTGCCATAGCTTCGCCCACGGAAACGGAAGCAAGGCAAATGCGGTGCATAACGTGCTAAACGGGGAGTAGGTAGTCTCGGAAACAGCACAAAGACATACGTGGAATTTTCAAATCATTTATAAATAATTGATAGCTATTTTATCAAGCCTCAAATTGAATCGGGATTTGTGAATGTCGAAATATTTTCTCTAACTTTGTATTATAAAGAAAAAGGCCGCGTGGGTTCAAATCAAACTGACATACGATTTTTGGGCGACGACTTCAACCGTTATTACCAAAGGTGTGTCTTGTTTGCGAAATCTTATACTTATGATTCTGCCCAGGCTGAATGTATGGCCGCTGAAGCCATGGCCGTTCTGTGGGAAAAGATGGCTGCCGGTGAACAGGTCGAGTTCGTGCTTCCGTTTTTGTTTTCGGTCATCCGCAACAAAGCGCTTCACTATTTGAGGCGCGAGAGCCTGAAATATCAGATACACGGAAGCATCGGATCGGATGCTTCCCGGGAAATACAGTTCCGAATCAATACGCTCGAAGCATGCGACCCGCATGCGCTTTATGCCGAGGATGTGCAAACCATTCTGCACAAATCGCTGGATGCGCTGGGAAGGCAGACCCGCCGCGTTTTCATGCTCAGCCGGTTCGATGGAATGTCTAACCGGCAGATAGCTCAGGAACTCGGCATCAGCGAAAAGAGCGTGGAGTACCATGTTACCAAGGCGCTGAAACAACTTCGCACCGACCTGAAGGACTACCTGCCGCTCATCTATCTTTTTCTGGGGATTTAACCACCCTTCAATACATTCGTTTTTTGCGGGTTAACGTGTCTGCGGTGCATTTGCCGCAGTTGTCGCCCGGCTTTTTATTTCAGCAATCGGCCGAAAAATATTATTTTTCGTTTAGGGTTTCCCGATTCTCGGGGAACTAATATATACATGCGCATATTTCATTTTTATGAAAAAGAATTTTAATCTGATCGGAAAATATCTGCGGGGAGATGCCTCCTTGGAGGAACGTATCCAAGTGATGAAATGGGCTGAAGGGAATGATACGCAGCGCGATGAATTCAATGCATTGCGGCGGATCTACGATGCCACACTACTCATGGATGATGACATTGCAATGTCGAAGCGCCGGACAGGACTCCGCCGTTACTGGAAGTGGCTTGCAGCAGCGGCAGTCGTTGCTTTCGTTGCAGGCATCTCTTATCTCCCCGAAAATTTCAGGGATGATCCGACGCCGCACTTGCAGTTCCGATCGCTCTCCGCGCCGATCGGTCAGCAGACCAAAACGGTGCTTTCCGACGGTACGGTCGTATGGCTCAATTCCGGATCGGAATTGGAAATCTGCGAGCGGGCCGAGGGCGAACGCCGGGTGAAACTCTGTGGCGAGGCCTATCTGGATGTCGCGCGCGACATCGACCGTCCCTTTATCGTGGAGACATCGCACATGGAGGTCCGGGTTTTGGGTACCCGATTCAACGTCAATGCCTACGATGAAAAACAGTCTGTCGTGCTGGTGTCGGGTTCGGTGGATGTCACCGCTCTCGAACAGGGAGAGAGCAGCCGCATTCGACCCGAGGAGATGTTCACCTACGACGCCCGCACCGGGGAACGGCAGATACGCTTGGTGGATACCAATAATTTTGTTTCCTGGACCGAAGGCTTCCTCCAATTCAAAAGCGCGCCTCTGGAACAGGTGTTTATGCAGTTGCAGCATTTTTACGGAGTTCGGATCAATTGCGATTCGCACCTGACGGAAGAGATTATGATCAGCGGCAAACTGGAACTCAGAACCGGACTCGAAAGCGCTTTGAACCATCTTAAACTGTTGGCTCCCATTTCCTATATGCGCTCCGGCGAACGGGAAATCGACATCACGATTCGACAATGATACATGCGCATGATATTTACCGACTTAAACTACTGCCTATGACGATACGAAAACCATCCTGAACTATTCGCGGGAACCGTTCCGTTCTTTGCGAATTCCGATAGTGTTATATCTGAAAATCAAACCTGTATGAATCAAAATCTACGAACTCATGTTCTGAAAAAGGGATGTTTGCTTTGTCTGTCCTTCTGTTTGTGGGCAGGCAGCGCTCTTCTGGCTCAGAATACGAGTATCTCCCTGCGTGTGAAAGACAAACCGCTGAAAGAGGTGCTCAACCAAATCGAAACGGACGAAGGTTATATTTTTCTGTACAAGGACAAGACGATGGATCTTGAACGGAAAATAAGCCTCGATGTTCGTAACGCCTCGCTGGAAACAATACTTCGCCGAATCCTGGATGAGAAGACCGAATTCGGGATTTCCGAACGGCAGGTCGTCCTGTATACGCGGAAAGAGGCTGCGAAGACGTCTCCGGCCGATACGCCTTCCCGTAAGATTACCGTTCGGGGAACGGTCAGGGATGCCGGCGGCAATGTATTGATTGGTGTCTCCGTCGTCGAGAAGGGAACGACGAACGGAACTGCCACCGATGCCAACGGTCTCTACTCCATCGACGTAAAAAGCGCCGAAGCTATTCTGACCTTCTCTTATCTGTCTTATAAGACAGTTGAGTCTGCCGTTTCGACCCGTACGCAGCTCGATGTTACACTGGAAGAGGATGCCGCGCGGCTCGACGATGTGGTTATCATCGGCTACGGCGCGCAGACCAAGGCGTCGATTACCGGAGCTTTAGCGACCGTCGATACCAAGGAACTGGTCAAGGCACCCGTTGCAAGCATTACCAATGTATTGGCCGGTTCGGTTCCCGGCGTGGCGACCGTACAGACCTCCGGACAGCCGGGTAACGACGCTGCAACGATCTATATCCGCGGTGTTGGTTCGTTGAACAGCAATTATGCGGCTCCTCTGGTGTTGGTCGACGGCGTGGAACGCGAATTTTCGCAGATCGACCCGAATGAAATAGAGAATTTCTCGATTCTGAAAGACGCTGCCTCGACAGCGGTTTTCGGTGTTCGTGGTGCCAACGGCGTTATTCTCATCACGACCAAACGCGGACAGGAAGGTCGCCCCTCAATCTCCGTCAGTTCGATTACAGGTGTACAGCAGCCGCTTTCCTATGTCCAGCAGACTGGCAGCTATGAGTATGCCCGCTTCTGGAATATCAAACAACAGAACGACGGCGTGACTGACAAAACACAGTATTTCAGCCGGGAGGCCATCGAGGCTTATCGTACTGGTTCCGATCCGATTATGTATCCGAACGTCCGGTGGAAGGATAAGATGTTCAACAGTGTTTTTCTGCAAACGAAAAATAATATCAACATTTCGGGTGGCGGTCAGAACGTGCGTTATTTCGTTTCGCTCGGTTATCTCTATCAGAACGGCGTGTTGAAACAGACGAAATACCTCGATTACGACAATAATTACAGCTACAACCGCTATAATTATCGGGCGAACGTGGATTTCGATCTGACGCGGACGACTGCCTTGAAAATCGGCATCGGCGGCAATGTGGGCAAGAGTCAGAATCCGCTGACGGTCGCCGATGGCAACGAATGGGTCTATGCAACGATTTGGGCCGTGCCGATGTCCAGTCCGGGCTTTGTCAACGGTAAAAGAACGTTGATCCCGGACGGGTTCATTCCGTCTACAATCGAACTGCGCGACGGATACAGCACTTTTTTCGGCTACGGGTATGAGCAGATCTACCGTACTACGCTTAATTGTGATGCGGAGATCGTACAAAATTTTGATTTTCTGACAAAAGGCCTGTCGGTTTCGATCAAAGGCGCTTACGACAATCGTTTTAATCTAACGAAAAGCCGTACTGCCAATGGATGGCGGCAGGAATATCAGAGGGCTTATTATAAATCGTATCTTGAAGATCCGACCAAACCACAGACTGATCCGGATTACGATAAGACCATCGTTTACATTCCGGCCTCGGAGGCTGCACCCGATTATAGCAAAGATCAACCGCTGAATTATTCGGAAAACGATTATGGGCGTGATCGGAACTGGTATATCGAAGCCAAAATCAATTATTCGCGTTCGTTCGGTGTGAGCGGCGACCACAAGGTGTCGGCCATGTTTCTCTACAATCAGTCGCGTGACTACTATCCTGTGGCGGGCGGCGGTACGTTTCAGTATATCCCGCGCAGTTATGTGGGGTATGTCGGCCGGGTGACCTACGGCTATCGGAACAAATACCTCGTCGATGTGAATATCGGGTACAACGGATCGGAGAATTTCGCGCCCGGGAAAACACGTTACGGAGCTTTTCCGTCGGCATCAGTAGGCTGGGTTTTGAGCGAAGAGGGATTTATGCGTCATCAAAATGCGATCAGCTATCTCAAATTCCGTGCATCCTGGGGACGTGTAGGTAACGATCTGAGTGGGGCGCGTTTTATGTATATGCCGAGCGTTTGGTCACAAAACGGCTCTTACAGCTTTGGAATTAACAACCCGAACAGTTTGGAAGCTTACGGGGAAGGTACGTTGGGCAATACCGATGTAACATGGGAAACGGCCGACAAGCAGAACTACGGTATCGACGCAAACTTCTTCTCGGATCGGCTTTCCCTGAATTTCGATTATTTCTTTGAACACCGTACGGGCATTCTCCTGTCGCCTAACTCAACCCCTGGCATTATTGCGGCGGGTCTGCCCGCGCTGAATATCGGCGAAGTGGACAATCACGGTTACGAAATCGCCTTGGGGTGGAAGGAAACGACACGGCGCGGATTCAACTATTACGTCAATGCCAACGTGTCGTTCGCCCGGAACAAGATTCTGTACATGGACGAGGTGAAGAGCCAGTTCGCTTATCAGCATCAGACCGGCGGTCCGACCGGACGCTATACGGGACTTTACAAATTCGAAAGGCTGTATCAGAATAGCGACTTTACGGTTGATTCCAAAGGAAACATGGTTCTCGATTCTTCCTTGCCACAGCCTTATGTCGCTGTTGCACCCGGCGATGCCATGTATGCCGATCTGAATGGCGACGGGATTGTGGACAGTGACGATACGATGGTGACCGGCTACTCGACCCGACCCGAATACGTTTTCGGTCTGAATGCCGGATTCAATTGGAAAGGGCTTAACTTCTCAATGCAGTGGACGGGAGCGACGCATGTCAACAAGATGATGGAGATCGAGTACCGTATTCCCTATACGAATGCGGGTGGCCGCGGGTTACTCCAATATTTTTATGATGATTGCTGGACACCCGAGCATCAGACCGGAACGTTACCGCGTGCTGCTGAAAAATCGGAGGTTTGGAATTCTTCCGCTTCTACGCTTTGGCTACGCAATGCCCGCTATCTGCGTCTGAAAACATTGTCGGTCGGTTATACGTTCTCGAACAGCAAACGCCTCGCTTCGGTAGGAATCAAAAAACTGGGCATTTCGTTGACTGGATACAACCTGTTGACATTCACTCCACTTGATTTCATCGATCCGGAATCCCTGACTAACAATAATGGAGCTTATCCGCTGGTCAAAGTGTATAGTGTCGGTCTGAATGTCACCTTTTAAATCTTTCTGATTATGAAACAAATCCACATATGGGCAGCGGTAGTCTGCCTGTTGTTAGCGTCGTGTTCGGATATCCGTTTCGGAGATGATTTTCTCGGCGACCATCCCGAAAGTTCGGGAGCTACACTCGACGAAATGTTCAGTTCGGCGGTCAATGCAGACCGAGTCCTAACCAAAGCGTATACTTATTTGCCTTATGGTTTGCCGACAGGAGATCGTCCTTATGACAAATTAGGGGTGAATATTCTTGAAGCTATTACGGATCTTCATTACAGTTTTCGCAACAATATGAGTGATGGTCCGGTCAACCTTTATTATAACGGTGCGTTGAGTTCCAATATCGGCACGAGCGATCTTCAAGGACGCGAAGCCTATCGCTTCGGTTCGGAACCGGAATACAACGCGATCCGTTATGCATGGATCTATATCGAGAATGCGGACCGGATTCCGGATATTACCTCCTCGGCCCGCAGGGAACGCGTGGCCGAGGCGAAGATGATCATTGCGCTTGCTTATGCCGAAATGTTGCGTTATATGGGCGGCGTGCCATTGTTAAAACATTCGGTTGCGGCCAATGAAGAGATGCATTATCCGCGCAATACTTTCGCGGAAACGGTTGATTATATCGTGCAGCTGCTCGATGAGGCGGCTCCAGCTTTGGAGTGGAAAGCATCTGATACGGATGCAGGCCGTATGACGAAGGCTGGGGCTATGGCTCTCAAGTTAAGGGTATTGTTGTTCGCCGCGTCCCCGACTTTCAATTCGGCGACGCCGTACCATGCCAAAGCCGATGCATATTCTTGTTACGGGAATTACGATCGGGAACGTTGGGGCAAGGCAGTTGAAGCGGGCAAGGCTTTTCTCGACGAGTTGGATAAAAACAGGCAATATGAATTGGTCCGACCCGTAACGGAGAAGCCTGAAGATCGTCGACAAGCATACCGATCCGGATATTTCGAACGCAGCAGTCCGGAAATTCTTATTTCGACCCGTCGGGGATATGACAATTCGATTCATGCGGATTTTTATAAAGAGCGCGTACGCTCCGGCCCGACGCTCAATTACGTCAATATGTTCCCTTGGGCCGACGGTGCGGAGTTCCCGGAAGATTTCGACTGGGAGCGTCCTTCGAAACAACCGTTTTTCGCATTGGACGGCACGCCTACGAGAGACCCGCGCCTTTATGAAACCTGCGTCGTGCCGGGTGACACCTATTACGACGGGACATTGGCACCTTTGTATACCAACCATTTGAATTATGTCAGCCCCAGCAGCGGATTCTTTCAGATGAAATTCATTTTGAGAGATTTCAATGACCGCAACGGTCAACCGGCACATTGGCCTTATTTGCGTCTGTCGGAAGTATTGCTGAGCTATGCCGAAGCGATCAACGAGTATGTCGGCATGCCCAATACAACGGCCTATGATTGTGTCAATGAAGTTCGAGAACGTGTCGGATTGTCTGCGCTCCACGAGAAAATGGGGAAGGACGAGTTCCGGGAGGCTGTGCTGC
>OGLM01003046.1_pt1 | contig 14301 bp, 10 predicted proteins | sample 1572531 | NCBI WGS metagenome assembly OGLM01 (sample SAMEA2581909, study PRJEB24529) | metagenome | biome: Human gut stool | place: China | collected 2011 | reverse complement strand
AGCTTAAATATGAAACATTAATAATCTCCAAGCGGTCTAATGACCGATTTGGGTTAGAGGTTGGACACGTGGGATAGTTCATGTTCAAATAATAAATAGGTGTAATAATGGAACAAGACATACGTTGGATACAGCGGTACGATAACTTCCACCGTGCCTGTATGCGCATTTTGGAGGTTACAGAGTCTGGTGCCGGGCCCGAAGATTTGTCAGAGTTGGAGATGGAAGGGCTTATCCAAAGGTTTGAATACACTTTTGAACTCGGGTGGAAAGTTCTTCAGGACCTGCTTAAATACAAAGGATACGAATTCATGCAAGGTCCTAACGGCACATTGAGGAAGGCTTTTGAAGACGGCTTGATTGACAATCATGACGGCTGGCGTAGGATGGCTGTTGCCAGGGTTGCCACTTCACACACATACAACGAGGGCGAGGCTACTGAAGTGACGCGGCTGATTTATGAATCGTTCGCTCCCTTGTTGAAAGAACTTGACGGCAAACTCGCCGCGGAGAAAACGCGGATGGAAGGAATGTGACTATGAGATACGGGCTAAGCGAGGGTGTTATTTCAGACTTGTGCGGAGTGTTCAGGCAGTTCCGTGACATACGGGAGGTCAGGATCTTCGGGTCGCGGGCAAAGGGAAACTACACTGAAGGGTCGGATATAGACCTGGCGGTAATAGGCAACGGAGTCATCCCTTTCGGGGAATTGATGGATTTGAACATCCGTATCGATGATTTGGAATTGCTTTACAAGGTTGACTTGGTTGATTACAACAAGTGCGCCGGTACTCCGATAGGAGAGCACATAGACCGTGTAGGCAAGGTCTTTTACGAGCGGGAAGATGACCCGCACCCTGCAACGCTGTAACAGGCAACAACCTGTTTGACAGGTTGTAATAGTCAGTCATGTTTGCGTTTCGTCGCCGTGCTTTAGCCTGCTGGATTTCTTATGGCGGCTGGATGAATGCAAGGTGCCCGTGCCCCGTTAAATCCGGATCGGGCTTTAGGGTTCAGCCTGTATTTTTGCTTTATGTTGAACGGATTTTCTTTTGATTGTTCGCAGGCATAGCGGGCTATGTCAAGAAAAAGCGGACGAAAAGATGCCAATAGGAAACAAAAAGGCGGATGAAAGCATGAAAAAACATAATAGATAAAACAATATGCGGTCTGATGACCGATGTGGGTTAAACAAATAAAAAATAATTGTATGGAAAAGATACCGAGTTTTACTATCAACCACGAACGCCTGTTGCGCGGCATATACGTTTCGCGCAAGGACGAGGTGGGTGGCGAAGTCGTAACCACGTTCGACATACGCATGAAGGAGCCTAACCGCGAGCCCGCGCTGCATCCAGGCGCGCTGCACACAATAGAGCACCTGGCCGCAACCTACCTGCGCAACGACCCCGAATGGAAAGACCGCATAATATACTGGGGCCCTATGGGCTGCCTTACGGGCAACTATCTGCTCGTGCGCGGCGACTTCCGTCCGTCAGACATCGTGGAGCTTATGCGCCGCACGTTCAGCTTCGTTGCCGGTTTCGACGGCGAAGTGCCCGGAGCTGCGCCTAAGGATTGCGGCAACTACCTGCTGCACGACCTGCCCATGGCACGCTACGAGGCGCGCAAGTACCTGACAGAGGTGCTTGATGTGATAAAGGACGAGAATATGAACTATCCCGGCTGACACATCTCTAATACTTAAAATACGTTAAAGTATGTCACATAAGCGATACTCTTGCGTATATTAGTTAAAGGATTAACAATAAATAGTATTTCTTATGAAGACACAAAAAATAATAGCAGTGTTCGCGGCAGCCATGATAGGAGCTGCCGCGAATGCTCAGACAGACTCTATAGAAGTTGATACGACATATACCCTCGGTGAAGTGACGGTTAACGGAATGCGAGTGATAAACAAGGTTGACCGCCAGGTGCTTCTGCCTACTTCAACAATGAAGAAACACTCGTCAAACGGATACGACCTGCTTAGCAAGATGACGCTTAACGGCATAATTACCGACACCGAAAATCAGATAATAAAGTCGATGAAAGGCGGTAGCGTGCAGGTGCGCATAAACGACATAAAGGCTAACCAGCAAGACATAACCGCACTTAGACCTGACGAAGTTGTAAGGGTTGAATATATTGACAATCCGGGAGTGAGATACTCCGACGGCAGCATAGACGCCGTAATCAACTTCGTGGTGAAGAGGCGCTACGCCGGATATGTGGGCGGACTCGGAACAATGCAGGCCTTTACAACCGGCTTCAACAACAGCAACGCTTACTTTAAGTATAATTACAAGAAATCGGAGTTCTGCATATACTACAACTTCAGTTACCGCGGATACGATGAGCGCAAGGTGGACAGCGAAAACACTTATTTTTTCCCTGACGGAACGGAGCGCCGGCGCCAATACTTAGGCTACAACACCGACTTCATGTATACCACCAATACGGTCCAGCTGGGTTACAACCTGGCTGAGCCCGACAAATACACCCTTAACGTCAGCCTTTACTATAACCAAAATAACACTCCCAAATACGGCTCTAATCAGTTGGCTAAGGAGACATCCATGCCCGACTTGTATCTTTATAACAAGAAGTCGAAAAAAATGTACACCCCGTCACTAGACATCTACTGGTCGATGAATCTGCCGAAAAAGCAAAACATAACGGCAAATGTAGTCGGAACATACATTGGCACGGACTACAATTATCAGTCAAGTAACTATCTTTTTAACCAGTCGCCTGAGCAGTCGATGCAGGCTGACCCAGTGAACGACTATAGTTATTCTACTACAGGCCGTAAATACTCTCTTATCAGCGAGGCCATATATACAAAGAATTTCGAGAAAGAAGTCTTTTCGGCGGGAGGCGAATATACCGTCAGCCACACAGACAATGCCTACAAAGGAGCAGTAAACACCGACGCCGTGCTCAACTCCAACAACCTTTATCTCTTTGCCCAACTTCAGGGTAAGCTCGGCGTATTCAATTATCAGGTGGGCCTTGGTGCCAACTATCTTGCCATTCATCAGGGCAACATCGGATTCAACAAGTGGACATTGCGCCCGCAGCTCAGTCTTTCGACTAAAATAACCGACAATCTGTTTGTAAGATATTCAGGGCGTATGAGTCAGCTTGCGCCTTCACTTTCACAACTGACCGACGTTAGAAACCAGAGCGACGAACTGAACGCCAGCGACGGTAATACCGGGCTGAAGCCTTACACTGGTTACAGCAACAGCCTTACTGTAAGCTGGACCCGCCCGTTGTTTAACTTCCAGCTGTACGGAAGCTGGTATTACGCACCCGACATCATCATGACATCTTACATCCCTGAATTACAGGACGACGGCACATACCTGCTAATCAGCAAGCCAGAGAATCAGAAAAGTTTTAGCCGGAAGTCGCTCACTGCCTACTTTACGCTGCACGCCATAAGGGACATTCTCGACATTTCGCTCTACGGCGATTACTCCAACTACAGCAGTCGCGGACTCGCCTACTCCCACAACTACGACGCATGGTGCTGGGGTGGATCTGCTAACCTGATGCTGGGGCGGTGGAGCGTTGCGGCAAGCTTCTACACCGCACCGAAGAGCTATTTTGCCGAGTCTATGGGCAAGGGCGAAAACCAGTCGAACCTCAGTGTCAGCTATAAGTACAAAGACCTGAAGGTGGGTCTCGGTGTGTTGCTGCTCGGCTATCCCCAAGGATACGATTATGTGGGCAAGACCGACAGCAAGTATCTGCAGAGTACGTCGCACACATACATCAAGGACAACGGCAACATGGTTTACTTCACACTGTCGTATAACTTCAGCCACGGACGCAAATATCAGATGGAACGTAAAAAACTTCATAATTCAGACAACGACAATGGCATCAGGTAAAAATTTTTTCAGCAAATTACTGCAAGCCTTTAAGGGTAAGACGGAAGAAAGGCCGCAACGGGAGGACGACGGCCATGCAGGCAGCCGCAATGCTGTTAGTGACAACGACGACAGTTATGTAAGAATAATCGACGATGGCGGCGGAATAACCGTGGTGCTTGAAGCGGGGCACGACAAGGTGCTTGCCATTGGCGAGAAATTGGGCGAAATAAACGAAGCGGCCTACATGAACGGATATAATTGGGACGCACTTATAAGGCATTATCTCAAGAGCAATGCGCCTGACATACTCGAGGCAATGGACACCGACCCGGAGGCGGACCTCTATGCGGCTTGCTTCGAGGAGAGCGACGACAACCGCGAAAGAGCCAAGCGGCTTGCCGACATGCTGGTCTCGCTGATTGATGACGAACAGGAGCTTTGCAGGATAGTGAGGGAAGAAGGCGACAAGATTAGCTGGGAGTAGCCTTCTTCTCAACATCCCGCTTCTCAGCCGCAAGCGGCTCATACATACACAATGAATGCAGACAAAAAGCACATGAAAAATGTATTCTGTCTGCATTTGTATTTATATTATTCCCAAAGGAGTATGCTTTCGGTAGCATCAGCTGGCGCAGCCCATGCGTCGCCTGCGCCATATCACAGTCTGTGCCACGCCCCTTACGAGCATGTACGCTATCATCGCTGCCCACAGTCCGTGGTTGGCGTAAGTGTCGCGCAAAAGGTAGTATAGGACGAAGAAAGTCAGCGTAGCCGCGAACATGGAGACAAGCATTCCGCGCGTCATGGTGCAGCCTATGAACACGCCATCCCATACGAATGCGGCCATGCCGGCCAGCGGGACGGCCAGCGCCCAGTAGCGGTAAGCGCCTGCGGCTGCCACGACCGATGGCTCGTCGGTAAGCAGCGAGAGGAATGGGTCGCCGCCCGCCCAGTAGGCGAGGGTGAACGCCGCTGCCATGCCGAACCCCCAGCGGAACAGGTGGTTCACCGTGTCGACAAGCGCGGCGTTGTTGCGTGCGCCGTAGTAACGCCCGCTGATGGCCTCGCCGGCGTATGCGAAACCGTCCATTACGTATGAGAACAGCAGGTAAAACTGCATCAGCAGGGTGTTTACCGCAAGCACGACCTCGCCCTGCCACGAGCCTGCCGACGTAAAAAACAGCATAACCGACACCAGGCAGAGCGTACGCAGGAAGATGTCGCGGTTAATGTTGAAGAAGTGTGCCATGGCAGTGCGGCGCCATACTCCGTTCCATGTGAAGTGTTTTTTCAGCTTGCCGTAATGTGTCGCCCACAGTACGGCGCCCATTGCGAAGCCCGAATACTGTGCAATCAGCGTACCTGCTGCCACGCCCTCTACCTTCAGGCCGAAGCCGAACACGAGCAATGTGCTCGCCGCTATGTTGACAACGTTCTGCACGATTGCCACCGCCATGGGCGAACGCGAGTTCTGCATGCCGATAAACCAGCCCGAGAGGCTGAACAGGCCGAGCATGGCAGGCGCGCCCCATATCAGTATGTCGAAGTATGTCGTGGCAAGGTGCCTCACCTCGTCGGTGGGTTTCATTACGGCTAGCGCCGCCTCGCGCAGCGGCATTTGCAGGGCTATTAGTACCAGTGCAATGGCAATGGCTATGCCCAGCGAGCGTGCAAGCATGCGTGTAGTCTCGCCAAGGTCGCGGCGGCCGAGCGCCTGCGACGTCATTCCGCTTGTGCCCATGCGCAGGAATCCGAATATCCAGTAAATCACGTTGAACATCATTCCGCCCACGGCTATCGCGCCTATGTACGCCGCTGAGCCGAGATGGCCCACTATTGCCACGTCGACCAGCCCCAGCAGCGGCACCGTTATGTTGCTCACTATCGACGGCAGGGCTATCTTAAGTATCTGTCTGTTTCGGTTGTCCATGTCTTTAGGGCGGCAAAGGTAACACTTTAATTCAAAAGGCGGACCGCTCCGGACTGAAAAATTGTAATCTTTATGAAGTATCGGCAGTTTGCGCCGGTCGGCCGCCAGCCTGCATATTAATAATGTACGTACCTTATATATATTAGCAGTAATAATTTTGACTGTCTGTATTCTGTTGTTATACAATATTGCATTGCATGTCAATTTGTTATTTTATTTTTACAAATGTTAAGTAGAAAAACATGTTTTTATTTGCCCGTTTGAAATAAAATTGATACCTTTGCGCCAAAGTTGTATGAAAAATTAAAAAGCAAAACTGGCATAAACTAGATAAAATTAATTAATATTGAGTAATAACTTAAACAAAATGTCAAATGAAAAAGAAAATTATTAATGTGTTTCTGATGGCACTGTTGGCAATGGTGACCGTTGGAACCGTAGTTTCTTGTAAGGATTATGAGGAGGACAACTACTCTGATCTTAACGGGAAAATTACTGTGGGATTGCAGGAGCAAGTTGATGCTCTTGAAAAAGTGAAGCAAGAATTGCAGACTGAGCTTGAAAATCTAAAAAAAGATTATCAAGAAGGTGATGCTGCTCTTGATGCGCGTATAGTTTATCTTGAACAAACTATTGTTACTATTAATAATAGTATTACAGAAATTAATCAAACATTGGGTAGCCATACAACTTCTATCAATACAATGTGGGAAACTTTGTATAAGACAGGAGGTGTGGTTGAAACATTGGATGATTTAGTTGGTCGTGTGTCAACTAACGAAATAAGCATAAAGGAATTGAAAGAATTACTTGCTGGCTATAATCCTGAAGGTTGGAATAGAGCAATGTCTGACGCTTCTGCTGCTCAGACTCAAGCCGGTATTAATGCAGCTGCAATAGAGGAACTTAAAAAGAAGTTTGCGGCAGGTAGCGATTATGACGAGGTATTGAATGCTATTAAAGATGCTTTGTATCAAGGTGAAAATACATGGCTCTCTCTTGACCAGTTTGTGAAAAATGAACTTGATAAATACAATGTTGTAGACGAGACAGAACTGAATAATGCTCTTGCTGACATGGAAGCTAAGTATCAGACAGAATTGAACGACTTCCGTGACAGTATAAATGACGTTACTGCTAAATTGGAAGCTCAGACTGCTGATTTGTATAACAAGTTGGGCTTGGTTTCAAACTCTCTTAACAAGTATGTGTCAAGCGTCTTGATTCAGGCTACAGACAACCCTGTATTTGGCTCGTTTGCATTCCCGGCTAACATTAGCAGCAATGTACTTGCAGCTTACTATGGTGATGTTAAGGATCTGAAGTTCCCGACTAACGAGCCTTACAACTATGTTGATGCCCAGAACGCTCTTACTGCTAAAGATCTCGAAATGATGGGTGCGGCTGCAAGCAACCAGTACTTCTACAATGGCCGCGTGGTTTCAGGTATGCAGGCTGATGGTACTGTTGCTGCCGGAAATGCCGGAACTCTCTATCTTACTGTAAATCCGAATACTGTTAATGCTGAAGGTACTACTGCTGTTCTTGTTAACAGCCAGGATGTTCCATCAGGAGTTTTGCTTTCACCGCTGAAGAGGTCTGACAAGGTTCTGAACTTTGGTTATACAAGAGCTGCTAACAACGGTTTCTATGAGGCTGCTGCAACTGTGGCTCCGGATGCAGTTGATGGCGTATCTCCAAGAATTTCTTATGATGACCTGAAAGGTCTGAAAGACGAAATTAAGGATGCTGTTAACGCTATCCGCAACAAGGGTAATGTTGATATTACAGGCCTGATTTACTCTGTTTATTCAATCAGCTCTAACATTCTTGATGCACAGGCTGCTAAGTTCTCTTGGCTTGATGACTCTCTCTATCTCGCTGAAGATGGCAAGTCTTACCTGGTTAAGCAGATCGAGCGTTCTACTTATACTCAGTATGCCCTTGCTGCAACTGCAGTTCATCCTCTGTCATTCGCCTTCGCTAAGGACGTTCATTATGATGAGTTCCCTGGAATCAACAAGGTTGAGGACATCATCGGTGACATGTTTAACAAGATAGAAGACGCAATACCTACAATCGATGTTGACGATTTAAACATACATATTGAAGTCAAAGACTTCGTGTTCGACCCGGTAGAGTTGGAAGACGGAAGTGTTGTGGTTAATGTTGATATTTTGGATGAAGAAACAGGTAAGCATTACAAGCAGACTATTGACATCACTGACAAGGTTGAGGAAGCTGTAAACGAAGCTCTTGGCGGTGCATCGGGAGATGTTTCTAACTATATTAAGGATGTTGTTAACCAGCTGAACGAGCAGGTTGCCCAGATTAACGACATTATCGACCAGCTCCGCGACATCAACGAGATTGGCAACAAGCTGGATGAAATCGAGGACAAGATTTACGACTATCTCAGCAAGGGTGAGAACCTGCTGCTCAAGTTAGTCAACAACGCTAACGAACTGCTCCAGCCGATGATGTTGGCTAAGACTGCCGACAGCTATGTTGTTCTGAGCCGTTCAGCAAGTGCTCCTACTAAGTTCAGGGCTGCAAGCATGACAACTGATGGTCTCATCCTTCGTCCTACTACTTATTCTGCTGAAGTTCTCGCTCCTGCATTCAAGAAGTTCGTTGGTGTTGCCAACGTTTACAAGAACGGTAAGAGCGCACAGGGTGGAGACGCTGACTGTCTGGCTGCTCTCAAGGCTGTTAACAACGCAAGTTCAGACTTGTGCAAGGTTCAGGATGGTGAGTGGAACAAGGCTCAGCTTAAGGGTGCTAAGGCAGGCTATGTTTACGAGATCGTTTACACTGCTGCCGACTTTAGCGGTAAGATTGTAGTTAAGAGATTCTACATCGAACTTGTATAATTAAAAACCGTCAAATAGTTAAAATATCGGGGACGATGGCCTTGCGGCTCGTCCGTCGGCCATCACTCCCGGTTAAATTACAGGACATTAAAAAAATAGAAATTATGAAATTCAATAAAACTTTGATTTTGACGGGTCTGTTGGCTTTGGGAGGTCTTACGGCTTCAGCCCAGGAACAGGAAAAGACTGAGAATGTCTTCAACCCGCATTGGTATATCGAGGTTCAGCCGCTCGGCATGCAGTATACTCTCGGAGAAGTGTCTTTTGGCGACCTCCTTTCATATAACCTGCAAGTTGCCGGTGGTTATAACTTCAACCCGGTAGTAGGCGCACGCCTCTCCGTTAACATGTTTCAGAGCAAAGCCGGATGGGAAATGGACGGTCAGGAGCTGAAGTGGAAGTGGAACTACGTAGCTCCTATGGTAGACGTTACTGCCAACCTCTCTAACTTGTTCTGTGGTTATAATCCTACCCGTCTGTTCAACTTCAGCGTATTCGCCGGTATCGGTATGAACATTGGCTTCGGCAACGACGAGGCTGCTGACGCTAAGGCTGCATTGAACGAGTATTACAAGACAGATGCAGGCAACCTTGCTTATCTGTGGGATGGAACTAAGGTTCGTTTCGCTGGCCGTCTTGGTGTAAAGGGTGATTTCCGCATCAATGATCAGTTCAGCGTAGGTCTCGAACTCCAGGCTACAACTCTTAACGACCACTACAATTCAAAGCGTGCCGGCAACTCTGACTGGTATTTCAACGCTCTCGTAGGTGTTAAGTACAACTTCGGCAAGACTTATACAACCCGCAAGGTTAAGTCAGCTCTTCCTCCCGAGCGTGTTGTTGAGCGCGTAATCGAGAAGGTTGTTGAGAAACCCGCACAGACAACAGAGCAGGCAGCTGCAGTACGCGAGCCTATGCGTCGTGACGTATTCTTCGTAATCAACAGTACTAAGATCTGCGATACTGAGCAGCTCAAGGTTAAGGAGATTGCTGATTACCTGAAGAAGTATCCTGAGGCAAAGGTTGAAATCACCGGTTACTCAGACAAGGGTACAGGTAACGCTTCAATCAACAAGCGCCTTTCTGACAAGCGTGCTGACATAGTTAAGACAGCTCTTGTTGAGAAGTATGGTATCTCTTCTTCACGTATCACTACTGACAGCAAGGGTGACACAGTTCAGCCGTTCGAGAAGAACAATCTCAACCGTGTAAGTATCTGTATTGCTAAATAACACAGTAGTGTGTTAATTTAAGCATATTACATATTACTAAATGGACAAACTCTGTTCCGTACTTATTACTAATTAATGGGTGCGGGCAGAGTTTTTTAGTATTTCTCTTTAGGTTTTGGTTTTTTATCCGTAATTTGGAATTTCATTTTTAGCTAATTATTTCTTATTTAGAGGATTGTAATTGAGATGATAAAAAAGGCATTTTTCACGTTCTCAATGTTAATTGCCGCCGGCATGTCTTCTGCTCAGACAATTGCTGACGGTTATTACAGGTTTCAGAACCAGGCGACCGAGCGCTATATAGTTGTAGTTGACAATACTGGAAGTGTTGATATTTTTTCAACCTCCGCTGATTTGGGTGCCATCCACACTTTCAGTGATTTCGAAGGTAATGTCATATCAAATCCCGGTTCCATTATTTACGCAAAATATGTAAGCGATGGTTACGATCTGCAGTCGCAAGGAGTTTCGACATATAAAATGGTGAGTTATTATTTGCGCATAAGGAAGACCCGTGACAATGACAACACATATTGGGCGTACGCCACAAAATCAGGCATGACCCAGTATATTAATGATGCTGTTTATGAGACAGACGAGGGCATGGTGGGTACGAATGACAGCCGTGGCCGTAAGTGGTATGTTTTACCGGTAGAGGCAAGCGGTGACAATTATTTCGGCATACGTGCGTCATGTGAATCCGATGGCAAGTATTACCATCCTTTCTATGCTGATTTCCCCTTCAAATTCTATTCAAGTGGCATGAAAGCCTATTACGTTTCTAAATATGGAGGCGACATGGCCGTACTGAAAGAATACACAGGCGGAACAATGCCTAAGAACATGCCGATGATAATTGAGTGCAGCTCGTCAGAACCTACAAATAACAGGCTTGACCTGCTTACATCCTCTCCGTCCGTACCTTCAGACAATATACTTACTGGTACGTATTTTAACAATTCATGGCCAACAAGCCATATCAACCGTGTTGCTAACGACCCTGCTACAATAAGGTTGCTTGGCGTTACTTCGACAGGCAAGCTTGGTTTTGTCACCAAGACCGACGTTGACTATGTTCCGGCAAACACAGCTTATCTTAAGGTAACTCCCGGAACTGCCGCAGAGCTTCGCCTTGTCAGCGAAGACGAGTTCACTGCAGGTGTCAGTGAGATTACCGTAGACGACGAGGTTAATGCTCCTTCAGGTGTTTACACCCTTACAGGTGTCAAGGTTGCAGACGATGCAAATGCTAATCTTCCTGCCGGTGTTTATATCATCAATGGCAAGAAAGTCGTTGTAAGATAACTGGCGGATTGAAGTATTTTCGATGGTAAGATATTTTTCTTACAATCATATTGGAAACCGTAAAAGGTTACCTGTTAAAGTGTGAAAGGTAACTTTTTACGGTTTCCTGTTTATGTATTGAATGGTATAAAAAACGAAAGTGGAAAAACCGGAGTCTTCGAGCCGCTTTCACGCATTTGCTGCAATGCTGTTCGGGATTGCCCGTCCGGTTTTTCCACTTTTCTATTTATATATGTTCAATTTTAGTTCCTGAACACAAGTCCTGCGCCGTTTGCGTCGATGATAATCGGCTTTTCGCGGCTGACTTCCTCGGCAAGGAGCCGTTTTGAGAGGTCGTTGAGCACGTACTCCTGTATTGCCCTCTTTACAGGACGGGCGCCGAACTCGGGATCGTAACCTGCGTCGGCAAGCCAGTTGATGGCTGCGTCGGTGTATTCGAGGGTGAAGCCCTGCGGCTCAAGCATCTTCCTTACAGAGTCCATCTGCAACTTAACCACTCCGGCAATCTGCTCCTTCGTCAGCGGCAGGAACATTATCGTGTCGTCGATACGGTTTAGGAACTCAGGACGTATGGTCTTCTTCAACAGCGTCATCAGCTGGTTGTTAAGCATCGACTGCTCATGGCTGTCGAGTTTTCCGCCGTGTTTCTCCAAGTCTTCACGTATCAGCTGGCTTCCCAGGTTAGAAGTCATGATGATGATAGTGTTCTTGAAGTTTACGGTACGCCCCTTGTTGTCGGTCAGACGACCGTCGTCGAGCACCTGGAGCAGTATGTTGAACACGTCCGGGTGGGCTTTCTCAATCTCGTCGAAGAGCACAACCGAGTAAGGCTTGCGCCTTACGGCTTCGGTGAGCTGTCCGCCCTCGTCGTAACCGACATATCCCGGAGGCGCTCCGATAAGACGGCTGACGCTGAACTTTTCCTGATATTCGCTCATGTCTATTCGCGTCATCATGGTCTCGTCGTTGAACAGGTATTCGGCCAGGGCCTTTGCAAGCTCGGTCTTACCTACACCGGTCGTGCCGAGGAATATGAACGAAGCGATAGGACGTTTCGGGTCTTGCAGTCCGGCGCGGCTGCGTCTTACGGCGTCGCTCACTGCCGTTATGGCCTCTTCCTGGCCAATTACACGCTTGTGCAACTCCTCTTCCAAGTGCAGCAGCTTCTCGCGTTCGCTCTGCATCATTCGCGTTACGGGTATTCCCGTCCAGCGGCTTACAACCTCGGCTATGTCGTCGGCTGTCACCTCTTCGCGTATCATGGCGTTGCCGTCCTGTGTCGAGCGCAGCTGTGCCTGGATGTTCTTTATGTCGTCCTCAAGCTGTTTCAGGCGGCTGTAGCGTATTTCTGCCACGCGCTCGTAGTTGCCTTCACGCTCGGCGCGCTCGGCTTCAAACTTCAGCTGCTCCATCTGCTGCTTGTCCTGCTGAATTTTGTTGACGAGAGCCTTCTCGCCTTCCCATTTGGCGCGGAACACCTTTTCCTGGTCTTTCAGTTCGGCTATGTCCTTGTCCAGCTGTTCGATCTTGGGCTGGTCGTTCTCACGCTTGATGGCCTCACGCTCTATTTCGAGCTGTTTCAGCCGTCGTGTTATCTCGTCAAGCTCCTCAGGCACGGAGTCGCGCTCCATTCTCAGCTTGGCAGCAGCCTCGTCCATAAGGTCGATGGCCTTGTCGGGCAGGAAACGGTCGCTGATGTAACGCTCCGACAGCTTTACGGCGGCTATGCAGGCATCGTCCTGTATACGCACCTTGTGGTGGTTCTCGTAGCGCTCCTTCAGGCCTCGGAGGATGCTTATCGCACTAAGTTCGTCAGGCTCGTCCACCATGACTGTCTGGAACCTGCGCTCCAAAGCCTTGTCCTTCTCGAAGTATTTCTGATACTCGTTAAGCGTCGTAGCACCTATGCTGCGCAGCTCGCCACGCGCAAGGGCAGGCTTGTGTATTTCGTCGATGAACAGTATTATGCGGCCGTTGCTGTTGGTAACCTCCTTGATTACGCTCTTCAGACGCTCCTCAAACTCGCCTTTATATTTGGCTCCGGCAACCAGCGCGCCCATGTCGAGCGAGTAAAGCTGCTTGTCCTTCAGGTTTTCGGGCACGTCGCCGCGTACTATGCGCTCGGCCAGTCCTTCTACGATGGCCGTCTTGCCGGTACCCGGCTCGCCTATCAGTATAGGGTTGTTCTTTGTACGGCGTGACAATATTTGCAGCACGCGTCGTATCTCGTCGTCACGGCCTATCACCGGGTCAAGTTTGCCCTGGCGTGCCTCTTCAACCAGGTTTTTGGCATATTTCTCCAGACTCTGGTAGTTGTCGTCTGCCGACTGCGACTGCACCTTCTGTCCCTGTCGCAGTTCGTTTATTGCCGCGCGCATGTCCTTTTCGGTGCATCCGGCGTCTTTCATTATGCGGCTTGCCGTTGAGTTGACTTCGAGCAGTGCCAGCATAATGGGTTCAACGCTGACAAACTCGTCGCCCATTTTCTGCGAAATGTCCACAGCCTTCTGTAGCACGCTGTTAGCTTCGTTGCCGAGGTAGGGTTGTCCGCCCTGTACCCTTGGCAGACGGCTGATTTCGCGGTCGACTACTGCTTCAACCTGCATGGCGTTGACGCCGAGCTTCTGAAACAGGAAGTTGGTAACGTCTTTGGCCTTGCCCATCAAGCCTTTGAGCAGATGAACCGGCTCGATAGACTGTTGCCCCGAGCGTTGTGCAGTGTTTATTGCCTCCTGCACTGCCTCTTGTGCCTTGATTGTGAATTTGTCGAATGTCATTATGTTGTTCTCCTTTCTTTCCGTATTTTTGCTGTTATAGCCTTGCGGCTGTTTTGTCCCGGTTGCTGTAAGTTAACCGGACGTCAACCGGTACGCTTTGTACCGCTTGTCGTTAATACAGGTCTCAAATAATATGCCTTTACTTAAAATGTGTCATTATGGCAGCATTGGAGACAAAATGGCAGGTGTTTTGCGTTGGGGAATGAAAAAACCGTCACAATCACTATGATTGTAACGGTTTGTGTTGTGGGCGCTGAGGGATTCGAACCCCCGACCCTCTGCTTGTAAGGCAGATGC
>OGLM01003044.1_pt1 | contig 14305 bp, 14 predicted proteins | sample 1572531 | NCBI WGS metagenome assembly OGLM01 (sample SAMEA2581909, study PRJEB24529) | metagenome | biome: Human gut stool | place: China | collected 2011 | reverse complement strand
TAAAATGCGGCTGGATAAGCGGCAGCGGGTGGGGTGAAATATTTCGCGGTATCGAAGTATATAAAGGAATAAATTAGAATTGCTGGAAATTTGACTTCTGTTTATCGCTATAAAAAATGTGGGATGATAGCTCCATGGCGATAAATAAGTTGAACGCAAGGCAATGGATCTCCTGTATTTATTTGGGGTGCAGTTCCCGATGCGTACAGGAGATTTTTGTCGCTGAACGACCAAAACTCAAAAATTCCCCCTTGCATTTTTCAAAAGTTGTGCTATAATATTTAAGCAATCGTTTCCAAGGCCGCTCGTGGGGGTAGCTGATATTGAAGGTTGTGATGGGCACATACATTGATAATATGGCCCCAATACGTCAGAACCAGAAATGAGGTGAAAAAGAATGAAGCAGGGTATCCATCCGAATTACGTTGACTGCACCATCACCTGCGCATGCGGCAACGTCATCAAGACCCGTTCCACCAAGCCTGAGATCCACGTCGAAGTTTGCTCCAAGTGCCATCCTTTCTACACTGGTAAGCAGAAGCTGGTCGACACCGGCGGACGTGTTGAGCGCTTCAACAAGCGCTTCGGCCGTAAGTAATTTTACTGGTCTTTTCCAAAGCGCCGTCTCCCTTGCGGAGGCGGCGCTTTTTTGCGTACCGTGGCAGAAAAGTGCGAACGGCGGAACCTTTCGGAACTTACACGACTTTATCTTATTTTCATCACATTTGCAGACTAAAATAAACCAGCAACGAAATCCATCGCGTTCTGCGCGGCCTTTGAGAGGAGCGTTATTTGTGATCGAAGTTTCTCATCTTACCAAAAAATACGGGAGCCGTCTGGCGGTAGAGGATGTTTCCTTTGCAGTGGCAGACGGCGGCATCTGCGGCTTGCTGGGGCCGAACGGCGCGGGCAAGTCCACCATCATGAACATCCTCACCGGGTATCTGTCCGCTACCAGCGGGCAGGTCACGGTGGCGGGGCACCCGCTGCCGGAGGAGGCCGATGCGGCAAAGAAGTGCGTCGGCTATCTGCCGGAGCAGCCGCCCCTTTACCCGGAGATGACGGTGCAGGAATATCTGGACTTTGCGGCCGAGCTCAAGGGCGTCAAAAAGGCCGAGCGGAAAGAGCAGGTGCGCAGCGCAGCCCGCCGCACCGGGCTGGAAAAGGTTCTGACCCGGCTCATCCGCAGCCTCTCCAAGGGCTACCGGCAGCGGGTGGGCATCGCGCAGGCGCTGCTTGGCAGCCCGAAACTCATCATCCTCGATGAACCCACCGTCGGCCTGGACCCGGCGCAGGTCATCGAGATCCGCAAACTCATCCGGGAGCTGGGGCAGGCCCACACGGTCATCTTGTCCAGTCATATTCTGAGCGAGGTGCAGGCGGTCTGCCAGCAGGTGCTGATCCTGTCCAAAGGCAGGCTGGCGGCATCGGGCAGTCTGCAGGAGCTGACGGCGGACGGCAGGAGTCTGGAAGAAGTCTTCCTGGAACTGACCGGCGGCGAGACCGAGGAGAGCACAGGGGAGGAAGACGAATGAACGCCATTTTCAAGCGGGAACTCCGCAGCTATTTCCACGGGATGCTTGGCTATCTGCTCACCGCCTTTCTGCTGGCGTCGTCGGGCATCTATTTTCTGGCGCTGAACCTCGGCTACGGCCTGACGGATTTCAGCTACTATACGCTTTACCGCACGATCTTCATGCTGCTGCTCTACATTCCGGTCCTGACCATGCGGTCGCTGGCCGAAGAGCGCCGCAGCCGCACCGACCAGCTGTTGCTGACCAGCCCGGTCTCCGTCTGGGGCGTGGTGCTGGGCAAGTTCTTCGCGATGTGCGCCGTGTTTGCGCTGCCGTGCCTTGTGGATGCCGTGATGATCCTCATCCTCTGGGCACTGGGCGGCACAGTCACCGCGCTGGCCGCAAACTTCGCGGGTCTGCTGTGTTATTTTCTGCTGGGCTGTGCGGCCATTGCCATCGGTGAGTTCCTCTCCGGCCTGACCGAAAACCCCATCATTGCAGCGGTGGCGGGCTTCTCGGTGCTGCTGCTGGCCTATATGATGCCCAGCCTGCGCAGCCTGTTCAATGCGGGCAGCGCGGTGGCGCTGGTCGTCTTTGTGGGCATTGCGGGCGCAGCATCGCTCCTTGCCGGGCTGCGCACCCGGAGCTTTGTTCTGGGGTGTCTGGCCTTTGCAGTGTGCTGCCTGGGGCTGACGGGCCTTTTCCTCGTGAAGAGCGCCTGGCTGACCGAGGCGTTCAGCGCGGTGCTGAGCGCCCTGTGTCTCTTCACACCCTTTGAAGATTTTGTCAACAACAGCTTTTCCATCCCGACGCTGGTCTATTACCTGACCGTGACGGCGGTGTTCCTGTTCCTCACGGCGCAGGGCATTGAAAAGCGTCGCTGGAATTAAAGGAGGTGCGCAGCGATGAAGTTCTTCCCCAAAGATAAGACGGCCCTGAATGGGCGGGTGTTCCGCAGCGGCCTCTATTCCGCCGCTATCACGGCGGCCGTCCTGGTTCTGGCCGTGCTGGTGAACCTGCTGGTGCGGGCCCTCCCGGCCAAATACACCACGTTCGACCTCTCGGAGGCCGGGCTGTATACCCTCAGCGACAGTTCCGCGCAGGTGGCGCAGGGCCTAACGCAGGATGTAACCATCTACTACCTCTGCGAGACCGGCAATGAGGACCAGATCATCTCCAAGCTCCTGGACAAATACGCATCCGAGAGCGGCCATATTACCTGGGAAATCAAGGACCCGGCCATCTACCCGACCTTTGCAGCCCAGTACGGCGCACAGGATGCTGCGTCTGGAAGTCTGATCCTGGTCTCCGGGGAGCAGAGTGTCGTGCTGGACGCCTCCGACCTCTACGATTATGACTATTCCGACTACTACACCACCGGCAGCTATCGTGTGACGTTCTCCGGCGAGAGTAAGATCACCTCGGCCATCTACCGCCTGACCAGTGGGGAACAGAAACACGCCTACTACACCACCAACCACGGGGAGCAGGCCCTGACCGACACGCTGACCGATGCACTGGAAAATCAGAACCTCTCCCTCACGGCGCTGGACCTGCTTTCCAGCGGCAGCGTCCCGGAGGACTGCGACCTGCTCATCATCAACGTCCCTGCACAGGACTTTGCCTCGGCGGGCGCTCTGGTGGATGAGATGAGCCTTCTGCGCAGCTACCTGAGTGCAGGCGGCAAAGTTCTGCTCACGACCGATACCTATTATAATACGCCCAATCTGGACGCTGTGATGGCCGAATTCGGCCTGACCCGCGCCGAGGGGCTGGTGGTCGAGGGCGATTCCGGCCACTTCATGAACGGCTACCCCTACTATCTGCTGCCGGACTACACCAGCCCCACCGAGACCACAGCGCTGGAGGGCGTGGATACCAGCCGCCACGTTCTGCTCCAGATGGCGCAGGGCATCACCCTGACTGAGACGGAGAATGTGACCGCAGAAGCGTTGCTCACCACCTCCGATGCGGCCTACAGTAAGGCGGCCGGGTACGAGATGACCACGGTGGAGAAAGAGGACGGCGACACGGATGGTCCCTTCACGCTGGCAGCCTACGCCCGCAATACAGCCACCGAGGCAGAGGTCATCTGGATCAACTGCGGCAACATGGACAACGAGAGCGCGTATCAGGTCGTGCCCGGCAACTGTACCTTCCTGCAGGGCTGTGCGTCCTCGCTGGCGGGGCAGGTCGGCAGTGTGCTGATCGACTCCAAGGCGCTGGAAGCTGCCCCCATCAGCGTTTCCAGTGCACAGGCGGCGGTGCTGGGTCTGGTGTTCATCCTGATCCTTCCGGCAGCGCTGCTGGCGGCGGGCGCTGTCGTGGTCATCCTGCGGCGCAGAAAGTGAGGCCCGCATGAAAACGAAACAGCGCACCCTCATCGTTCTGCTGGTTCTGGTCTTTCTGGCGGGCGGGGCCTTCGCAACCCTGACGGTGAAGAACGCGCAGGCCGCACAGGCCGAAAGCGCTGCGGCAGAGGGCACCATCCCGCTGTCCTCCTTTGCGGCGGACGACCTGACCGAACTTGCGGTCACGTACAACGGCGAGACGAATACCCTGACGGTTGCAGGTGGTAGCTGGACGCTGGCCGAAGACCCGGCCTATCATCTGGACGCCACCACCTGCAACACGATGGTCACCGCCCTGTCGGCGCTGAACGCCAAACGCCAGCTGACCGAAGAACCCGGCGAGGACTACGGCTTCACGGATGCGAGCCTGACCGTCACGGTCACAGCGGCAGGGGAGACGAATACCTTCACCTTTGGGGCGGAGAATGCCGCCACGGGGGATATCTACCTGAAAAAGGCCGGGGACGATGCCCTGTATACGGTGGCGGCGTCCAAGGCGGCCTGCTTTGCGCTGAGCCGCGCTGAACTGTTCGGTGCCTTCAACCCGGCGGGGCTGACCCGTTCGGCCATCGAATCCGTCACCCTTGTCTGCGGAGACGAGCCGTTCACCTTGACGGCGGTTTCGGAAGCCGCAGAGTCCGACCGTTCGGCCGACTCCGAAAGCGACAGCACGGCGTACACCACGGTCTGGCGGCTGGCCGATGCACCGGACGCGGAGCTGGACGAAACGCAGGTCAGCAGCCTGCTTTCGGCCCTCAGCAGCTACGTCACGGCGCAGGATCCCCACGGCGATGCGTCCGGCATGAAGCAGCTGGCTGCAGCCACGGTCCGCACAGCGGACGGCGAACAGACGCTGACCTATTACGAGGGCACGGACGGCTATTATCTGACCGTGTCGGGGGACACGTCTCTCTACACGGTGGATGCCGCCACGGTGCAAACAGTTTGCACCGCAAAGGACCGTTACAAAGCGGCTTCGTGAAACAAAAGTTCATCTGCCAGTCCTTTTTGAGCCCGGAAGTTTCCCGCAGGGGAGCCTCCGGGCTTTTTGATGTTCCGGCCCGGTTTTTGCCCGGTACGTAAAGTTTGGGCAAACTGTGTCAGAGCGATTGACATTTGTACGGAAATTGTATAAGATAGACACGAACAGGGGGAGAGACTGCGCAATTTGTCACCCAAGGCACGGCGCGTGGGGACCGATCGCCCTGGTACGAGGGATGGGGACACGAGCCCTGTCTTTTTTCGTATCTGAGTTTAAGGAGGAAAAGTAAAAAATGGACAACTCGGTGATCGTTTCACTGCGCGATATCGTGGTGGAATTTGACGGTCAGCGCATTCTGGATGGGCTGAACCTGGACATCCATGACAAAGAATTCGTAACGCTGCTGGGTCCTTCCGGCTGCGGCAAGACCACCACCCTGCGCCTGATCGCAGGCTTCCTGGAACCCAACGCGGGTCAGGTGCTGCTGAAGGGCCAGGATATTACCGGTGTGCCCCCCTATAAGCGCCCGGTGAATACCGTGTTCCAGAAGTACGCGCTGTTCCCGCACCTGAACGTGTTTGAGAATGTGGCCTTTGGCCTGCGCCTGAAGAAGATGGACGAAGAGACCATCCGCCGCAAGGTGCGCGATATGCTGGAGGTGGTCGGCCTGAAGGGCTTTGAGCGCCGCAGCATCGGCCAGATGTCCGGCGGCCAGCAGCAGCGTGTTGCCATTGCCCGCAGTCTGGTCAATGAGCCTGAGATCCTGCTGCTGGACGAGCCTCTGGGTGCACTGGACCTTAAGCTCCGCAAGGAGATGCAGCTGGAGCTCAAGCGCCTGCAGCGTGAGATGAACATTACCTTTATTTATGTCACCCACGATCAGGAGGAAGCCCTGACCATGTCCGATACCGTCGTTGTGATGAACGGCGGAAAGGTGCAGCAGATCGGTACCCCCGAGGATATCTACAACGAGCCTAAAAATGCCTTTGTGGCGGACTTTATCGGCGATTCCAACATTGTGGACGGCGTGATGCACCGCGACTTCCTGGTCTCCTTCTCGGGTGTGCAGTTCCCCTGCGTGGACCGCGGCTTTGCCCGGGAACAGAGCGTTCAGGTGGTGGTCCGCCCCGAGGACATTGAAGTGGTCAGCCCCGTGGAGGGTCAGCTGGTGGGCGTGGTCAATGATGTCATCTTCAAGGGCGTTCACTATGAGATCATGGTAGACGCCATGGGATATAAATGGAAGATCCACACCACCCAGTATGTGGAGCCCGGTACCCTCATCGGCATGGATGTCGCGCCTATGGATATTCATATCATGAAGCGCACGGAGGAATAAAGCCATGAAATTTCGCTTTTCTTCCGTCCCCTATATTGTTTGGTCGGTGATTTTTGTCGTCGTACCGCTCATTCTGGTGGCGGTGTTCGGCCTTTCCACCAGTGATGGCCAGTTCACCTTCGCCAATGTCGCCAAGGTCTCGGATTACACCGCGGTGTTTGTCCGTTCCATCTGGCTTTCGCTGGTGGCCACTGCCATCTGCCTTGTCATCGCCTATCCTCTCGGCTTTATCATGAGCCGCTACAATGCCAATAATCAGCGCACGCTGGTTATGCTGGTCATGCTGCCGATGTGGACCAACTTCCTGCTGCGCACCTACGCCTGGATGACCCTGCTGGAAAATAACGGCGTCATCAATAGCATCCTGGAGTTCTTCGGCATCGGCCCCTTCAAGATGATCTACACCCAGGGTGCCGTGGTGCTGGGCATGGTGTATAATTACCTGCCCTTTATGGTCATTCCGCTCTATTCCATCATGACCAAGATCGAACCCTACACGCTGGAAGCTGCCGGGGACCTCGGCGCCAACCCGTGGAATACCTTTACCCGTGTGGTGCTGCCCCTTTCGGTGCCCGGTATCACCACCGGCATCACCATGGTATTTGTGCCGTCTGTTTCCACCTTCATCATTTCCCGTATGCTGGGCGGCGGCTCCAATATGATGGTCGGTGACCTCATCGAGACCCAGTTCCTCGGCAATGCCTACAATCCCAATCTCGGCTCCGCCATCTCGCTGGTATTGATGGTATTCATCCTGCTTGTTATGAGCCTCATGAACCAGTTTGAGGACAATGATGACAGAGGAGGGATGCTCATATGAAATGGTATGCCAAGCTTTATACCCGTCTGGTATTCATCTTCCTGTATCTGCCCATCATCGTGCTCATTGCGTTCAGCTTCAATGAATCCAAATCCCGCGCCAGCTGGACCGGCTTCTCCTTCCATTGGTATAAGGAGCTGTTCCACAATGAGCTGATCCTCTCCTCGCTGCGCAATACCTTGATCATCGCGCTGGCGGCGTCTGTCATCGCGCTGGTGCTGGGCACCATGGCGGCGGTCGGCATCTATGCCATGCGCCGTAAGTGGTTCAAATCACTGGTGATGAACATCACCTATCTGCCCATTCTCAATCCTGAGATCGTTACCGGTGTTTCCATGCTGCTTTTGTTCGTTTCCTTCGGCAATGGCATCCAGAAGTTCAATAACTGGATCGGCGGCACCGCACTTTCGTCCCTTCAGCTGCCGGAAATGCAGCTCGGCTTCGTGACGCTCATCATCGCGCATGTCACCTTCTGCACGCCCTATGTCATCCTCAATGTCCTCCCGAAGCTCCGTCAGATGGATCGCTTCACCTTCGAGGCTGCGCAGGATCTGGGCTGCAGCCCCAAGCTGGCTTTCTATAAGGTCGTCATCCCGGAGATCATGCCCGGCATGGTATCCGGCTTCCTCATGGCGTTCACCTATTCGCTGGATGACTTCGTCATCAGCTACTTTGTGTCCAGCGCCTCCTCACAGACGCTTCCCGTTACCATTTTCTCGATGGTCCGCAAGCGTGTCAGCCCGGAGATCAATGCCCTTACCGCCATCATTTTTGTGGTGGTGCTGGCGCTGCTGCTTCTCAGCAACTATTACTCTGCCCGCAAGGAAAAGCAGATGATGCGAAAGGAGGAACCTGCGGCATGAAAAAGCGTATCCTTTCCCTCCTTTTGGCGCTGATGATGGTTGTCCTTCTGCTTCCCGTTACCGCTTTGGCAGCGGAAACCGGCATTGATACCTCAGCTCTAGATATGGAGTACTACGGCCGCTACAGGGATAAGGGCTATTCCATCAGTGTCTACAATTGCGGCGAGTATATCTCCGACGGTGCCGATGGCGGGCTGGATGTCAACAAGGCCTTTGAGGAGGTCACCGGCATCCGGGTCATCTATTCCAATTACGATACCAATGAATCGATGTACGCCAAGCTGAAAACCGGCGGCGCCGTCTATGATATCGTCGTTCCCTCCGACTACATGATATCCCGTATGATCGCCGAGGGGATGCTGCAAAAGCCGGATATGTCCAATATCCCCAACCTGAAAAACATCGATGAAAAGTACCTTTACCAGTCCTACGATCCCACCAATGAGTATTCGGTGCCCTATACCTGGGGCGTGCTGGGGCTCATCTACAATACCAAAATGGTAGAGGACGAAGCGGTGGTGGCTAGCTGGGGCGCCCTGTGGAGCGAAGCCTATATGGATAATATCCTGATGATCAATAACTCCAAGGACGCCTTCGGCATCACCTTTGCCTATTTGGGGCTGCCCATTAATGCCGAAAGCACCGAGCAGGTGGATAAGGCCGTGGTGCTGCTGAAGGAGCAGAAAAAGGTCATTCAGGCCTATGTCGCCGATGAGGTGTTCGATAAGATGATCGGCGGGGAAGCGGCCATGGCGCCCTATTATAACGGCGATGCCGTCACCATGATAGCGGACAACCCCGACCTTGCCTTCTCCATCCCCGTGGAGGGCAGCAATCTTTTCACCGATTGCCTGTGCATCCCCAAGGAGAGCCAGAAGCGGGAGCTGGCGGAAATGTATATCAACTTTATGCTGGAGCCGGAGGTCGGCCTTGCCAATACCGAGGCCATCGGCTATTCCACCCCCAATACGAAGGTGTACGAGCTGCTGGATGAGGAGACAAAAACCGACCCCACCGCCTACCCCGATGAGGAGTCCCTGGCCCACTGCGGCTACTACACCTATATCGGTCCGGAGCTTTCCCTTTACATCGATAGCAAGTGGGCCGAGGTGCTGACCGCCGATGAAAAGTACAGCGCCATGATCATGCCCATGTTCCTCGGCGCCTGCGTGGCGGGCATCATTGCCCTCAATATCGTCCGTGCCACCCGCAAAAAGCGGGAGGAATGATTTTCCCAGCAGGGGTCCCTCACCGGGCCTCTGCTTTTTTGCATAAATTTCCCTCTTCGCTTTTGGAAACTCCTACAAAGATGAAAAAACTTCCACTGTTTTCTTGACTTTATTCGCTTAAATTGCTAGAATAATATTACCGGCATCCCCCATATGGGGGATTTCATGTTTGCGGGCAAACATGATTCATTTACTCGCGGGCGTGATTCACCTGCCGGAAATAAAGAGGGGAAACCCCAAAAAGAAAGAGGTAATGTCTTATGAAAAAGCTCCTTAGCCTGGCGCTGGCCCTCCTCATGCTGGCCGTCATGCTGCCGGTCACCGCGCTGGCTGACACCGCGGCTCCCAGTTGGGTGGGCGATGTCAATTTTGAAGGCGCACAAACAGTCTACTATTATTCTACCTATGGTGGCGCACCCTATGTTAAAACCGCGACTGATGGGGAGCTTTCTTCTCATCCAGCGGTAATAGCATATAAAACGGGATCTGGCAATGAAATTGCTTATGCCGCAGATATTCGTGCAGCGCTTGTGAATAAGGCTATCGAAATTTATTGTAAAGCAGGCTCGACAATCTCTACAGTTAATGCTCATGCCAATGTACTAAATGATGTCACTATTTATGGTAACAATGCGAATTTCCAAGGTGGGGATTTGAGCATCTATGCTGATGGTAAGAATTATGCTGCCCCAGAAAGCTTGAATGTTACCATCAACATTTATAATGCCAAGAATTTGGTGGTCTGGGGTGAACCACAAGCTGTTGGCCGTACTTGGAATGTTAATTTCTATGACTGTGTTAATGATGGATACAATTTCTTCATGTATCGTGGTAAGTCGGAGAGCACCGATAAGGCTAACCTTACGATGACTAACTGCAAAGCAATTGGCTATGCAGACTCTACTGTCCACACCACTGCCGATGGTTCCATTGTTATTAAGAATTGTGAGTTTAATAATAACTGTGCACCCATCAATATTGCGCACAAACAGTCTGGCACCATTACTGTTACCATTGAGAACAGCACTTTCAATAGCTGTGGCTCCACAAACACAGCCAACGACCTTAATCTGTATGCGGCGCCCGTCCGCTTCGTAAACAACAGCAAGGAAGGTACCCTTGATGTCACCCTGACCAACAATACCTTTACCAATACCGTCGGCACCAATGGCGATATCCTGCTGGGCGACTACCGTGAGGGCAAGGAGTCCCATGATGTTACTGCCACCATCACCCCGGCTTCTACCGGTGATACGACCGTAAAGAACAGCCTTGGCGACCCTAAGCCCGTTACCGAGAAAGTAACGGCCAAGACTGGCGGTTCCATCACCCCCGTCAAGGAGGAAGGCCCCACCACCATCGTCATCATCAGCCCTACCCAGGACACCCCCAAGACCGATGACCAGAAGAACCCCACCACCGGCGCCAATGACCTCGTTGCTGTCGCCGTCGCCGCCGCGGCCCTCGCGCTCGCCGGCTCCGCCATCATTCTCCGCAAGGATTAAGATCTTTCTCAAGAAAAGCCCCCCACCGGGGGGCTTTTTCTATGCACCATGCCCATTGTCAAGCCCCAAAAATGGTAGAATTTTCGTTCATTCATACAAACTTTTGTTCGTCCCTTTACATCATCGAACATTTGTGCTACAATGAAAAGCAGATAAGAACAACAGTTCGCATTTGGCCAAATTCAGGAGAGAAAACCTATGGATCAGCAAACCATGGGCTGGGTGCTGTTGGGGGCGGCTGTCCTCATCCTTGCTCTGCTCATCTGCCTGCTTACGCAGGTCAAAAAGTCCTGCCAAAATGATATTTCCACCCAGCTCCAGCGCTTGCAAAGCGATCTGGAGCGTTCGGTGCAGGCCGATATTCTCACCCTCGGCAAGTACCTCATGCAGTCCCAGCAGTCCCAGTCGCAAAGCGAAAGCCGGGCCCTGCTGGAGCAGCTCACCCAGTTTGAAAATAGACTATCCACATTCTCCCAGCAGTCCACGCGCGCGCTGGAGGATGTGCGTGCGTCCATGGAACGCCAACTTTCCACCATTCGCCAGGATAACAATGCCAAATTGGACGAAATGCGCCAAACCGTCGATGAAAAGCTGCAAAAGACCCTCAATGACCGCATGACCGAATCCTTCCGCCTGGTGAATGACCGGCTGGAGCAGGTTTACCGCGGTCTGGGTGCAGTGCAGCTTGGCGCTATCCTGGAGGACATTCTCGCTCCGGAGCAGTACTGCAAAAATGTGGCAACGGTTCCCGGCACCCGCAATGTGGTGGAATACGCTGTCAAACTTCCTGCGGAGGATGGCAGCTTTATTTGGCTTCCCATCGATGCCAAATTCCCTGGGGATAGCTACGCTGCCCTCCGGGATGCCTATGATTCCGGCGACCAGGCGGCGATTCAAGCGGCGGTGCGGCAGCTGCTGCTTACTGTCCGGATGGAAGCTAAGGATATCCGCGAAAAGTACCTTTGCCCGCCCGAGACCACCGAATTCGGAATCCTGTTTTTGCCATTTGAGGGGCTGTATGCCGAGGTGGTCAGCCGGGGTATGGTGGAGATTTTGCAGCGGGAGTACCGGGTCAATATTGCGGGGCCCAGCACTATGGCAGTTCTGCTCAATTCTCTGCAAATGAGCTTCCGTACCATTGCCATTCAGCGCAGAAGCGGTGAGGTGTGGAATATTCTCGGCGCCGTTAAGACCGAGTTTGATAAATTTGCTGATGCCCTGACCATGACCCAAACCCGGCTGGAGCAGGCCAGCAGCGAGCTGGATAAACTGGTTGGCGTCAGGACTCGGCAGATCCAGCGGAAGCTGCGGGGGGTGGCCAGTTTGCCGGAGGAGCAGTCTGCCACCCTGTTCCCGGAGGAGCAGCTGCCTCCGATGGAGGACGAGCTGGAAGTCTGAATTTGTTGGATATGGAATGCTCTTGTAAATTAGGCCAATTGCCGCAAAGCAGAGCCCTGTCCGGCCGGAGAGGGCTTTTTTGGTGACGCTGTGGTTGTGGGGCTCAATTGGTGGTTGAATCTGCTCCACTCAACCAGCTGTTGCTGGCATTTGCGGCGGGACAGCGTTATGCTGATTTCGTCGGGCAGTCGACTGCGGGCAGCGTCCCGAAATGCCGCTTGTGACCATAAAAATCAAGAAATCTTAAACATCTTCGGGTGGATTTTTTAGCCGGAATGTGCGATACTGGGAGGAGAGATTTACCGCATAGCGAGGAGGGGCCAAATGTTCAAAATACTCATTGTGGAGGACGACCGCGGCATTGCCGAGGGCATCCAGAGCCTGCTGGAGCAATGGGGGATGGAGGCGCGGCAAGTGCAGGATTTCCGCAACATCACCGGGGAGTTCGAGACCTATCAGCCTCATCTCATCCTACTGGATATCAAGCTGCCCAGCTACGACGGCTACTATTGGTGCGGCCAGCTGCGGCAGAGGACTGCGGCGCCCATCATTTTCATCTCCTCGGCGGCTGACAACATGAACATCGTGATGGCGATGAACATGGGCGGCGATGATTTCATTGCCAAGCCCTTTGACGGCAGTGTGCTGGTGGCCAAGGTGCAGGCCATGCTGCGGCGAGCCTATGACTTCGCCGGTACCGCCCACTTGCTCTCCTGCGGCGGCGCGGTGCTGAACGTGTCCGACGGGACCCTGACAGCCAACGGACAGAAGGTAGAGTTGACCCGGAACGAGTTCAAGATCTTGCAGCTTTTGCTGGAGCACCGGGGCGAGATCGTCAGCCGGGAGGCCATCATGACCCGGCTGTGGGAATCCGACAGCTTTGTGGATGAGAACACCCTGACGGTGAATGTGGCCCGGTTGCGGAAGAAGCTGGAGAGCGCGGGACTGACGGACTTCATCCGTACCCGGAAGGGCGCGGGCTATCTGGTGGAGGGCTGAGAATGCTGCTGGCTTACCTGAAACGCCAATACAAGCTGCTGCTGTTGCTGGCGGGGGCCGTCTGCATATTCGCGGCGGTATTCGCCCTCTACGACCTGCCCCTGGAGGCAGTGCTCTATGCCGGTGCGCTGTGTCTGGCACTGGGGCTGGTGCTCTTTGCCGTGGGATACAGCCGCTTTCTCCGGCGGCACCGGGAGCTGCAGCGGCTTTTGCGGCAGGCGGGGGAGAAGGCCCTGCCCCTGCCGCCCGCTCGGGGACTGCTGGAGGAGGACTATCAGACGCTGCTGCAGGCAGTCTGCCGGGACCGGGCCCGGCTGGCGGCGGAGGAGAGCGTCTACTGCAATGTCATCTCCGCCAGCACCCAGCGGCTGTCCCGGGAGGTCTACGGCAGCATGCTCCTGGGCATCCCCAGCGGCCAGTTTGATCGGGCCGTGGACTTTATTAAGGCATATCCCAACATTCAGGTAGAGGAGGTGGAGCACAATGTACAGTGACCTGTTTTCTGCGGAATCCCTGGCGGACCTGCAAACGGTGTTGCCTCAAATTCCCTTTGCCATTTGGGAAACGCTCTATGTGACGTTGCTCTCCACGCTCCTGGCCACGATCATCGGCCTGCCTTTGGGCGTGCTGCTGGTGGTGGGCGAAAAGGGCGGCGTGCTGCCCCTGCCCAAGGGCGTGATGCATGCGCTGAATGTGCTCATCAACCTTTCCTCCCTGAAGGACAAGGCCTTTGCCGATGAGTGCTGCAAAAAGGGCGAAGAGCTGCTTGCACACGCCATTCCCGTGGCGCAGGAAAGCTACGAAAAGGTGCTCAAGGTCATCACCGAAAAGTAACGCTCTTCCGGCCGGAAACGGCCTTTCCAAACTCTCTTTTTTCTTTGATACACGCCGCCCGCTGCGCTGCAAACGCGCCGCGGGCGGCGCGTTCATTTCTTTTTTGGATTTTTGCAATTTATAGTAGCATTTTGCAGATTTTGTGGTACAATACCATCGGTTCTATTGACGGATCCCAAATTTTGCACGAAAGAGGCTTTTTTATGGATTTTGTTGCAAACGGCTCCAAGAGTGTCGAAATCGAGACTTCCACGGGCATTTACCTTCGCCACGCCATTCAGACGCACTTTGTCGAGATCGGCGAGGATTATATCGAGCTTGTCAACCGCTACGTCAAGCCCCTCTATGAAGAGGGCGACCTTCTGAGCATCAGCGAAAAGATCATCGCCCTGTGCCAGAAGCGCGTGGTCTATCGCAAGGATATGAAGATCTCGTGGCTGGCAAAGTTCCTCAGCCGCTTTGCCATTCAGC
>OGLM01003039.1_pt1 | contig 14318 bp, 16 predicted proteins | sample 1572531 | NCBI WGS metagenome assembly OGLM01 (sample SAMEA2581909, study PRJEB24529) | metagenome | biome: Human gut stool | place: China | collected 2011 | reverse complement strand
GTCAAGACATTAACGGATGTAGAATGGTTGGATTTAGAAGAATTAGAGGAAAAGGGGGAAATTGAAATGTGTGAAGCTGAAAAGAGATGGCTTGAAGTAAAGTCAAAGGAATGGGAAGCTGAAGAAATAAAAAAAGGAATCGAACAAGGCATTGAACAAGGAATTGAACAAGGAGTAGAACTAGGACAGGTTCTTTTGTACAAGACGATGTTAAGAAATGGAATGAGTGTCAATGAAATTTCTAAGGTTTGTTCGATATCTGTTGAAAATTTAAAACGAGTATTAAGTAATTGATATGAAGAGAAAAAAATCTCTTCTTTTCTTATATGTACTACCTATGGTGCACATTCTTGTGTTTTATACAGCAGATAGGTCTTGGAATGCAGCAAATAAGCTTTCCCAGTTTGTAAAGAGATTTGTTGTTTGATACAGGATATGGAATGGTTGGATTTAAAGAAACTAGTGGTGTGAAGCTGAAAAGAAATGGGAAGCTGAAGGGATAAAAAAATCGAACAAGGAGTGAGAAAAAAGAGCTTGAAATGTATCAAACAATGGTAGACAAAGGATTCAGTATTTCAAGTATCGCATCCATCTTCTCAGTAAGTGAAGAGTCGATTGAAAGGCTGTTGATGAAAGCTTAGGTGAAGTTAAATGTGTGAAGCTGAAAAGAGATGGCTTGAAGTAAAGTCAAAAGAATGGGAAGCTGAAGGGATAAAAAAGGAATCGAACAAGGCATTGAACAAGGCAGTGAGAATAATCGTAAAGAAATGTATAGAACGATGGTAGACAAAGGTTTCAGTGTTTCAAGTATCGCATCCATCTTCTCAGTAAGTGAAGAATCAATTCGAAAACTATTGATGAAAGCATAAAGGTATGGACATGTAGGTGTCCATATTTTTTATAGTTGACAAAGTGAACAAATGAATATAAAGTATACAAAGTTAACTAAACGGAGGTGCTTTATGAATATATTCAAAAAAATATATTGTCGAATTTTTCAGAATTGTTTTAAACTTGTGATTCCTGTTTTACCCTATCGAACTCCAGAAATATTAAAAAGTACATCTTTAATTTCTCATATTTGCATGGATAATCATATATCTAAAGTGATGGTAATTACTGATTTTACCGTGCATCAATTGGGAATATTAAATCGTATGTGTGAACACTTAGATCATCATTCTATTGAATATGTGATATATGATAAAACGGTCGCAAATCCTACAAGTGATAATGTAGAAGAGGCAAGAAACATATATTTATATTCTGAGTGTCAGGCTTTAATTGGGTTTGGTGGAGGATCTAGCATGGATTGTGCTAAGGCCGTTGGTGCTAGACTTGCTCGCCCAAGCAGACCATTATCTAAGATGGAGGGAATTTTAAAGATATGGAAGAAACTGCCACTACTTATTTGTGTACCTACCACAGCTGGAACAGGAAGTGAAACAACTCTTGCGGCTGTCATTGTAGATTCAAAAACACGTCATAAGTATGCAATCAATGATTTTTATTTGATTCCTGATTATGCCGTTTTAGATCCTAAGCCTACATTATCTCTGCCTCCATTTATTACGGCATGCACAGGGATGGATGCATTAACCCATGCGATTGAGGCTTATATTGGTAATTCGACCACAAAGAAGACGCGTGAATATGCGTTAAAGGCTACAAAACTAATTTTTGAGAATATATATAAGGTGTATGAAGATGGAAATGATTTAGAAGCTAGAAGCAATATGCTCGATGCTGCTTACTATGCAGGACATGCCTTTACTGTATCCTATGTAGGATATGTGCATGCGATTGCTCATTCATTAGGTGGTAAATATAATATTGCGCATGGACTAGCTAATGCGACATTACTTGATGTTGTGTTGAAACAATATGGATATAGTGTGTATAAGAAACTTTATGAAATGGCTTTGTATTGTGGCATCTGTAATGCGAAGGATTCTTATAAGGTTGGTGCTGAGCGTTTTATAGAACAAATCACTTTAATGAAAAAGTATTTTGGCATCTCATCTACATTTAGTGAATTAAAGAAATCGGATATACACGAATTGGCTCTTTATGCAGATCATGAGGCCAATCCATTATACCCAGTTCCAGTTTTGTGGGATGTAAAAGAGTTAGAAAAAGTGTATGATTTAGTAGTGGAGGATTGAGTATGGATTCAATCGTTTTAAAACAAAGAGCGTTTTATAATCAACATAAAACACTCGATATTCGTTTTAGAATAAATGCCTTAAAAACTTTAAAAAAGGCAATTTTAGCTTATGAAGACAGAATTAATGAAGCTATTAAAATGGATGTCGGAAAATCAAATTTTGAGTCTTATATGTGTGAAGTTGGGTTAGCTTTAAGCGAATTAACTTACATGGAAAAACATGTTCATAAATTTTCAAAAGAAAAAACAGTTTATACGCCATTATCTCAATTTTTATCACGTAGCTTTGAAAAGCCAAGTCCTTATGGTGTGGTGTTAGTCATTAGTCCTTGGAATTATCCTTTTTTACTTTCTATTGACCCATTAATTGATGCACTTGCAGCTGGAAATACGGTAGTATTAAAACCTAGTGAATTTAGTCCATACACATCGCAAGTAATCAAAGATATGATTGATGAATATTTCGATCCAGAATATGTAGCTTGTGTACTTGGAGATAGTGAAGTGAGTTCTAAATTACTGGATTCAAAGTTTGACTACATTTTCTATACAGGATCAAAACGTGTAGGAAAAATTGTGATGAATAAAGCTAGCCAACATTTAACACCAGTCACTCTAGAATTGGGAGGGAAAAGCCCTTGTATCGTTGATAAGGATGTTGATGTTAAATTAGCGGCACGACGAATCGTTTTTGGAAAATATTTGAATTGCGGACAAACTTGCGTGGCACCAGACTATATGTTAGTACATGAATCGATAAAGGATAGATTTATCGAATGTGTGATATCCGAAATTAAGCGTCAATATGCGAGCTTAGATGATTATGGTCATATTATTAATGAAAAGCACTATAAGAGGATTTTAGGGTTGATTGATATGGATAAGGTTGTTTATGGTGGAAAACATCATAATCTACAAATTGAACCAACGGTAGTGGATCGTGTGGATTTTTCAGATCCTATTATGCAGGAAGAAATATTTGGCCCCGTTATGCCAATATTGACATATTCAAATTTAGATGTAGTTATAGATAAAATCAATTCCATGCCTGCTCCTTTAGCTTTATATATTTTCACAAATAATAAACAAGTATCAAAGAAAGTAACGAGTGAAGTTTTATTTGGTGGAGGTTGCATCAATGATGTGGTGATTCATTTAGCTACAAGCAATATGGGCTTTGGTGGTGTTGGTGAAAGTGGTATGGGTTCATACCACGGAAAGCGTGGCTTTGATACGTTTAGTCATACAAAGAGTATTGTGGATAAAAAAAGAATCATTGATTTACCTATGCGTTATCAGCCTTATACAAAATTGAATGAGAAATTGATTCGCTTTTTCTTAAGATAATCTTTATAATGAATGTATGGAAAAAAAAGAAAAATTTGAGTATGACATCGATTTAGGTGCCATCATGGACTATGTAGAAAACCGTTTTATGTTAGTAATAAAAGATGAGGATTGGACACAGGAGGAAATTGAAATGTTGAATAGTGGTATTGATCTTCATTTTTGTTACACAAATGATATTGCGATATTTGTGCTTGAGGGTGGAGATATTGACAATAGTGATTTTTATTTCAATATTCAAGAATGTGATTGGAAAGATCATTTGTTTGCGAGTGACTGCTTAGATGTCGATATTATTTTACTAAATAAGGCAAATGAGATTTGTTTTAAAAAGTCAAAAACTTTGACAAAAGAACAAAGTCAAATTATTAAGGATTGTCTAAAACAACAAAATGAGGTATCCTTTATGCCAAGTGAATATGATGTGAATGTGCAAGGAATCCAGAGTGCATATGAACCATATGAGCTAGTGCGTTTTGGAAAATGTGCAATAAAACTATAAGGAGAATGATGATGAAGGCTGTTATTAGTGTAATTGGAAAAGACAAAGTAGGAATTTTGGCTATGATTGCCAATGAATGTGCAAACTACAATTTAAATGTATTGGATGTAACACAAACAATTGTAGATTCGATGTTTACCATGACTATGATGGTGGCAATTGATGAAATGAGTATTCCATTAAATGAATTTGCAGAAAGAATGGAGAACTTAGGAAAAGAAAAGAACTTAGTAATTCGTTGTATGCATCAGGATATTTTCAATTCTATGCACAAAATTTAATGAGGTGTTCCTATGCAGACAAATGAAATTTTAGAAACAATAAAGATGATTGACGAAGAATATTTGGATATTCGTACAATCACAATGGGTATTAGTTTATTGGATTGTATGGATCCAGACATTCATGTTTCATGTCAAAAGGTTGAAGAAAAGATTTGCCGCTTAGCTAAAGACTTAGTGAAAGTAGGAAATGATTTCAGTAAGACTTATGGTATTCCAGTTGTTAATAAGAGAATTAGTGTAACACCAATTGCGATGTTAGTGGCTTGTTCTGGTGGAAATCCAGTTGAATATGCATTAACTTTAGAGCGTTGTGCTCAAAAGTTAGGTGTAGATTTTATTGGTGGATATTCTGCATTAGTACAAAAAGGATATGCGGCAGGAGACAATGCGTTGATTGAATCAATTCCTGAAGCATTAGCGAAAACACAACATGTTTGTGCAAGTGTTAATGTAGGTAGTACAAAAGCTGGAATCAATATGGATGCCGTTGCACAAATGGGTCGTATTGTGAAGTGTTGCGCGGAATATACAAAGGATGATAATTGCTTGGGTGCTGCAAAATTAGTTGTATTCTGTAATGCACCTGAAGATAATCCATTTATGGCAGGAGCTTTCCATGGAGTAGGAGAAGCTGATTGTGTAATCAACGTTGGTGTATCCGGACCTGGTGTTGTGCGTGCTGTATTAAGTAAAGCCGATAAATCATTGCGTATGGATCAGATTGCAGATTTAATCAAACGTACAGCCTTTAAGATTACGCGTATGGGACAATTGGTTGGAACCGTTGCGAGTGAAAAATTGGGGGTTCCATTTGGAATTGTGGACTTGTCTTTGGCACCAACACCAGCTATTGGTGATAGTGTTGCCTACATTTTAGAAGAAATGGGATTGGAAACATGTGGTGCTTATGGAACAACTGCATGTCTTGCGATGTTGAATGATGCTGTTAAAAAAGGTGGCGTTATGGCAACAAGTAATGTTGGTGGTTTATCTGGTGCTTTTATTCCTGTAAGTGAAGATGCAGGTATGATTCATGCGGCAAGAACAGGTGCTTTAAAACTAGAAAAATTAGAAGCGATGACAGCTGTATGTAGTGTTGGCTTGGATATGATCGTAATTCCAGGAGAAACAAGTGCTAGTGTTATTTCAGGAATTATTGCGGATGAAGCAGCAATCGGTATGGTTAACACAAAAACGACAGCCGTTCGTGTGATTCCAGCCATTGGAAAAGATGTTGGAGATGAACTAGACTTTGGTGGTTTATTAGGCGCAGGTCCTGTTATGCCAATTTCTCAAATTTCAAATGACGTTATGATCAATCGTGGCGGAAGAATTCCAGCACCTTTACAAGCGTTAAAGAACTAATGAGGAAGTGTTTCACTTCCTTTTTATATTGCTTTTTCTTTGGTTAGATTATAGAATTATGTGTGTGAAAATATACTTTAATTAAAATGAATATATAGTGTATTTAGTTATATTTAGAAAGGAAAAGCTATGACAATAGAAGAATGTTATATAAAAATGGGTGCTAATTATCAAGATGTTATTAAACGTTTACCAAGTGTTAGTATGATTGAGAAATTTGCACTAAAATTTAGAGAAGACACGAGTTTTCAAGAACTTGAAAAAGCTTTAAATGATAAACAAGTGGAAATAGCTTTTCGTGCAGCTCATACATTGAAAGGAGTATGCATGAATTTAGGCTTTGATCATTTGTATAAGCCAAGTTTTGAAATCACAGAAAGTTTACGTGCAGGAAACTTGGAATTGGCTTTACAACAATTTGATGCAGTCAAAGAGCAATATACGAAAACAATTGATACTTTAAATGAATTTGCAGCATAGATCTCTAAAAGAGGTCTTTTTTCTTGTTGAATGAGCACCTCGATATTCACGCTTTAAAAATTTAAAGGCACATTCTATTACCGAAAAATGATTTTTTTTCAAAAAGTGGGAATAGGAAATGCGTTATGCAATTTATTGTTAGAAAGAAATATTTAGATGAGTAGATGGTTACAAGAAGAATGATAATTTATTATTTGTAAATAAATGTAAAATAATTTCAATTTTATCTTGCAAGTTTTCAGAAAATGAATATAATAATTTACATAAACAAAGAAGAGAAGAAGTACAAAAGTAATTTCTCTAAAGAGAGATAACGGAAGGTGTAAGTTATTGTGAAATCTTTTGGAACGTGTCTTGGAGTTATTTGGTCGAAGATTTGAGGCTAAATCGTGAATTCGCGTTAAGAATGAGGTGTCATCTGTATAGGCAGATGGAATTTTGGTGGTACCGCGTTTATTACGTCCAATATATATTTGGGCGTTTTTTTTATTAGAAAGGGTGTGTGTGAATGGAAAGTGATCGACGATATGAAATAATTTTTGATTTACACACGAAGAAAGGTAGGAATAAAACATGAAAAAAATTATTAAATTAGGTATGGCGGCATTAACCGCATTAACAATGGCAGGGGGTTCAAGTGAGTCAGAGGATGTAAAAACAATTACTGTGGGGATTTCTCCAGATTATGCTCCTTATGAATCTGAAAATAAAAAAGGGGATATCGTGGGATTTGATCCAGATATGATGAAGTGTTTTGAAGAATATTTAAGTGAAGAAGAAGGAGTTACTTATAAATTAGAAATGAAGAAGATGGATTTTGATAATATCATTACTCAGCTTCAAGGAGATCAAATTGATGTAGGTATTTCTGGATTTACATATGATTCAAAACGTAAAGTAGAATGGTCAGATCCATATTTAGGATCAAGTCAGGTGGCCGTTGTTCCTAAAGATTCAGATATCGCATCGACAGCTGATTTGGAAGGTAAATCTTTAGTTGCTCAAACAGGAGCTACAGGTGAGACGGCTGCAAAAGAAGTTAAGGATGCTAAAGTAACTGGATTAAAGAATGTGCAAGACATTATGAATGCATTAAGTGCAAATCAATATGATGCAGCAATCGTTGACTTGGGTGTAGCTAAAAACTATGTGAAGAGTGGCGAATTTAAAATGTTAGATGAATCTTTAATGGATGAACAAAACTATATTATTGCGAAAAAAGGAAATACAGATGTGATTGACAAGATGAATACATGTATTAAAAAATTCTTGGCTAGTGAGGATTATGCTAAGTTGTGCAAAAAATATGGTTTATCTCCATTAGAAACAAAGTAAAGGAAAAGTGAGGAAAGTGTATGTTTGTTGCGATTGATCAGGTATTTACATTAGAGAATATACTCTATTTGGCAAAGGGTGCGCTGTTGTCGGTTGCGATTGCAGCGCTTTCCCTTTTAATTGGTTTAGTGCTTGGCATTTTAGGAGCAAGCGGAAGAAGAAGTAAACATAAGGTGCCTAGAGGCATAGCTTTTGTGTATGTAACGATTATTCGTGGTACGCCATTGCTTCTACAGATTTTGATTATTTTCTCAGTTATCCCATCTATTTACACGGCTTTTACTGGCAGCGTTTTAAGAATCAATCCAATTGTGATTGGTATGATTGCTCTTAGTATTAACTCGGGTGCTTATCAAACTGAACTTTTGCGTTCGGGCATTAATGGAGTGGATAAAGGTCAATGGGAAGCTTGTGAAACATTGGGATTATCAAATTGGAAAACAATGAAACTTGTTATTTTACCCCAAGCATTTAAGCTTGTAGTACCACCATTGATCAGTGAATTCATTACTTTGATCAAAGATAGTTCTTTGATTAGTTGTATTGGGGCGGTTGAACTATTAAAAGGAGCTCAAGTTATTGGAGCTGAGTATTATGATGTTATGTCGCCATATATGCTTGCGGCAATATTCTATTTGTTTATGACATGTATTGTTTCTTATATTGGAAGTAAAGTGGAAAAGAGGTTGGCTGTAAGTGATTAGAGTAGAGAATGTTTCAAAAAATTTTAATAAAACACATGCCCTAAAGAATGTGAGCTTAGAAGTCAATAAAGGAGATATTATTTCATTGATTGGACCTAGTGGGTCAGGTAAAAGTACATTATTGCGTTGTATTCATGGCTTAGAACATGTGGATACAGGTAAAATTTATATGGATGATGAATGGATGAATCCAAATGATGAAAAAAATTTTCGTGCGCAAAGAAATCGTATGGGATTTGTGTTTCAACATTTTAATTTATTTCCGAATATGTCGGTTTTACAAAATTGTAAATTAGCTCAAGTTGAAGTTTTAAATAAAACGAATGAGGAAGCAGAAAAAACAGCTTTAGAATATTTAGATAAAGTTGGGTTATTAGATAAAAAGGATGCGTATCCTAATAATTTATCTGGTGGTCAAAAACAGCGTGTTGCGATTGCAAGAGCACTATGTATGAATCCAGATATTATGTTGTTTGATGAACCAACAAGTGCTTTGGATCCTGAAATGATCAAGGAAGTGCTTGAAGTAATGAAAGATCTTGGTAAGCAAGGTATGACGATGGTTGTTGTTACACATGAAATGGGTTTTGCCAGAAAGGTGGGGACTCGAGTTGTTTTCTTGGATCAAGGAGAAATTATAGAGGAAAACACAAGCGAAGAGTTTTTTGCGAATCCTCAGTCGGATCGTGCAAAAGATTTTTTGAGTAAGGTATTCTACGAATGAGATTGCCGGATTTTAAAGTCGAACAATGGATGAATGATTATGAAAATGATGCCATCTATAATATGACGGATACGTGTGTAAAAGCGTTAACTTTAAAGGAACTATTAGATTGTGAGGATTTTGATTTTAATGAATTGACTTTGGATTATGGTCAAATCACAGGGGATGTTGAATTAAAAAAAGAAATCTTATCTTTATATGCGAGTGGAACGATTGATAATATCACAACGGCACAAGGTTGCCTGCAGGCCAATGAATTAGTGATGAATACATTGTTGGAAAAAGGGGATGAAGTGATTTGTGTTGTTCCAGGGTATCAGCAATTTATAGATATTCCAAAATCAATTGGATGCAAGGTGCGTTTAATTGAACTTGATGAATATGATTGGCAGGTCGGTGTAAAAAAGTTTAGAAAGATGCTGAATGCCTCAACAAAAATGATTATTTTAAATAATCCCTCGAATCCAACGGGGACAGAATATTCTAATGAGTTTCTAAATGAATTGATTGAAGTATGCAAACCATATGGTACTTATATTCTTTGTGATGAGGTATATCGTGGTTTAAATCAAGAAGTATCTATAAGTGATTTATATGAGAATGGAATTTCAACATCAAGTTTAAGTAAAGTGTTTTCACTTGCTGGATTACGCCTTGGCTGGATCAAAGCCAATGAGTATGTGATTCATCAAATCAATGTGAGAAGAGATTATTCTATGATTTCTACGGGTCCTTTAGTGGACAAATTGGGATGGATTGCTCTTAAACATAAGGATGAATTGATATTAAGGGCTAAGAAAATTATTTCATCTAATAAAAGTATTGTATGTGAATGGCTTAAAGAAAATCCTCGCTTTGAATGTGTATTGCCTAGTGGTGGAACAGTGTGTTTTTTAAAGTATTATTTTGATTTAAAGAGTGAGACATTTGCAAAATTATTATTGGCAGAAAAAGGTGTATTTTTTGTGCCAGGCTCGTGTTTTGATAAAGAATATTATTTTCGTTTAGGCTTGGCTCAAGATAGTAAGCTATTTAAGTCTGGCTTGGATGAACTTTCGAACTTTGTGGATGAACATTTGATTTCATGATAAAATAATTTGCGTAAGGGGGAATACTTATGCGAATTCAATATTTGTTGTGTATAAGCCTATTACTTTGTGGGTGTACAAAAGTGAGTGATCTTACGCATCAAAAAAGTAAGTCAACAGAAAAGGCGCCTGTAACAGTAAAAAAGACAAATAAAGTAAAGGTGATTGATTGTAAAAATGATTCTTCACAGCAGGTTACTTTTGAAGCAAAAGGGGATAAAATTCAAAAGATGACACAAAAATTTACAATGAGTTTTTCGGATTTGGGGATTACGGAAGATATGAATTCTGAACAGATTCAATCTAAAATCAACTCTTCATTAGATGATAAATACAATTCGATTGAAGGGGTACATGTTTCGACGCAATTAAAGGACAAACAGGTTGAAGTGACGTTGGAAATGGATTTTAAAACGGCAAATATAGATATGTTGATTGAAAATAATTTGTTGGATAAAGGGGAAGCCCAATCGGATTATGTAAGTTTAAAGAAAACGCAAAATGCTTTTAAAGAAGAGGGGTTTGCGTGTATAACAAAATAGCGGAATTTCCGCTATTTTCTAGTTTGAAAGGATGCGTTAAAAGATGCGTTATTATATTGCGGATACACATTTTTTCCATCGTTCATTAAATGAAAAGATGGATCAAAGAGGCTTTGACGATATTGATCAAATGAATGAATATATGATTGATCAGTGGAATAGTAAAGTGCGTAAAAATGATGAGGTTGTTGTGCTTGGTGATTTTTCATGGGGAAACGCAAAGGAAACAACAGAAATTCTAGATGAATTAAAGGGTAAGATTTATTTGATTCGCGGAAATCATGATCGTTTTTTAGATGATAAAAATTTTGATATTTCAAGATTTGTTTGGATCAAAGATTATGCGGAATTAAATGAGAATAAGCGAAAGGTCGTATTATCTCATTATCCAATTGCTTGTTACAATGGGCAATATAGAAGGGATGAGTTTGGTAATCCTAAAACTTTTATGTTGCACGGACATATTCATGCAACACAGGATCAACAATTTTTAGATGCATATCAAGATTATATTCATCAACAAAAACATCCAAGAATTTCAGATGGTCAAATGGAAAACGTGCCTTGCCAGCTTATTAATTGTTTTTGTATGTATAGCGATTATGTGCCGATGACATTGGATGAGTGGATTGAAATTGACAAGCAAAGAAGGAGTGGCCTATAATTGTTATATCAAATATAAGGAGATCATGTTATGCATAAATTGGATACAACGCCTGGTCATCTTCCTTACTATAAACAAATTAAGGAATTCTACAAAAAAGATATTCAAGAAGGAGTATTGGCTGTAGGAGATCGCGTTGATAGTGAAATGGAAATTCAAGAGATGTACGATGTTTCAAGAATTACGGCAAGACAAGCTATTCTTGAATTAGAACAGGAAGGTATGGTAAAGCGTGGCCGTGGCAAGGGTACGTTTGTGACATATAGACCTAAAATCAAAGAAGAATTGTCGCATATCCGTAGTTTTACAGATGAAATGACAGCTTTAGGAAGAATACCTGGAACTAAGTCTTTTCATATCACAAAAGAGGTTCCAGATGAAGCAACTAGAGCATTATTCGATTTGCCGAATGAAATGATGTATTGCGTTCGAAGAGTGCGTACAGCAGATGATGTATTGCTGGTGTATTTTGTGTCGTATTTTCCGCTAAGTTTAAATATTCCCTTGAATATGGAAGAACAAACACAATCTATTTATGAAATGATTGGTGCACCTGCACGTATTGATGAGGAGTTTTCCGCAATCAATCCAAGTGAAGAAATATGTTTGGCATTAAAATTACGTAAAGATCAGCCTGTTTTAGCTCGTAAACGTGTTTCTTTTGATAAAGAAGGTCAGAAGATGGAGTATACAATGTGTTACTATCGTGGCGATTTATATAGTTACACAATTTCAACATCTCATAAATTATGATTTTAACAATAGACATTGGTGGAACCAATATTAAATATGGATTATGCGATGAGTCAGGGAATATCCAACATAAGGGAGAGTATCCGACTTTAGATACGGCTGATAAAATAGTACAATCTATTTGTGATTTACCATTTTTTTATGATGGAATTGCGATTAGTATGCCTGGAATATTGAATGAGGATCATTCAAAGACGTTTATTACAGGAAAACTTTCATTTTTATCAAATTATCCATTAAGGGATAGGCTGGAAGAAATCAAAAATTGCAAAGTTACAATTGAAAACGATGGCCGTTGTGCAACGTGGGCAGAACTTGGATATGGCAATCTTATGGATTCAAAAAATGCACTTGTTGTTGTGTTAGGTACATATATTGGAATGGGAATTGTAATTGATCATAAGGTGTATGAAGGATCGCATTTATTGGCTGGAGAGTATTCGGATGCGCATATGGATACAGAAAAGACTTTTAAGAATACGATGGCGGCCTACTTTGGGAAAGATGGTCTTGAAAGAGCCGCAGGCTTAACTGGAAAAGAGTTGTTTAATAATCTGGATGATGAAAAAGTGTATGCAGGATTTGATCAGTATTGTCAAAATTTAGCTTGGATGCTAAGTAATACTCAACTACTTCTAGATGTAGATACCATTTTGATTGGTGGAGGTATATCGGCACAACCCAAACTCATTGCGTGTATCAAAGAAAATATGAGAGGCTTGAAACAGTGGTTTCCAACTTTAGAAAACCCTGATATCAAAGCATGTAAATTTAACAATGATGCCAATTTATTAGGTGCATTGTATTACTACAAAAATAGTACCGAGAATCATTAAATGTTCTCGGTATTTCTTACTATAGAGGGGGAAGGGCATGAAATCGTTAATTGGAGATAAGAAGTTTTATCGAATGGTTTTGATTGTATGTATTCCGATTGTGATACAGAATGGGTTTACCAATCTTGCCAGTTTATTAGATAATATTATGATTGGACAATTAGGAACACTATCCATGAGTGGTGTATCTATTTCAAATCAGTTATTTCAAGTATTTAATGTGAGTGTTTTTGGCGCAATGTCAGGGGCTGGAATATTTTTGGCACAATTTTATGGACGTGGAAACAGGGATGGTGTGCACAATTGTTTCCGAATTAAAATGTTGCTTGGCATTTTAATTTCAATACTGGCCATATGCATTTTTAAAGTGTTGGGGCCTTCATTGATTTCTTTATATCTAAATGATAATCCGACAGATAGTTTGACAACATTGAATTATGGTATGCAATATATGAATGTTATGTTGATTGGATTGATTCCATTTGCGATTACACAAGTGTTTTCTTCATCACTTAGAGAGACAGGGAATACAGTTTTGCCAATGAAGGCAAGTGTTATTGCGATTATTGTTAACTTTTGCATCAACTATATTTTGATTTTTGGTCACTTTGGCTTTCCTAGACTTGGCGTTATTGGAGCAGCCATCGGTACTGTTGTTTCTAGAATTGTAGAAATGGGAATTAATGTAGCGGCAGGCTTAAAGAATGAATATTTAAGTGATGCGATGCATTTGGATAAAATATCTGGTGATATATTTATAAATGTTGTAAAAAGAGGGATGCCTCTATTGTGTAATGAAATATTGTGGTCCATTTCTATTGCGTTAATTTCTCAATGTTATTCAACAAGAGGACTTTCGGCAGTTGCAGCAATTAATATTACAACAACAGTAACTAATTTCTTTATGATTATTTGCTATGCAATGGGTAATTCCATTTCGATTATTGTTGGGCAAAGACTGGGTGCTGGTGAAATAGAGTATGCTAAAGATTGTGATTTGAAGATGGTATTTATGAATTTTATGATGTGTTCATGCATTGGTGTGGCATTGTTTTTATGTTCATCTTTTATTCCTCAAATCTACAATACATCTGTAGAAGTAAAGTCATTAGCAACATCTTTATTAAGGGTTTCAGCTTGTATGCTTCCAATTATTTCTTTGTATTATAGTAGCTACTTTACAATGCGCGCAGGAGGAAAAACGTTATTAACATTTTTCTTCGATAGTGGATATACATTTATATTTACGTTTATGGTTGCATTATGTTTAACTCGTTTTACGAATTTACCTATATTCAATGTATACTTACTCGTACAATGTGTAGATATTCCTAAAGCTGTTTTAGGAATCACATTGGTAAAAAAAGGAATATGGGTACATAATATAGTGAATGAACTTTAGCCTTCTTGCTGGAAGGCTTTTTCTTTTGGAAAGCAAAAAAAAAGAAGTCCTTTCGGACTTTGTTTGAAAAATGGTGACGCGTACGGGATTCGAACCCGTGAATGCATGCGTGAAAGGCATGTGAG
>OGLM01003033.1_pt1 | contig 14338 bp, 9 predicted proteins | sample 1572531 | NCBI WGS metagenome assembly OGLM01 (sample SAMEA2581909, study PRJEB24529) | metagenome | biome: Human gut stool | place: China | collected 2011 | reverse complement strand
ATTATTGATGAAGCTCACTATATGCTTTACTTTGACAATCGCCCTCTGCGTAATCTAATTGCTGTAGGCCGAAATAAAGGTCTGAGTATTATCCTTGCCACTCAGAACATGAGTAGCTTCAAATCAAAAGGTTTTGATTTTTATGCCAATGCACAATACCCACTTATTATGAAGCAGCAGACTATTGATGATAAGGTCATCAAAGACTTGTTTGGCGTGAGTGGTCAAGAACTTCAAGAAATCAGAACTGCTATAGCCGGACTTCAAAAGGGTGAGCTTTTGCCCTTGGCATGGGGAATAAGTATAAGAAAATTAATGTGACACACTTGATATAAACAATTTAATTTAAGAGTATAAAATGTGGTCAGATAATGAAACAACGCAAGATTTGCTTGGCTATCAGGTCCATGCAGATTTACTCAAAAAAATAATTTTGAATGATGATATGTTACCCATTTCCATAGGGGTATTTGGAAATTGGGGATCTGGAAAAAGTAGTTTGATGCTATTGCTTCAAAAGTCCTTGCATGAATGGGAAAAATCTCAACATGAAAAGGGTTGTAAGATTATACTTCAAGTGTATTTTAATAGTTGGCAGTTTGAAAGCTATGACTCAACAAAACTGACAATGATAGAAAGTATATTAGAAGCACTTGACAAAGATATTAATAAGCGAAAAAATGTATTTGAACGGGTAGATGATTTGCTCGAGCGAATCAACTTTTTGAAAGCAGGCGTATTTATCTTGAAGAAAGCCTATGAAAATCTCACTCCTGATTGGCTGAAGAAATGGTTGCCAACAAAGGAAGACCTTGATAAGATAACAAACAAGGATAAATACAACAATCTACTTAAAGATGTAGCAAAAGGTAATACATCAAAATTTATCGCAACATTCAGAGAACTCTTTGATGAATTGGTTGACGATATGGGATATAAGGCTGTTGTTGTCTATATTGATGATTTGGATAGATGTGAACCCAAAAGAATTATTGGTTGCCTGGAGGCCGTCAAGTTGTTTGTAAATGTAAGGAAAACCGCATTTATCATTGGTGCAGATGAACGTATTATTGAATATGCTATTAGTCAGCATTATCCTATTCAAATGAAGAAAGAAGATATATCCAGTCCATTTTCAGACTATTTGGAAAAACTCATTCAGCTACCATACAAACTGCCACGTTTGTCTGACAACGAGCAAGAGACTTATATCACACTTCTTCTATGCAAAAATCATTTAAATGATATCTACTTTAATGAAATACATCAGAAATATTTGGAGTTCAGAAAAACAGACAAGCATTCCAAATATAATATAGATGACATCAAAGCAAATATTTCCAAAGATAAAAAAATTGATTTTCATGCAGTAGAATATCGTTTACCAACTGTACCTCTTATTAAGCGTTTTTTAAATGGTAATCCACGACAACTAAAACGTTTTCTAAATACCTTATATGTACGTCAAGAGTTAGCTGAGGTAGCAGGTTTTACAGATATACGCCCTGAAGTATTAACCAAACTAATGGTATTGGAGTACAACACACTGTACAATTCTCGTTTTGAAGAACTTTATAAACTTCAAAATGCAAATGGAGGTGTTTTGCCATTGGATGATGTTGAGCAAGAAGCAAAAACTGAAAATGGTATTCAAAATCCACAATGGAAAGACAACTGGTCGTCAGATTATTTGAGGCAATGGTTAAGCTCAGATCCGTCATTAAAAGATATAAATTTTAATGAATTATTTAATTCAGCAGTAGTTGGGAAGATAGATAACAAAACAATAATAAATAGCATATTAAAAATATTAGGTAAGGAAGTTGTAAGCTCAGCAGCGATAATAGGTGGAATTATTATAATAATAGTAATACATAGTATCTTTAAGAGTTTAAGTGATGGTTTGGAAAATAAATCCATATCACAAATTACATATTACATACAATATATATTAATAGTAACTTTAATAATGACAAATTTTAGTGAAATCTTATCAATGATAAAAGATTCAATACAAAGTTTAGTTGGTTTTATGAATAATCTAATACCAATACTAATTACACTAATGTTAACAACAGGAAATATAGTTTCAGCAAATTTGATACAGCCTATAATACTATTTGTAATTACTTTTATAGGAAATTTTATTGTGTCAATACTAATTCCTATTATATTAGTTGCGACAGCCCTAGGTATAATCTCTAAAGTGTCAGATAAAGTACAAATAGACAAATTATCTAAATTTTTAAAATCAAGTGTAATTTGGGTATTAGGTATTGTACTTACATTATTTGTAGGAATGATATCAATAGAAGGAAATTTGAGTAGTACTGTAGATGGAGTAACGGCAAAAACTACAAAAGCAGCAGTCTCTAGTTTTATACCTGTGGTGGGCAAGATACTGGGGGATGCAGTAGATACTGTTATAGGTTGTAGTAATATTTTGAAAAATGCTGTTGGATTAGTTGGTGTAATAGTAATAATAGGTATATGTGTAATTCCAATAATAAAACTTACTTTACTAATGGGAATGTACTATTTGGGTGCAGCATTGTGCCAACCAATAGCAGATGAAAAGATAATAAAACTATTAGAACAGATGGGCGATACATTTAAAATATTTTTGGCAATAATGTGTAGTGTCTCTGTAATGCTAATAATAGGAGTAACACTTATAATAAATATATCAAATAGTGGACTTATGTATAGATAGGAAAGTGAGTTAATATGATAAGTTGGATAAGTAGTTGGGCTCAAGGGATAATAATGGCAGTTATAATAGGTGCAATTATAGAAATGATTTTGCCAGAAGGAAATTCTAAAAAGTATGTAAAAATTGTAATAGGCGTGTATGTTTTATTTACTATAATTTCTCCAGTAATTTCAAAGATAACAGGAAAAACAATACAAGTATCTGACATATTAGAATTAAACAAGTATATAGAAGAAACAGAAAACAATAGTAAATTATATGTAACATTAGATGAGGATAATTCAAACAATATAAAAGATATATATGAAAGTAGTTTAAGAAATGATATAAAAGCTAAGATAGAAGCAAAAGGTTATAATGCTAAAAATATAAAACTTGAAATTGAGGATGATGAGGAATATACATTGAAAAAAATTGATATCGAAATTTATAAAAATATGGAAAAGAATAAAAAGGATATAGAAACAATACAGAATGTGGATATAAACATTTCACAAAAAAGTACAGAAAATGATATGCAAGAAAAATTGTCGGAAAAAGATAAAAGAAAACTTAAAGATTATTTGAGTGGGGTTTATGAAATAGATGAGAAAAATATTAATATAAACTAAAATAAGTATTTATATTTAAAGGAGGAATAGAATTTAAAATGTTAATAGAAAGATTTAAAAATATTGTAAAAAGTAATCAGGAACAAAATAATAAAAAAACCATAGAAAATTTAGTAGTCTTTATAATTATTTTAATAATAGTTTTATTATCTATAAATATAATGTGGGGGAAGGATAAAGAGAAAAATAACAAGAATATAGAAAAAAACAACAGAGAATTAGCAATAAGTACAGATAAAGAAAGTGAAGATAAAAATATACTAACAAGTAAGAATTTAGAGGATATATTATCTAAAATAAATGGAGTTGGAAAAGTTAAGGTATATATTACATATTCTCAAACAAGCCAAATTATACCGATGTATAATGAAGACATATCTCAAAAGGATACTCAAGAAGCGGATACACAAGGGGGAACAAGAAAAGTAGTAGAAACAGATACAAAAAAGGAAATTGTGTATGATGAAAAAAGTGGAACTAAAACTATAATAACACAAAGCATAGTAAGCCCTAAGATAGAAGGGGCAATAATTACAGCGGAGGGAGGGAATAATACAAATACTAAAGCAAATATTATTCAAGCAGTAGAAGCGGTAACAGGATTGCCAACACACAAGATTCAAGTATTTGAAATGGAAAAAACAAATTAAATTTGCGAGAGAAAGGAATGATAGTAAAATGCAAACTTTAAAGAAAAATCAAGTTATTATTTTTGTAATTGCACTAATGTTTGTAGCAGCAGGTTATCTTAGCTTTACAAGTAATAATGCAATACCAACGGCAAAGTTAGCAAATTCAGAGGAGATGGCAGCAATAGGTGATGCAACTTTAGTAAATGCAAATGCAATTACAGAAGAAATTACGGAAGAAAAGGAAAACAAACCATCAGAAGAACCGGTAATAGGAACAAGTGTCCAAATAACACAGGACGAATATTTTTCTCAATCTAGATTAGATAGAGATACAATGTATTCGCAAATGATAGAATCATACCAAAAGATATTAGAAAGTGATAATGTAACAACAGAACAAAAAAATATAGCCCAACAAGAGATTTCTAAAATAAACGAATTAAAAAATTCTATAATGATAGCTGAAAATCTTATAAAAACAAAAGGATTTGAGGATTTAATAATCTTTGTAAACAATAAAAGCGTAAATATAATAGTAAAAGCAAGTGAGTTAAAGCCAGAACAGATAGCTCAAATACAAAATGTAACCAATAGGGAGTTAGGCGTGGAAATAGAAAATATACATATATCAAATAAGAATTAAGAACAAATATAATCAAAAAAACAGCACCTCAACCCAATTATAATTTTCAATAAAACCATTAATTTTTGTATTTATGAAAGTGAAAAATTTAGTATTGATGGCCTTAGTGGCTACAATGGGACTTGTTTCTTGCAGTAAGGACGAGCATGAAGATGGTGTGAAAACGGATACTATGCCCAAAAGTGTGACGATCAAACTGCCTAATATCCAAAAGACTGTGAAGTCACGTGCTACGGGTGATGCAATGAAAGGTGGTTCCCAGGTTGCGTTGGAAAATTTCAAGGTGTTCTTTGTGGATGCTGCCGGCAACCTGCAAACCGTTCCTCAGTATGAGAATCAGGATCAACAGGTCTATTTCAGTAAAACAGATTCTGAGTGGGCTGAAATAGGTGAGAACGGAAAAGATATTACCTATCATTTTCTGCCCGCTGCCACCTCGAAAGTCGTTGTCGTGGGGAATATCGGTGACGTGGAGTACTCTACAATTGCAACCCGTGTTGATCATATACCGAATGACAATGGAAGCGGTCACCCGACCTATCCTCTTTATGGTGAAGATGAGCTTGAAGAAAAAAAACTTGACGGGAGCGAAATTCATGACAATGTTTACACGGCGAACGTAACCCTGGAGCCACGTGTATCGCGTTTCGAAATCTATGGATTCCAGTATACCCAAGAGGGAGATGTTCCCAAGTATACCTCTGTCAAGTTACAGAAAATAGCATTGAACAATTACTATACACAGTCTGATTTCGTGTCTAAACTTCCTGTGGAGGATACTAAAGTATTTGAAACTATCGATCATACGGAAGTATGGGGTTGGATCGAAGATCGTTCCGCACCGTGGGCCGATGAATTGAATTTAGAATTGGCTGTCGGCGGGAAAAAATTCGTAGATGGTACGGATATTACCGATCCTGCTGAAGATGGAGAAGATGCCGCCGGAATCATCACTTACGGTTTAGCACACGTGACGGATGCTGCTAAGAATCCTGAGTTGTTGCTCGCCCTGCGCGGTGTGAACAGTAATTCAGAGGTGCCTCTCTATTTACGCGGACAGTTTACCAATGCTTCTGCCTTTACATCAGGAAAGATCTACCGGGTGCTCTACTCGTTCACGGATGGTGATTTCGACGAACCTGAGCGTTGCGTGGAGTTAAATGTGGATGTGGCAGACTGGACTGTCGTTCCTGTTTCTCCTGAATTCTAATAATTATTAAAGGGTGCGGAATGGCGGGTGTATCCCGTCTTCCCCCTCTTTTTTCTCCTTGATGAAATAAAAATAAGATTTATGAAATTGACGAGTATTGTTTTCTGTCTGGCGTTGTTAGGAGGTGCGTTAACTTCTTGTATCGATGAGGATATAGATGACTGTTTTAGCATCAACAGGTTGACACTCAGCTATAAGGGAGATGGTACGACGGAGATATTCCCCGACAAGATCTGCCGGGTGGAAATGTATGTTTTCGATGCAGAGAATAAATGCGTCAATTCGCATACTTTATCCGACGATGAGTTAGCAAGCCGTACGGCTTTGCTTCCCCCGCTCAAAGCCGGGGATTACAGGATCGTCTGCGTGGGAAACACCCATCACACGAGAGTGGAGGGCCTCACCACTTGTGACTTTAACAAAATAGTATTTGCTGACGGGGATTATTTTGCCGGTAAACAGGTTTCCGGCACCGACTCTCTTTATCACGCTTCAACGTCCTATACCGTGCTGCCTTTTACCGGCAGGGAAGAGGATGATCAGACCAAAACGATAGAATTTGCCAGCTCCCACTACGATTTGTTCGTAGAAGTGGTTGGGATTCCCGCTGTGGGAAAACGTGCAGGTTCATTGCCTGTACTTGAGATATGTGGTGTCTCGCCTTGTACCGATTTCGAGAACCGGGCATGCGGAGAGGCTACGGATTATTTGCTTGAAACTACATATGAGTCCGGCAAAAAATTGCTGACGGCTCGTGCCAACATAATGCGGCACATGAATCACAGGGACGTGAACGTCTGTCTGCGTCAGGCTTCCGGGGAAGAGTTGCTGGCGGAGATCAACCTGGCTGATTTTTTGGCTGCTAACCCTATGATCGATTGTTCTAAACAAGAGGTGCTGATTCCGATCCGGATCGAATTCAAGGCGGGCGCGATAAAGGTCACCGTTCCCGAATGGTATGTTGAGCAAGTGAAACCTGAATTTTAAGACCCTTAAAATATGTGAAACATGAGAAAGATACTTTATGCGGTGTTCTTATTCGGCTGTTGTGCTTCTCTGCTCTCCGGCTGTATCAAAGAAAAATATACAGTCCCCTCTGAAAAGGGTGATGCGTTGGTGCAACTGAACATAGGCACCCGGGCCGTAGAGGAGACCGACGGTATTCCCACAAACAACGAGACTGTTCTGCACTCGTTGCGCGTATACGCTTTTGTTGATGGACAACCGGCCGGACACTTCTACACGAAAGACGGACTGGACGTGAACAATCCCTCGTTCCTGATGCACCTGACCATGTATTCCACCATGACACAGAAGGTGGACTTCTATGTCGTGGCCAACGAAGCGGCCATGGAAACACCGGGTTCTTCTGTCTTATTGACGGAAAACACAACGGAAACCCAGTTGAACCATTTTACATTCACGAAGCTGAATACGTCGAAAGGTTTGCCGATGTTTTGCAAACAGACGGAAACAATCGACTTGACGCAGTTGTCGGATAAGACCCCGGCCGATCCCGGACATGCAGGGCACACGTTGCTTCGGCAGGACCTTACGTTTGAACTGAAACGCCCGATAGGTAAGCTCGGCGTATTCGCAGCCAAGCCTGTCGGACAGAATAGCAGTCTGCGTGTTACCGGATTGACCGTACTGGCATCCGGAACAAGGACACGCAATTACCTGATGCCGCAAACTGATGAAACACTGAAAGGTATTACAGGTGATATCAGCCTCGAAGTTGTCGAAGAAGAGGTAACGAAAACTTTAGCTGAGAATGCCTCGCAAACCGATAAGGAAAACCCGGCGAACTATACACCTGTTCTGAACGAATCTTTCTATCTTTTCGAAAACCCTTGGGGTAGTACCTCATGGGACGTTAAGGGGGATAACGACGGTAATGTTCTTCGGGTAGACTATGAATTCGATGGAAACGCCCGAAGCGGTTTCGTATACATGCCTCCTATCGAAAGGAATAAATATTATACGGTCTGTTGCCTGATGCACAACGATGGTAAGATAACCGTCGAATATAAGGTGGCCGACTGGAATAAGGAGAATTACAATATCACTTTTGATTATCCGAGTTACGACAATCCGATAACACCTGCTGACGGAAGCTCGGTACCGGAAGATGGACAATACAGCCAACCGACTATTTGGTACAATAACGATGCTACTTCTGAGGAGGGCAGTTACTCTTTCACATTCTCGATATTCGGGCCTGATAAACAGATATGGGTTCCCACATTGCTTGATGCCACAGCTGGAGATTTTGAGATAACGGTTTATCAAAAAGGAGTGCTTGTCGATCCGGGAAATTATGTGGCTTCCTCTGACCCCTACCAAATCAAGATCAAGGCATTGAAGTCCACAAATGTGGACAAAACGGTAAGTCTGGCTATCTCTTACACGCCGGCGTGGGATCAGACAGGTAGTTCATTGTTATTAATTAACGGGCAGAGCGCTTCCTTGAAATGGCAGGGGAGTAACATTCCCGAGGCAATTGTGATAAAACAGATCGAAGTACCCATAAATAACTAACGAGCGATGAAACAGCTAGTATATCATATTATTGTTTGTGGCATGGCGGTACTGTTTCTTACCGCCTGTGAAAAAGACGACGATATTTCGGGCAGAAGCATGGAAAAGAACGGTAATAGCATCATTCTTAATCTATCGTCGGAGACATTGCCTGTGAGCCGTGCCGGCAATGAACCCGGAGTGGAAATGGCCGTCAACCATATCGACGTTGTGATTTTCGAAGAGAACGGAGATTGGAAATGGCACGAGCGGGTGGAGGGCAGTGAAACCGGTAACGGTAAGATCACCTTAACAGCTAAGAGGAGCAGTTTCAATAAAGACACAAAGTATTGGGTATACCTGATTGCCAACAGCACAGCTCTGGCGGAAATATTCGATGCCAAAGATTTCGATCTGAATAGACTCAAGGCCATGACGCAGAGCGACCGGAATATCCACATGACAGGATTATCGCAGGTGAGCGGTGCCCCGCGGACTTTTCTGATGGACGGTGTGGCTTATGCTGGAACCGATGAACCCAATGCCCCCGAAACGGTAACTCTAAACTACGGAACGGCTACGGACAATACGGAACTGCAGGTTACCTTACGCCGTGCGGCAGCCAAGATTGTCGTCAGGATACAGAAGGGTGACAGAGTAACGTTCGATGACAGTAAGGAAGCCCATAATGCAGGATATTATTTGCGCAACATGCCTTATACAACATCGGTAATAGCGGATGTAAACGGTACGGCTGATCTGACAGATACCGATAAGTCCTCCGGCAGCTATTTCAACTGGACTGCGGATTTAATTACCGTGACCGCCTATACCTATGCTCATACGTGGATAAACGAAAGTGCGCTTGAAAAGGAAGTACGTCTGGTTGTGAATATTCCCATGAAGTATGAGGGGGATGGAGACGATGCACAGCTTCGTGAGAGCAACTGGTACCAGATCCCTGTCAGCGAAAAGAAAGCACTGGAACGTAATACCTGCTACGAGGTGGTAGTCAGTGTGAATGCTCCCGGAGCCAACGACCCGTCAAAACCGGTTGAATTGACTGATATGACTTATTCCGTGCAGGACTGGAATGAACAAACGATTCTGGTTGGCGGTGAGGATGATCGTCCGGTCTACCTGACGCTGAATGAAAACGAGATAGAGATGCATAATATGGCGGATGACAATACTACACTGCGATTTGCATCGTCATCGGAAGTACATGCTGAAGTTGTAAGCGCTTATTATTACGACAAGTTCGGAGTGCAACGTTCTGTAGATGCTCAGACTCTCAGGCAAATCACCATAACCCCCGAGCCTGATGTAACAGGAAATATCGGCATTCATAGCCCGGTACCGACCAACAACACGATCCGCTATATCAAAGTGAAAGTCTTTAATGATGATCAGGTAGAACGTGAGGTCGAAATTATCCAGTACCCGTTGGAGTACATCATAAACATACAGAGTTGGTATTCTTATCGTGACGATTTTAAAACAAATAACGCCCGGCCTACCACGTATGAGTATATGGGAGACCGTATATACGGAATCAGCCTTGCCACGGGAAATATATCCAGCTGGAACGGACAATATGATTACGAAGCATCAGAAAGAAGTGGTTGGTGGGGTGAAACTAATACATCCAGCGGTTTTTTCCGATCTAAGTTTGTTTCCAGTGTAACGAACGGAAAATCAACCATTCTGCACTATTATTGGAATAGTAGGGAGCAGAGAGAGACAAGCAGCACAGGAGAATACAATGGACGTTTGTACCATATTCGATTAACAGCAACATCGAATAAATATACAGTGGGACGTCCTCGATTGATTGAAGACGAAAGTAATCCCGGACTGATGGTTACAGATCCCGGAAAAGATAATGCTCAACTGGTCTCCCCATCTTTTATGATTGCATCTTCATTAGGTGGCTTTATGTTGGGGGCTGGAAATTTGACATTGGATGACAGCGACAATAGTTTGAGGGTTGCACGGGAGCATTGTGCTAATTATGTGGAGGTTGCAGAGGATGGAACGGTGTATGACGATTGGCGTTTGCCAACCGAGGCCGAATTGAAGATTATCATGGATTTTCAAGGAACAGAAAATGCAGATGCAGATGCTATAGATTATCTGTTAAATGCTGCATATTATTATAGTGCAAGCGGCAGGGTATCCAATTCTAAAAACAATATGAATGGAACCGGTGTTCGTTGTGTCCGCGACGTTTACAATGGCAAATAGACCGGTAATTAGTACGAAGAACAGATAAAGGATAAGACTATGATAAAAAGAGTAATACATACGGCAATAACTTTGGCTGTGCTACTGGTCTCTTGCCGGCAAGATGACCTGCCGGACTCGATGCCCACGGCACATGAAGGTTACGTGGCCCTTCGGTTCAGTGCCGATATTCCGGCTATGCAGGAGGTGGTAACCCGTTCGGTCGATCCCGACGGAGGTGGTGTACAGGACATGACACTGTTCTGTTTCGACAGTTACGGTCTTTTTACCACGACCGTCGAGGCCAAAGTTACCCCTACCGGGAATGGAGCCGGCTTAACAGGAAATTTCGAGGCCGAAGTGCCTGAAAATACCCGAACCGTACATTTTCTCGCCAATCAGAATATGTCGGAATTCAAGGAGGATAAATTTCGTAACAAATCGGAGGCCGAGGTTATGGCTCTGCTGGAGGGCTCGTCGGGGCGTATGATCTATTGGGCACGTTTTACCTGCGATCCGGATAACGATAGTAAGATCGATGCTCAAATGGCCGACAAGGGAAATACGATAAAGATGATCCGCAACCATGCGCAGGTTTCCATCGACAATCCGATCAACGGGTGGATAGAGGTGACGGGTTTTGTAGCCTATAACACGAATGCCTTTGGTACGGTAGCTCCCTATCACCCGGAAAAGGGATTCGATTTCGAGTGGCCGGGCGAAGACGATCCGTTTGTCACACTTCCGCAGAATGATGCCAGGATGAGCGACATCACGGATGTGACCACGGCCACGAAACAGTATATCTTCGAAAGTGAAAACAGCGCAGATGATCCTGTCAGTATCATCATTCGCGGACATGTTCCGGGTGAGTCCACGGAAAAATATTATCGGGTGATGCTGATTGACGAAAAAGGCGATCAGATTCTCATACGCCGTAACCATCATTACAAGTTGAATATCAAGGGAGCCCTTTCTTTTGGACAGGAAAACTTCGCCGCTGCATTGACAGCAGCGGCCACGAACAACGTCTGGATCTCCATTTCCGACGAGGTGAACGAGGTAGAGGATCAGAATTACATTCTCACGGTTGAAAAGACCGGCTATGTGATAGATGGAGACGCTACGGGCGGAACCGGAAACTACACACTTTCTTATACTGTTAAAGGTAAAAACGGAACGACGATAACAAAAGACGATAAGGCAGATGTCTCGTGGATAGATAACCTCGTGGCTAGACAAAATATAGACAATAGTTTTGAGATTGAAGACGGGATTGGTAAGGGCAGTATCGTCATCTCTCTGCTTCCTTTGGGAAATAACGAGAAGCTGGAAGGTACATTGCTTGTAAAGAAAGGACGTCTGCAACGCAAAATTAAAGTGATCACAGTGAAGAGACAGGCGTTCACTCCTTCATGGGTAGGCACGCAGGTGTACGGAAAAATAAACGAGAATAATCCAACCGAAGACCGTTCGCACGTAACGGTGATGTTTACCATTCCCGAAACATGTCCTGACGAGCTGTTCCCGATGAAAGTGTACCTATCGGCCAACGAATTGGATATACGTTACGAGGCAGGTATGGCATTGCCCGTGGTCCGTAATGGCGACAAGGAGTGGTACAGTAGTGGAGACATCAAAACGGAACCGGACTATAAATTTCTATATACGGTCGAACAGGCCGGTGTGCAACGGGTTTATTTCGAGAATATCCTGTCACAGGCTGCCGGATATAAAGGGACGCTCTATATTGAGGCCGAACACTTCGAAACCATGACTCGGGAATTTACGTTCTCTGACACCCGTAAGTCCATCACGGTAACGGGACTGAAAGCGTATAGCGCCGATCCTACCCAAAATCCGGATGGATATGCAGATGACGAGTATGTGTTATACCGCCTGGTGCCGCAGAAGGTCAATGCTAAGGTGCAGTTTGATCTGCAACTCATGCAGAAACAAGGCGATGAAGTGGAAGATGACCAAAGAGGAACACCGTTCAATGCCGGAGAGAAAGATGAGTTCTTGCTATATTCACAGTATTTGTCGGATTATAAAGATCCGTCGGAAGCCGATATTGTGTCGTTTGACTGTAATTTCTATACTGACGAGGCAGATACGTGGTGGAGAAAGAACAATCCGGCAGGCGGTCGTATGTTGATGTTCAAACCGATAAAGCCCGGCAGTCCGACGGAAACCGGCAAATATTCGATTTATATGTACACGAACCGGGCAAAAAGCGCGGAAGTGGTCAGGATTGCCTCGAACCAACCCGGTAATGAGGCGGTACTGGCGGCAGATGCCGGTGATATGGGTATATATGCCGGTAATTCATACCGAAGCGTTACGTTTGAGCTGGCCAATTACAATCCGTTCCGTTTCGGGGCACGTGTAAAATATGCCGGTGAGGATTGGAAAGGGAAAGATGACGAACCGGATAGGTCCGCTTCAGCGGCAGATATTCCTGAAGTGGTAACCCCTTTGGTATGGACTTATCAACCCGAACAGGAGGTGGATATTGCCATTGACGTGACCAGTTTTTGCGGATCGGACGGAAACTCGGTAGATCCGTTCAGCAATGAGTTCGAAATTTATATCGATGCGCCCATGCTGAAGATTGATGAAAACCGCTTGGCGGCAAACAAATTGAATGGAACGAAACTAAAGGCCGATCCTGCGGTTCCGGGACGTTTCATTTATACAGTGGAGGCTGACAGGGAGGCCGAACGTAACTATGGTACAAATGCAATCGAAAACATAGACAATACAACGACTATTTCAGTAAACCAAAACGGAGAGCGTAAAACCTTGCCGTTTATCACAAATAGCATTGTAAGTGCGGGCGACATCACGATTTCCTCCAACGAGAAACAAGTAGTGTATTATAGTAAGACTTTCCGGGTAACCAACCGGTCGATTACGGGAACGCTCCGTTATGCAGCCGCTGACGGTGTAAAGGATGTGCCTGTCGGTGCGTTCGTCTCTTTCGAGCGTGTCGGCAACAACAGTCGTATCGGTTCGGTTACCGTTACGGCTGACGGCGATATGAATTGCGCCTGCGTAGGGAGTACGAGTTCAACTGGTATTCCGACAAAATCGAGTTGCATTACGAGGATACTGCCGGAAACGTTTATCACAAAATCTACGATAATTTGGCTGAGCTGTTCGCAAAGCCGGATATTGAACTTCAAGCGGCTACCGGTAACTGATATTTTGAATGATACAATCGGAAACTCCGAACGTGGAAGCGTCCGGAGTTTTTCATAAATCATAATACCAAGCGACATGAAAATTCTGAATCTAACCCTTTGGGCGTGTATCTTCTGTATCGGGCTTATGTCCTTCGCTCAGGCGCAACGAACGACGGAGGAGTTTCGGTTACCCGAGGTACCTGTTCTTCTGACGGATCCCGCAGAACGGGCTGCTTATCTGGCCGTGCATTACTGGGATTATTTCAATTTTGCTGACACCACCTTAATTTCCCGGCCTGAAATCACGGAACAGGCATTTGTCGATTTTATCAGTATTCTTCCCTACACGGCAAAAGTACAGGTTGCCGTCGACACGCTTTTCCGGCGTGCTATGGTGAAAAAAGAGATGTTGTACCATTTCATATCCTTGGCGGACAAGTATCTTTACGAACCCAACTCGCCTATGTACAACGAGGAGCTGCATATCCTGGTACTGCGTTCACTGCTCGGGAATCCCGGCTTGGATGATTGGGATAAAGAACGTCCCCGTTACCTCTTGGAAATGGCCCTGAAAAATCGTCCGGGTGATGTGGCT
>OGLM01003027.1_pt1 | contig 14366 bp, 10 predicted proteins | sample 1572531 | NCBI WGS metagenome assembly OGLM01 (sample SAMEA2581909, study PRJEB24529) | metagenome | biome: Human gut stool | place: China | collected 2011 | reverse complement strand
GACTGCAATATCTTTTTACAATGCTGTTGTTCGCTTGTAGGGGCGGATATCATCCGCCCGCTTGATGTGAATTTATGTTTGTGAAAAATTATTTGATATTATCAATGTTGCGTATTCACTTGTAGCGGCGAACCGTGTTCGCCCCTACGAATTATTTTTAGCTGTTGATAATATCATAAAGTTCATTTGAGAACTTGTAGTAATCCTGTCTGTCCTCTTTTACGAACTGAATTGCAGGACGGGGATGTGTGTTGTACTGACCTGTGAGAAGGTACGGAATATCGTAACCCCACTTAACGCCCTCAGCCTTAAACTTGTGGGTATACTCTTCGATAATTCTGAGAATAGGAGCAACCTGATACTTCGGGTTCTTGAGGAAACCGAGGAGAAGTTCAAGTGCACAGTTGCCTGCACCTCTGCCCATGCCGTCAACGGTTGCGTCAAGGTAGCTTACGCCCTGAGTCATAGCCTCGATTGTGTTGGCAAAAGCAAGCTGCTGGTTGTTGTGAGCGTGGATACCGACCGACTTGCCGTACTTATCGGCAATTGAGCAGTAAAGGTCTGCAAGTCTTCTTGACTCCTCGGGATAGAGTGCACCGTAGCTGTCAACAATGTAGAAAGCGTTTACGGGAGTTTTGCCGAGAGTTTCAAGAGCCGCTGTAATATCCTCGGTTCTTGCCTTTGAAACAGCCATAATATTGATTGTTGTTTCGTAGCCCTTTTTAGCGGCGTCTTCAATCATTTCAACAGCCGCAGGAATTGCGTTGATATATGTTGCAATTCTGATGAGGTCAATCGGGCTGTCTTTTCTTGCAATAATATCTTTCTTAAAATCTGTTCTGCCGACATCAGCCATAACAGCAATTTTAAGAGGAGTCTTGTTGTCGCCTACAATTTTTCTGATATCTGCATCGTTACAGAATTTCCACTTGCCGAAATCCTCTTCGTTAAAGATTTCTTTTGAAGCCTTGTAGCCGAATTCCATATAATCAACGCCGGCTTTAACATTTGCATTGTAAAGAGCCTTGATAAATTTGTCGTCAAATCTGAAATCGTTGCAAAGTCCGCCGTCACGGATTGTTGCGTCTACTACTCTGATGTCCTGTCTTACCGACAGGAGGTCGCCCTTCTGTGCCATAATTTTACTCCTTTATGTTAAATAAATTTTCTGTTTATTTACCGACAGTCATTGACTGCCATTTTAACCGATTGGCGAACACGGTTCGCCGCTACATTTATTTGCACAAACGGTTGCAATGCTACGCTCGGGCATAATATGTTTTTGTTATCAAAAACTGTCTGCACGAACGGGGCACGGCGGCTCGCCGTGCGGGCGGATAATATCCGCCCCTACGGGTTTTATTTGCTCAATCTTCAAAAACTACCTTACCACCGAGGATTGTCTTTTTGACTTTACCTGTGAGGGTTCTGCCTTTAAACGGTGTGTTTTTGCTTTTGCCGTGAAGTTTACCAGCATCAACTGTCCATTCTTCATCGGGATTTATAAGAACAACATCGGCATTTGCACCGACTGAAAGTGTGCCTGCGTTGATTTTCAAAATCCTTGCAGGATTAACGCTCATCTTCTCAACAAGCTGTGAAAGCGTCATTTTTCCTGTCTTAACAAGGTATGTGTTGCATACCGCAAACGAGGTTTCCATACCGATTGAACCGTTGGGGGCTTTTACAAAATCAGCCTTTTCCTCGGGTGTATGCGGTGCGTGGTCGGTTGCAATGGCATCAAGTGTGCCGTCACAAAGTCCGTTGATAATCTCGTCAACATCAGCCTGAGTTCTGAGAGGCGGATTCATTCTGTAATCAGCGTCACCTCTTAAAAGCTCCCTGTCCGTGAGTGAAACATAATGCGGAGCGGTTTCGGCGGTCACCTTAACACCTCTCCTTTTGGCATCACGGATAAGCGCAACGCTTGTTTTGGTGCTGACATGGCAGATATGAATAGGCTCGTCAAGAGCGGCGGCAAGTGCAATTTCTCTTGCAGTTCCGCAGTCCTCGGCACCGGCAGGGATTCCCTTGACTCCGAGCTTTTCCGAAACCTCGCCCTCGTTAATTTTGCCTCCGTCGGCAAGGAACAAGTCCTCGCAATGTGCAACAACTGTCATACCGAGCCTTGGTGCTTTTTTCATTGCATCACTTAAATACTTTGTGTTTTCAACAGGTCTGCCGTCATCGGTAAGTGCGATTGCACCTGCGTTCTTCACGGCTTCAATGTCTGTGGGTGCTTCGCTTTTGAGTCCCTTTGTAACGCTTGCCGCAACATAAACACGGCTGTCTGCACCCTTAGCCTTGTCGAGAATATACCTTACAACCTCGGGACTGTCGGTTGTGGGGTTGGTGTTCGGCATTGCAAGCAGGCTTGTAACACCGCCTGCGGCAGCCGCCTTGCAGCCGGTGATAATATCCTCCTTGTGAGTCTGACCGGGATCACGAAGATGCACATGCATATCAACAAAACCCGGAACGGCACAAAGACCGTCTGCGTCAATAATCTCACCGTTTGATGTGATACCGCTGCCGATTTTGGCAATCACACCGTCTTTGATGAGAATATCTGTTTTTTCATTAAGATTGTCGGCAGGGGAAACAACCACTGCGTTTTTAATTAGCATTTCCATTGTGTTTTCCTCCGTTAAGAAAAGATTTATCTTCTCTTGTTTCTATTTGCGGGACGGCGGTTTTGCTGTGGACGGCGGTCGGTTCTGCTGTGAACCTGAACAAGTCCGTCACTTTCACCTCTTTCGGCACGCAATCTTGCACGCTCCGCTTTCTGTCTTTCTCTCTCTCTTCTCTCTTCCTCTGCCTTTTTGCGTTTGGCAATTGCACGCTTACGCTTTATCATTCTTGAAACATTCTTGCAGAAGTATCCGCAATGAACGCCAAAAGTCTTAACTCCGCCTGCAAATCCTTTGAGAGCATTTCCGACATTTTCACCTACATTGGCAAGAACTTCGCCTGCTGACTTTTTATTGGTCGGTTCGCCTTCATTTTCTTTATTCTGCTCCTCTTCAAGAGCTTTTTGCTTAACGGTTTCAGCTTTCTTTTCAACCTCGCCGATAACATCAAAGTCTTCGGCATCTCTGAGGTCAGAACTTTTGATAACTCCCATTGACTTTTTGGGAGCTTCTTCAAAGAAGTCGTAACCGCTGTCAAACTTGTTTTTCTTCGCCTTTGACCTTACGAGTTCTTCGTCGTCAACCTCTTCTTCGGTTTCCTCTTCGGGGTCATCGCTTCCAAAAATGAGGTTTGCGTACTCGTCAACTTTTTTCTCAAGCGGATGCTTCTTTTCGGGAACTTCTTCTGTTTCTTCAACATCGGCATTGTCCTCACGGTCAATGTCATCGGGTTCGCTTGTTTCAAAAAGGTCGTGTTCAGGCTCGGGGATAACGAGTGTCGGACCTGACGAAGAACTTATGTCCTCGTATTCTTCAGGTGTTTCTGCGTTATCTTTTTCGATTTCATCATTTTTTTCGGGTTCAGTCTTTGAGGTGTCTGCTGCGGTAGGCTCCTTTTTTTTTTCGTCCTCCGTGCTGTTTTCCTCGTAACCGTAATTGTTTTTATAAGCCTCACGCTCAAGCTCATTTTTATAAGCTCTTGCTGAGTTGATTATCTCGTCAATTTCACTGTCGCTTGCATAGCCGTTGTCGGAAGTTGAGTTATCGTAGTCCGAATCGTCAGGCTCGTCATAATCTGCAATCACTTCGGGAGCATATCTTCTGCCCTCGGGAGCAGGCTCTTCTTCAACCTCTTTGGCATATCTCTGCTTTTTCTTTGAACGCTTTTCGGGTTTTGGTTCATCGTCAAAGTTGTCAATGTCATAATCGCCGTCCTTGTCACCAAGCTTATACTTTGACGCAAGCTCTTCAAGAATAGCGTTATTTTTCTTAGCCTTTTTATGCTTTCTGATTCTGATAGCAAAGATAATGATAAGAATAATCAGAATAACAATGAGAGCGCCGCCGATAATTATATATGGAATAATTCCCTTTGAAAATGGCAGGTCGCTGAACTTTACAGACGACACAATTTTTGAAAATGTATCATAATCAACGGCTGTAACATCGCCCTCTGTTCTCTGCATTGTGATGTTGATGTTCATACCGTCATAAACAGTGTTTGCCACAAAGGTTTTAACATTGCCGTCACTGCTCTGAGCAGTTGCGTCAAACACAAGCCATACAACCTTTTCCTGCTGATCGGGAGTACAGCTTTTGTATTCTTCGGAATTTAAAAAGTTGTTGCGAATGTTGGTAAGTTCGCTCGAAGAAAGCTGGGCATAATTGGCAACATTTTCGCTGTTTTCATTTTTAGCCATAGTCACTGTCAAAATAACCGATGACATACTGTCCATACCCTGTAAGTATATGTTTCCGTTTTCAAAACTTTTCATAGTGGTTTCGTAATCAATGCCAAAAACCGAAAAATATTTGTCAGTACTTTTACTGTCCCTTGTAATGGCACTCATACCGTCAGGCATTGAAAGCGTCATATCGTCAATCTGCGGAATTTCGTAATCATTTGTTGCACCTGCACACGCAAAAACACCGCACAACACAGTTACGGCACAAACGGCAAGTGTTACAACTCGCTTTAAAACAGTTTTCATCATATCCGTATATTCCCCCGAAACTAAAATTAGATTCAATAATACTGCTTTTCAGAATGTATATCTAATTTATTATACATAATCTGTCAAAAAAATACAAGGTCTGACAGCTAAAAACCTTGTGATTATCTTGTGATACCGTTTATACAATTCAATGTAGCGGCGAGCCGCCGCCCCCAATTCGTGTAGATAGTTTGTAATGTTAAAAAGCATATTATGCCCGAGCGTAACATTGCAACCGTTTGTACAATCCAATGTAGCGGCGAGCCGTGTTCGCCATTTGTTTTGGTTGCAAAACCAAAACGACCTGTACGGGCGGATAATATCCGCCCGTACTTATAATTTTGACATAAACAAAAATTGCATCAATGCCGTATCGGGCATCAATGCAATTTTTTTATCTGACTATCTTCTCGAATTGACTGCGGTGGCACACCGCCGACCGCAATTTTCAATTTTCAATTAAAAACAAGACTGCCGTTCGGGCAACTTAGCCCTCACATTTTGCGGACTCCCTTCCCTAACGAAATCACATCTTATTCCACGGTAACGGATTTTGCAAGGTTCTTTGGCTTATCGGGATCAATGCCTCTGTTGATTGATGTGTAATAAGCAAGAATCTGGAGCGGAACTACCGCTGTAATCGGCATAAGAAGCTCGTCTGTATGCGGAATTTCGATAACATAATCCGCAACACCGTCCTTGAGTTCTCTTGCACAGGCGTCTGTACAAACAAGAATAACCTTTGCGCCTCTTGACTTAACCTCAACAACATTGCTGATTGTCTTGGGAATAATGTCTGTCTGAGTTGCAACGGCGATAACGGGAACATCCTCGTCAATAAGCGAAATTGTGCCGTGCTTTAACTCGCCTGCGGCATAGCTTTCTGAGTGAATGTACGAAACCTCTTTGAGCTTGAGCGAACCCTCCATTGAAAGGGCATAGTCAAGACCTCTGCCTATGTAAAGCAAGCTGTCGGTTGCAACAAGCTTTGTAGCAACGAACTTGCAGGTATCCTCGCAGTTGTCAATTACATACTGAACTGCCTCGGGCATTTTTGTGAGAGCCGAAACAAGTCGCTTGCACTCGGCTGTGCTGATTGTTTCCTTTGCAAGAGCAAGCTCAAAGGCAAAGAGATACATAACAGAAAGCTGTGTGATGTATGCCTTTGTTGACGGAACGGAAATTTCGGGACCTGCGAGTGTGTAGATGAGCATATCTGCCTCACGGGCAATTGAACTGCCCTTTGCGTTTACGATTGCAAGAGTTTTTGCACCCTTCTGCTTTGCAAGACGCATTGCGGCAAGGCTGTCGGCTGTTTCGCCCGACTGTGAAATGATGATTACAAGGTCGCCCTCGCCTACAATCGGATTTCTGTAACGGAACTCGGATGCAATGTCAACATTTACGGAAACTCTTGCAAGATCCTCAATAACATACTTGCCGACCATACCTGCGTGCATGGCAGTACCGCAGGCAACAATTGTGATATTTTTGAAATCCTTGATTGTTTCCGTTGTAATGCCGCATTCCTCAAGGAACGGAAGTCCCTCTTTGATTCTCGGCATAATCGTTGTTCTGATAGCCTCGGGCTGTTCGTTGATTTCCTTAATCATAAAGTGCGGATAACCGCCCTTTTCGGCAGCCTCCATATCCCAGTCGGCTGTCTGAAGTTCCTTTTCAATCGGATCAAGGTGTTCGTCAACGAACGAAACACCGTCAGGTGAAAGTGTTACGATTTCATCATGGTCAAGAAGATAATAATCCCTTGTGTACTGAAGAATTGCAGGAACATCGGACGCAATAAAGCACTCGCCTTCTGCAACGCCTACGATAAGAGGACTTTCACGGCGAACCGCAAAAACTCTGTCGGGGAAATCCTTGAACATAATTCCGAGTGCAAACGAACCCTTGAGCTCAGCCATTACACTGTCAATTGTTTCAAGAGGATTTCCGTTGTATTTATAGTCGAGGAGCTGAGCAACAACCTCTGTATCTGTATCGCTGAGGAAGGTTCTTCCCTTTGAGATGAGGAAGTCTTTAAGCTCCATATAATTTTCAATAATACCGTTGTGAACGATTGTAACCCTTGCACCGCTGTGTGGGTGTGAGTTTACATCCGAAGGCTCGCCGTGGGTTGCCCAACGGGTGTGACCTATGCCGACATGACCTTTCGGAGTGCCGACCTCTGCGAGCTTATCCTTTAAGTCCTGAAGCTTACCCTTGGTCTTTACGGTCTTGATTTCTCCGTTATCAAAAACCGCAATACCTGCCGAGTCATAGCCTCTGTATTCAAGCTTTGTGAGAGCATTAACAAGCACCTCACTGCAATCCTTAGGTCCTACATAACCTACAATACCGCACATAAAATTTCTCCTTTTCGGTTAATCATTGACCTTGTGGCAAAAAGTAGGTACAAGTTCTGCCAAAAGCTCAACTGTCTTTTCACTGTCATTGTTTTCTGCGGTCTTTTTGAGAACCTCAAGCTTTGACAGCATATCTGTTTCGTCTATTTTAATTTGATTTCCTATAAAAATTTTCTTGTTCTGTGTTGACTTAAGACCTTCTTCGTCCATAAGAAGCTCCTCAAAAAGCTTTTCACCCGGACGAAGTCCCGTGAAGATAATCGGAACATCTTTGTACGGAACCTTACCGTACATTCTGATAAGGTTCTCGGCAAGGGTTGTAATCTTGACGGGAGCACCCATATCAAGAACAAAAATCTCACCGCCCTTTGCCATTGCACCTGCCTCAAGAACAAGCGAAACAGCCTCGGGAATAGTCATAAAATATCTGATAATATCGGGATGTGTTACAGTAACGGGCGCACCGTTTTCAATCTGACGGCGAAACAGCGGAATAACCGAGCCGTTTGAGCCGAGAACATTACCGAATCTTGTTGTTACAAATTCGGTATCGGTGCTGTGCTGCGCCTTGTACTGAATAATCATCTCGCACGCACGCTTTGTTGCGCCCATAACATTTGTCGGATTAACAGCCTTGTCGGTTGAAATCATAACAAACTTCTTTGCCTTGTACTTTTCTGCAAGGGTTGCAACATTGAATGTGCCGAAGATGTTGTTCTTTACAGCCTCCTCGGGAACAGTTTCCATAAGCGGAACATGCTTGTGAGCGGCAGCGTGGAATACGAGTTCGGGGCGATATGTCTTGAAGATAAGCTCCATTTTATCGTAATCACGAACCGATGAAATAAGCGTTACAAGGTTAAGCTTTGTGCCGTATTCAAGCACAAGCTCCTGCTGAATGTCATATGCGTTGTTTTCGTAGATATCAACAATGATGATTTGTTTTGGATCATTCTTTGCAATCTGTCTTACAAGCTCACTGCCGATTGAACCGCCGCCGCCTGTAACAAGGCAAACCTTTCCGTTGATAAGGTCATGAATCTCCTTTCGGTCAAACTCAATGGGTTTTCTGCCGAGAAGATCCTCAATCTTGATTTCCTTTGCCTGTGAAATAAGCTGTGTATGCCCGTCGTCAAACAAAAGCTCACCGAGATAAGGTATAATCTTGATTTTGCACTCTGTTGCGGAACAGTAGTCAAGAATTTTCCTTTTCTCTTCTTCCTCACATGACGGAAGTGCAACTATAATATTGTCTATGCGGTATTCATCACATATTTTAACAATTTCGGGACAGGTTCCGACAACGGGGATTCCTTCGATTTTCTGATTCAGCTTTTTCAAATCATCATCGACAAAGCATACCGGAATGATGCTTTTTGAAGGGTTATTAACATCATTCTGCTCATTCGCATTGTGAATTTCACGGATAATCATTCTGCCGGCATTGCCTGCACCTACGATAAGTGTACGCTCTCCGCCCTCTGCCCTTCCTGCCTCGGTAAGGTCAAGAAAAGCCCTTCTGAAAACAAAACGGAATGCAAGAATTCCGACAAGGGCTATTGCGAAATATACTATACAAAAAATCTTTCTCTGCGGAATCTGCAAAAACAACGAGATTACAAAGCCGAGCGTAAACCCCGAAAAAACGGCAATTCCGCACACCATATAGTCCTTTGCGTTAAAGTATCGCCACAATTTTGAATATGTTCCGCTTATATAAAGCGTAAACAGACACATTACAAGGTTGATAACGATGTAACTCAACAGTCCTTTGCTTGCAGCAGTGCCTATGTAACCGACAAGTGAGAGAATGTAATTTGCAAGAATACCGCTGACAACGATAATAAACACATCTGCGAGAGCCAGAAACATCTTACGCAAATTAATCTTCTTCATAACCCATACCTCTTCTGTTTAACTTTGTGTAAATTTCCCGAGTAACATATAAATACAATTATGATTCATTATACAACAGTGCAAAAGGAATGTCAAACAAAGCAATTCCTAAATCAACTTGAAATCCGACAATCAAAGCACAAGGAACAGTAATAATCAGACTTGTTCGACACACATTTGTTGACAACCGCACAAAACGAGCCTAAAATAATACCATACTAAATATGAACGGTGAATTGAATGAAAAAGTTTTTTATAATTATCGGAGCAATAATACTTGTGCTGTTTGTAACTCTCGTAATATGGGGCGTTTACTGTGACAACACAATTGCAATCACAAATTACTGTGTAAACAATACTAAGAACGACGCAAAGCTGAAATTTGTTGTCATCACGGATTTGCACAACAAGGAATACGGAGAAAAGAACGCAGACCTTGCAGGGCTTGTAAAGGAACAGAATCCCGATTTTATCGCGGTTTGCGGAGATATGGTCAACCGTGGCGATCCCGACACAACGAAGATGAAGGATGTGCTGAAAAAACTTGCGGATATTGCGCCCACATACTGCTGTCTTGGCAACCATGAGCGTGACAATGCCGCCGAATTTGGCACAGACTTTAAAAGTGAGATTGACTCAACAGGCGCTGTATTACTTGACGATGAATATATAAAATTCACAAAAAACGGCAAAAGCGTGCTAATAGGCGGAATGAGCGATTACCCTTATTATGAATTCTACACTCCCGAGGACGATGTTCCTTCAAGAACGCTGTGGGAAGAATTTGCCGAAAAGGCAAAGAACAATTTCACAATTCTTCTGCACCACCAACCCGAATACATTGCCGATGACGCAAAGAAGACCGACATAGATTTGATTGTCTGCGGTCACACCCACGGCGGACAAATTCAACTGCCGTTCATCGGCGGAGTAATCGCTCCGAATCAGGGACTTTTTCCGAAATATGACAAAGGCGAATTTGACCTTGACGGCACAAAAATGATTGTCTGCGCAGGTCTGAGCAACACCGTATTCATCCCCAGAATCAATAATCAAGTTGAGTTGGGTGTTGTGACGGTTGTATAACATCGGCAGGGGATAACACGGTTCTCCCCTACAAGTTTACATTTACTTTCATATAAAGCAAAAATTGCATCAATGCCGTATTCGGGCATCTGATGCAATTACTTTATATAACTATCTTCTTGATAAATTGCGGCGGCACACCGCCGACCGCAATTTTCAATTTTCAATTTTCAATTTAAAGGACTTTCGCTCGGGCATATACACTCCCGCCGTCAGTTCTTCTCACTGTAATTCCTAAGTTCCGCAGGGGTTCTGCCGTATTCGGACTTACAGGATAAAATAAGAGAATTAACATTCGGAAAACCGTTTTCAATCGCCGCTTGTCTGACGGTGATTTTTTTATTTCTCAAATCATCAATTGCATGCTCAAGGCGAACCCTGCGAAGATACCTTGAAAAGGTTTCCTCTGTTTTTTCCTTGAAATATTTTGAAAAATGAGCAGGCGTCATGCCTACATAATTGGCGATTTCATTGAGCGTGATTTCGTGTTTGTAATTATCGTGCATATATCTGATGGCACTTTTTGCACAGTCAAAATCATCGGCCTGTGAGCCGTGAACATACTCAATGTTCTTATCAATGCAGTCGCGGATAAGGTAGTACGCAACGCTGTACATTACTGCTCTGACCTTCATACTGATGAGCTTGCTTTTGTATTCCTCATAACCGTATAATGTGTTCATTGTTTTCCTGATAAATTCCAACGCTTCGCCTTGGGGCTGTTTAAATTTCGGTACAATATGCGGGTCATCAACATACGGTGCAATGGCTTTGGGAATTATATTGAGCATAATAACTTGAGTATCCTCGCCGATGTCCTCGTAGGAATGAACCTCCTGACTGTTCAGCACATAAACATCGCCCTCGTTAAGAATTATTTCGCAGTCGAGCTTATTAAGCCTTACCTTTCCTTTTTTTACATAGGTAATTTCATACGACACATGCCAGCGAAGACCTGCCTCAAAAGGCACCTTCCTGTCGGGGTATCTTGTAACCCGTCCGCTGTAATACGGTTCGGGCGGTAACAACGCCTTTTTGTATTTCATAGTTTCACCCTCACTGTCAGTTATTTATTACATAGTCTGCACAAAAATAAATGTATTTAAGATCCGCAATTACCGCAGAATGGTCTGTTTTTACAACAACTGTTCTGCGTTCTTTTTTGCTGATTTCCTCAACACAGCGTGCAACATTGCATTTTGAAGGCTCGCAGCCGTATTTTTTAAAAAACTCCTCGGTTGTCATAACAAGTGAGCCGTAGCCCTCAAACATATGCAGGAGAGAATAATCAATCAGCTTGTACTCTTCTTCAATAAGATTGATTCCTATGTCACAATTCGTCATTGACCCGATATAGTACGGTGCGTCATTCAAAAACATTCCTGTCTTAAATGAACCGATTGAAACGGTAAGGTCTGAATTTACCGCCGTACTGCACACACCCGTGTCACCGTTGATTCCGCTGTTGATGTCTGCACTTATAACATAGGCATTTGTCATATTAATCTGCTCAACCGCCTCAAGCATTTCGCCCTTTAATTCACCCGAAAACCCTGTTCCGAGCAAGCAGTCTGTGACAATGTCAAAGACTGTAAAGGCAGCCGCCTGTGACATCGGTAATTCTTCCGCACCAAGTGCCATTGCTTTTTTATAATAGTAAAGACCGTCCTTTGAAAAGCCGTCGCCTACTCTGAAAATTGTCGGAGTAAAGCCGTTTTGGCACAAAATGCAGGCGAGCGCATAACCGTCGCCGCCGTTATTCCCCTTTCCGCAAACCACGGCAACCTTACCAACAAATTTTGCCGATTCAAAAATCCCCTTTGCGGCTCTGTACATAAGCTCTGCCGAGGGGGTATGCTCCGCAATTGTTTTTGCGTCGCTCTTTCTCATATTTTCAACTGAAACAACCTGAGCAAATTCCATAATATATCTCCGTTCTCCGAAAAATCCGATAACTCTATTTATCTTTGCCGTTTGCGGCATTATAAGCCGTCATAACAGCACTTTCATCCATATTACAGCCGAGCAGAAACAACGGTGTTTTCTTAAAGAACTCATCAAGCAATTCAAGCAGCTTTTCCATTCTGCTCCTCTCAACATCAATAACCGTTGCCTCAAGCAACTGTTTCATAACCTGTGACGGCAACACCCTGACTGCCGTGTTATCTTCTGCTCTCTGAAGAATATACACAGCCTTAACGGGTGCTTTTGTATTTGTTCCTATGTTAGCTTTCCCCATCCACGGAGTTCCGTAAACATAAAATTTTCCGTCACATTTTCGTATAACCGGCTTGTCATCGTTAATCATCGTCACCCTGTTGCCAAAATGCCTTCGCCACAGAGCCGTGTGGGTTGACTTGCCCGTTCCGCTGACCGCCGAAAAAACATAGCCCTCACCGTCAAGCTCAAGACAGGACGAATGAAAAAAGAATCCGTCAAATCCGTCAAGCACGGCGTTGCAGAATTTTGAGAGTATCAGAACATCCTCCGCACCTTGTTCGCTGAGGTTGTCGGAAAGCCTGCAGCGCTCACGGATTTCGTCATCCGAAACCGATATTGCAATGTCGGTCTTACCCGATTCATTCGACTTAACGGCATAGCTTTCAAGCCGTTTCCTGCATATTTTAAATTTTGGATTAACTTCAACATTCAAATCAGCTATTCTGTATATCGGCATATCTGCTCCGCTAAATATCATAATGAAATATTGTAACACAAATTAATGTTTTTTGCTACGGCGAAATGAATAAATATTATTATATCTTTTAGTGCAAGTTGTTCAGTCGCACAGCTTTAAAGGCAAATATTGCACAACACAAGCCGTGTTATTTTGTAACAATGCACATACAGCTTGTTTTTTATCCATTTTAAAGCCTGTAAAAAAAGCATTATTTTACGACTTTTTTTATTTTGTTTTAACAGGCATTTTTAAATTTTTTATTTGCATCTGTTCCGCCACACAATTGTACACATATCCGCTAAAAGCCCTAAGATTGAAATGTAAATAAATTCAGTCAAAAAGCCGTGCAAAGCATAAAATAAAAAAATATGCAAAAAACTATTGACACAACCTTTACATAATGCTATAATAATAAAGCTGTAAAAAACAGCAGAGTTGTATATCGCGGGATAGAGCAGCTCGGTAGCTCGTCGGGCTCATAACCCGAAGGTCGTCGGTTCAAATCCGGCTCCCGCAACCATTCAATAAGCACTAATCACTTTGGTTAGTGCTTATTTTTTATTTTGCAGATCTGAACCGACGGTCTGAGGGTTCCCGAGGTGAGCAAGCAAAAACAATCCTGCGAATTGTTTTTGTGCAGCGATTAACTGAAATACCGAGTTTGCAGACAGATTTATAATCTGTCGCACAAACGACTGTATTTTAGGAAGGTCAACCGAACCTGTGAGGGCGATAATCGGTTCAAATCCGGCTCCCGCAACCATTCAATAAGCACTAATCGAAAGGTTAGTGCTTATTTTTTATTTCTGATATTTCTGAAAATTCAATTATTGCCACCATAACACACCAGCCTGAGCATTGTTACTTGACGCTCAGGCTGATTTTTTTATTACTTATTATTTTTTAATGCGTATCTTCAATGCAGTACACAAAGTTTGTGAGGTTCATATTATCGTCAAAAGTGAAAGTTACATATCCGTCTTTCCGCTTATAGGTAACATCGCCGTGGGTTATGTTATTGTACATTGGCTCGCCGAGTTCGGCATAGACATCGTCATAGGTGCTGTTGCCGTTGACTTCGCCAAAACTGATATTTGAATTAGCAAGGTTTCCTGACGAGTAATCAACCGTAATGCTGTAAATTTTATTTGTTTCGGCGGTGACCATAACATTCATACCGCTGTAGTAATGAATATACCACTTGTCCGACGCTAAAAACGGATCTGAAATTTCTTCGCCAAAAGCATTCTTCACCTCGTCAAAATCAGCGTTCAAAAAATTATTGCTCTCTACATTAAGCATTGAACTTTCGGACTTTTTCAGATAAAACTTTCCGCCTATATCCCACATTGAATCGCTGTTCTGCTTAGTGACCGTGTTTTCAATATAGATTTCGCCGTCGGAAAACTTGATTTTACCCGTACCGCTGTTCTGCCAGCCGTCATCATCAAACGAAAAAGTTCCTATTCCGTCAATTACCTTTGTTGTAACATTGCTTATTCTCGCAATTCGGTTTTGCGGTGCAGACGAGGTCTTTGTAAAAGTAAATCTCACAACATCATCTTTGACGGAAATTATTTCAAGAATATTGCCGCCGTTTTGAGTTGCGGTTGAAATATCGCTGTCCTTATCGCACCATATTCCGACATATTTTGAATAATCCGAGGTATTATTTTCAGCCGTTGTCGTGACCGCAGTTGTCGGAACAGTTGTTGCA
>OGLM01003024.1_pt1 | contig 14391 bp, 8 predicted proteins | sample 1572531 | NCBI WGS metagenome assembly OGLM01 (sample SAMEA2581909, study PRJEB24529) | metagenome | biome: Human gut stool | place: China | collected 2011 | reverse complement strand
GAAGAGGTTCAGGATTTGCCTCCCCGCTATGTTATTTCTGTTTTGGTTTTCGAAGACCGGTATTTTTTAGCCCATCAGGGGGTGAATTGGTGGGCTTTGTGCCGGGCATTAGTGCAGAATATACAGGCCGGGCATGTGGTCAGTGGGGGAAGTACGCTTTCGATGCAGGTGGTGCGTTTGGCTTTGGGAAATCCGCCCCGTACCGTTCCTGAAAAGATAAGGGAGATTTTCCTGACACTACGGATGGAGCAGAGTTATTCTAAAAAACAGATTTTGGAGATGTATGCTTCACACGCTCCTTTTGGGGGGAATGTAGTCGGCATACGGGCGGCTGCGCTGAAATATTTTAACCGCCGGCCCGAACAGCTGAGCTGGGCCGAAGCTGCTTTACTGGCGGTGTTACCTAATGCACCGGCATTGCTTTATCCCGGAAAGAACAATACTTTACTGAAACAAAAAAGAGACGGGTTGTTGGCCAAATTATACCGGGAAGGGGTGATGTCCGAAGATTCGTACCACCTGGCCTTGGCTGAGCCCTTGCCGGAAAAAAAGTTCGATATCCCTACTGTGGCACCCCATCTGTTGGCTAAGGCTTATCGGGAAAAAAAAGGAAAAGTGTGCCCGACATATATCGACGGACGCTTGCAGAAAAAGATCAATGAGATCGTAGAACGGCATACTGCTTTACTGAGCCAGAATTATATCTATAACATGGCTGTGTTGGTGGCTCATGTCCCGACCGGAGAAGTCAGGGCCTATGTCGGGAATAGTGCTCCCCGGAAGGGTAGCCGGGGAAATGACGTGGATATTGTTCAGGCCGTTCGGAGTTCGGGAAGTATTCTCAAACCGGCTTTATATGCTTGCATGTTACAGAGTGGGTTTATTTTACCCGGGACCTTAGTGCCCGATATCCCTTCCCGTTTCGGAAGCTATTCTCCTTCGAATTTTAACCGTGATTTTAAGGGCGTCGTACCGGCCAGGCAGGCTTTGGCTCAATCCTTGAATATTCCTTTTGTACGCTTACTCAAAGATTATTCATATGCCCGTTTTTACGATGATCTGAAACAATTGGGTATTCGTTCTTTAAACCGCGACGCCGATCATTATGGACTGAGTCTGATTTTGGGTGGTGCCGAAACGTCACTTTGGGATATTTGTAATTTGTATGGAGGAATGAGTGCTGTATTGAATCATTATAATGACAGAGACGGACAATATTTTGACGGGGAATATTCCCGTTTGAAGGTTTGGGAGGAGTATAGCGGAGCGGAAGGACAAGATGAGGAAGAGAAAAATATTAGTGCGGATCGGAGTGTATTGAAAGCTTCGGCGATCTGGCAGACCATGAAAGCTTTGGAGGAGGTGGAACGGCCGGAAATGGAATCGGGGTGGAAAAATTTTGTCTCGGCGATGAATCTGGCCTGGAAAACGGGAACTAGTTTTGGTTTCCGGGATGCTTGGGCGGTGGGAGTGAATCCCGAGTATGTGATCGGCGTTTGGGTAGGGAATGCCGACGGGGAAGGACGTCCGGGTTTGGTTGGGGTGAGAGCTGCGGCTCCGGTACTCTTTGAGGTCGCTGGTCTTTTGCCTGTGAACCGGCATTTCTACGAACCGGCCGAGGAGATGAAAGAGGTGGTCGTATGTCATCGGAGCGGTTACCGGGCTTCGGCTTATTGTGAGGAGACCGATACCATCCGGGTTTGTGCTGCCGGAAGCAGGACACAGGTGTGTCCTTACCACCGCTTGGTAAATCTCGATGCTACCGGAAAATGGCAGGTGACTTCGGATTGTGAGCCGGTGCACCGGATCAGGATACAGCCCTGGTTTGTGCTTCCACCGGTGCAGGAATGGTACTATTGCCGGACTCATACCGGATATCGCAGATTACCGCCTTATCGTCCGGATTGTCACCCTCAGGGGGAAGAGATGATGGAAATGATTTATCCCCAACGGGGAACCCGGGTTTTTATTCCCAGGGATTTCGGAGGGAAACCCGGACGTGTGGTTCTCGAAGCCGTGCATCGATCGGTTAAAGCCCGGATTTATTGGTATGTCGACGAGCAGTTTTTGGGTGTAACCCACTCCATCCATCAGCAAGAAGTATGGCTGAAAGAAGGTCGCCATACCTTGACGTTGATGGATGAAGAAGGCCATATTTTACAGCAGGTATTCCGGGTGGTAGGGAAGGAAATTCCGGGCGGTGGTTAGAAATCACCCGATCCGGTTAATTCAGGCTGAGTTTAATGCCGGCGAACCAGCTACGGGGAAGGCCCGGTCCGTAAATGTATCCGGCATCCCGAAATTCTCCCCGATCGAAATCTTTTTGGTAGCTTTGAAAAATGTTCTGGATACCACAATTGAGTTGAAGAATATAATTTCCGCTGATGGTAAAATCGTAATTCAATTTAATATTGGCATCGAAGAAATCTCCGCTTTTTTCCAGTTTGTCTTTTTCGATATATCCGGCCATGTGAGGAACATACATACTTCCTGTATAAGTGCCTGAAGCGGATATACCGAATTTTTTGAAAGGAGAAGTAAAAAACGTGAAATAGCCATACCGGTTGGGAGAACGTAACATTTCACGGGTTTTCTTTGTATCCGGATCGTCACTCCAGGATTGAGGACGATTGTATTTATTCTGCTGGAGAGATATCCCCAATTGGATTTGTACATCCCGGTGAGGGATAATTTTTCCTTCGAGATTGATACCTTTTACTTTGGCACCCGAACCATTACGGCGTTCGAGTATTTTGTTGCCTTCTTCGTCGTAACCGATAGGGCTGACTACAAAAATATGCTTCAATTTGGTATAATATGCTTCAATCAACAGATTGGTTTGTACTCGTCCGAAAGAATGATAAATATCGGCTGAGACGCTATAACTTCCCGACTTTTCGGTTTTTAGATTCGGATCCGATTGGATTAGCGACACTTCTCCCCCGACGGCGGTCACGTGTAGATCTTCATCATAGGTTTGAGGTGCCCGGAAGCCGGCCGAATAACTGGCTCTGAGGCTGATGGCTTTCAAGGGATTGTAGCGCAGGTTGATACGAGGGCTGAAAATGATATGATCGATGAAACTGTTTTTGTCCAGCCGGCCTCCTGGCAGGATGCTGAATTGCTCTGTTTTCCACTCGTTTTGGAGAAAAAAGCTGTAGATATCAACTTTTTGATCGATGGAACGGTGATACCCCAGCATTTTATCGGCCAGTTTGTTATATACATATTCGCTGCCGGTTGTCAATACTGCCGGCATAAAAAGGAGACGATTGAAATTGTATGAGTATTGAATTCCTGCAATAGCGGTCAGGTCATTTGTCTTGCCATAGGCTTTGGGATCTTTACCTGCTCCGTAATAAGATTGACGGGCAGTGTGTTGGACAGAGGAATACAGATTGAGTTTATGGGCATAATCTTTCGAAAAGAAGGTGAAATCCACCCCACCGCCGTTGATATCATGATCGGCCTGTTCGGTGATATCGGTTTCGTGGGGAGGCAGACTGAATAGATTTCCTCCACGTCGGAATTCCCGGATATTGTGGTATTCTAAAGTCAGTTTGGTTTGAGAGGTGGGTTTGTAAAAACTGCGGAATCCCAGAGTCGTCAGCTTGAGTTTTCCGATTTCTGAAAAATGGTCTCCATCGTGATCATAGTGTTGGCGGTGGCGTGAAGTTCCGAAAAGATAGATTCCTGCGTCCCGTTGGCTGTTGACTAGTGAAGTATTCAGTGAGGTGGTGTTATCGTAGGCCGAGTTACCGATAGCAGTCAGGTTATGACTGATCATAAACAGGTTATTCAGGGGTTCTTTAGTGATGATATTCACTGTGCCACCGATGGCGTTGGCACCATAGAGAGCAGAACCACCACCGCGCATAACTTCGACACGTTCGATCATCCCGGTTGGAATTTGTTCGATACCGTATACACCGTTTAATGAACTGAATAAAGCTTTTCCGTCTAAAAGCAACTGGGTATAGGGACCGTCCAGACCGTTTATGCGGACTTGCTGGAAGCCACAGTTCTGGCAATTAGTTTCTACCCGAAGACCGGGCTGAAAACTGAGTCCTTGGGCCAGGCATACCGAATTGGTATTTTCGAATAATTTCGGAGTCATTACATGGACCACTATCGGTGCTTCCAGCCGGTTTGTTTCGTTTTTATTGGCCGATATCACTACGGTTTCCAACTGGATCATGTCTTCTTCCACTTCAAAATCAAGTTCGTGGGTTTCTCCTTGCCTGAGGGTAATTTGTTTTTCTGCCGATCGGTAGCCTACTCCGTTTACCCGGATAGTATAGGTACCGATCGGTAGGTTTTTTAGAAAATAGTGGCCGGTTTCGTCTGTCGCTGTTCCAAGTGTTGTACCTTTCAGGCTGACAGTGAAGAAAGGAATGTGTTCTCCGGTATTTTTATCGATGACATGACCTGTGAGGTTGGATCGGTTTTCGTTTTTTTATCTGTAAAATGATCCGCTATAGAGTGATGGACCGACGCAAGTAAGAGCAGAAATAAGAAAAATAAACGCATGGTAATAGAAATTTATAAAGTTTGACGATAGAAAGTTTGGCTTACCGATAGGTATACAAAGTATATCCGGGAAAACTTCGTTTCTGTGGATTCGTTATAGGCAGAGACAAAGTTTCCGTTTTCGGTAAGCAATTGGATACCCTTCGGCAAAGTGCCGTTGAAATCATAACGTTTTTACAGGAGGGCCTCTGAGGTGAAAGTGAGGAATGGAAATCTGTTCCGGAATGACGGCGGTTTCTGTATAATAAGTGATATGCCGGGTACATGGCAGGTCTGGGATTTCCGGAGAAGTTTGGACCAGACTGTGCCACATCTGCGCATGAGCGATCAGGATTAATGCATTAGCCGAATGATCGTGTCGGGAGGAGCGGGAATCCTTGTTTGTCGGAAGCGGGCAAGAAAAATGCGAATGGACGATAGTAACTCCGTGGGTAATATGGCTATGAGTAAAAAATGTAATGTCGGCAAAATAACCCAAAAACAGGGCTAAGAAAAAAATTCGTATACCGGTGTGTTTTTTTACTTTTTGCATGTTTCCTTCACTAAAGTGAGGACAAATATAATAAATAATTTTTAATTATTCTAAATAAAAAAAACTGAGAAGCCGATTAAAACCGGATAGAGGCATAAAACCCAGGGTGTTGTCCACTGAGAATTACCGGTGAAAAAGTAATGTTGTGTTTTCGGGCAAACGGACGGGTGAAGATATAGCTGCTGGCTGTTCCGATGGCTGCTCCTCCGATGATATCCCACCAATCGTGTTTTTTGGCATACGTCCGTCCCCAACCGACGTAGGCGGAGAGTAAATAAGCCGGTAAGCCGAATTTCCATCCGTAGCGTCTTTGTATAAAGGAGGCTCCCTGAAAAGAGACGGAGGTATGGGAAGAAGGAAAAGCATGATGATCGCTATGGTCCGGCCGTTCTTTCCTGATCACATATTTCAGGGCATAGGTCATGGCCATATTCATCGCTCCCGAAAAGATAATTTGTTTGGTACCCTGATAATCTCCGATAGCCAGTGAACCGGCAAATCCTGCTACCGGTGTGATGAACATGAGAATATCGGTCGTCGTTTCGATGGTTTTACGATTCTGAGCCGAGGGCGAAAAAGAGTTTAAGAAAAAAAGAGTACTTAACAGGCAAGGCAGAATAAATTTTGTTTGCATGAGGAATAAAACTTAGAAATGGATTATTTTAGGAATAAAGATAATACCTCCGATGATAAATGCACAGGTGGACAGGATCAGTACTGCTGCTGCGAGGTCTTTTGCTTTACCGATAAGGACCTGATGCGACGGGGAAATGAAATCGGCTAGTTTTTCAATCGCCGTGTTTATGGCTTCGGCAGCAAGCACACTACCGATAGCAAAAAGGATTACTACCCATTCCAAAGAAGTCAGGGATAAAATGATGCCTGCCATGACAGCACAAACAATTGCAATCAAATGTATCCACGCATTGTGTTCGTAATGAAATAAAAGAAACACACCACGAAAAGCATATTTGAAACTATGCAAACGGGCTTTGAAAGAAAATTTTTTTTCGGATGCCATAATTAGTCTTTGAACGGCTACAAACGTAGTTTTTTTTGCAAACATGGCCAAAATCCGGTAAACTTTATATCCGGTGAGGTAGATTTTTTCTCCTGAATCGTTTTGATATCTCAAAAAATTGTTACTTTTGCACCCGTAAACGCCAATTTAGCTCAGCTGGTAGAGCAACGCATTCGTAATGCGTAGGTCGCGGGTTCGAGTCCCGCAATTGGCTCCACTGAAAATCAGCAACTTAAAACTAAAAGGGGGCAATAATCAATCGATTTTGACCCCTTTTCTAGTGCAAAAAATCAAACTTTTTTGCCGTTATTTCCGTAAATGTTACACGATTGTTACACGAAAATTTGAAACAAAAACTTGGATCAATTCGGGATTTTTGTTGTTTTAAAATTTTTATTGCTGGTATGGTCATAAAGTGTACACGCTATGAAAGCAAAATATACACTCCGGCAGAGGCAGGCGTCGGTGAATCCATTTAAATGAGCTCATCGATGACCGGTATCAGGAACCGGAAACTTTCCCGGTTTTCGGTTTATGGGGTAAAACTCCACATATCGGCGGGGATAGGAGTGTTTGAATTCAATCCTCCGGTAGTGATATATCCCTTACCGTTTAAGGAAAAGCCGACAGCATACATCCGCTTTGTCATAGGAGCAGGGAGATCGCTGACTTTCCTCCAATGATCTTTTTGAATATCGTATTCCCAACAGGTATGAAGATACGGGCTCATCCCTGTCGTGATATATCCTTTGGTTTGTCCGTCCGTTTTGTCCGAAGTGAAAGCTATGGCATAAGCCCGCGGAATCTGGTCGTATTCTTCGTCGTCCTGATGGGATTTCAGATTTACCAGGGGGCGGGGAGCATACCATTCCTGGGTTATGCCGTCGAAAATATTTACATCGGCTAAATAGGACGTTTTATTCGCCCCGCTTGTACCCAGGCAGATTACCGCTTTATCGTCTATGACAAAAACCGAAGCTCCGTATCGGGCTTCACCGGGAAAGTAAAGTTCTGTCCAGGTCGAACCGTCGAAACAATATAAATCTTTCAAAGCATGGTTTTTAGGTGAAATGCCTGTACCTACGTAAGCTTTATTGTTTAACGAAAAAGCAATGGCATCTTTGCGGGCATTACTTTCGCCCTGGGCATCGGGAGGTAAATAAGTCACCGGAGTGTCGCTCCATTTACCGGTCGATGGGTCATAGGCATAGAAATCATGATGAAATTCATCTGCTCGATTTTTGGTGGATGGAGTATAACCTGTACCTACATAGGCGATATTGCCGAGCACAAAAGCAACCGCTCCGTAACGTTCTGTCCCCGGAAAGTCGGCGATACGGGTCCAGGTCGTATCTTTGTACATCCAAAAATCTTTTAATGCCTCGGTAGCTGTAGGTAAAGTACGCCCCAGGCCGACATAAGCGACGTCTCCGATAGTAAAACTGACCCCTCCTGTACGTGGAATTCCCTTGAATGGATGCGATTCGGTCCATTGGCCTTGTGGTAATTCCGGTTCTGTATGGTGATCGTCATGACAAGCGATAAAGGCTACTAGATAAACAAGGAACGAAAAGTATTTCATGATTTTGTTTTTTTTTTTACAAGTATAATTAATAAACAGATAATTTACAAACAAAATCTAAAATAAATGATCAGTCCTCCACTTGATCGGTTTGCGTATGTATATGGTTGAGGATTAAAGGAATTGCCGAAGTGATGCTGATGTCGTAGACATTGGCACAACGACCGTTTTCATCCGACCGTAAATCTTCATAAGGCCGGATGTCATAGTGGGCAGTACGTTTTTCCTTGTATACGTTTTTCAATTCGATATTTTTTTCAATTTCTTTTTCTTCTTCGGGAGTCACAGTCCGGTAACCCATTAACAATTCCTCGACATTCCAGCGGTTGTGTTCTACTTCTGCCAGGATAACGATTTCATGTGGAGTGAGTTCTCGCATTCTATCTTTCATAGGTAAGGCGATTCCGATCGAGCGGAGCTTAGTGGCTATAGAGCTGGCGTTGTAAATATTCGACCATTGTTTCACTACCCGTAGCTTATTCCATTTTTCTGTCAATTCTTTTTCGGAAGGGAAATCCGGGGGATTGACAGTATGCTGGTAAAAATAGTCGTAGACATAATTGATACATTTCGGCAGATATAAATCCTCCATTGTCAGGTCGTAACAGCGGTTGACCATTCCAAATGGCCGTAAAGCCTGATATTTTATAGAAGAATTGACGATTTGTAGAATCGTGTCCGAGGTTTCCTGGCGGATCAATACCGGAACCTGGTGGGCATAGACGGCATCCGGGAGATAAAGACCGAGGGCAAGACTGGTATGCGGAAAATTAAAACAGATGGCAATGGTCAATAGTTTATCTTTTTCACCGCTCCACTGCCCTAATAAGGTTTGGACAGGTTCGGATTCGGCCCTTCCCTGGATAAAATCCCATTCCAAATCGATAAAATCGGCTGTCGAAGTTCTGGGGCAGGGATGAAATGTCTTGTCTTGTTCACAATCCATAAACCGGGCTTCCGATAAGTCGAACAAATGACGGTAACGTCCCATGAAGAAATCCATTTCCCGTCTGGCTTCCCGGTCGATAAAGGTGATCCGCGTTTTTTTCCGGTGAGTTTTGAAGTTCGGGAAATGGGCGATATGGGCCGCTTCGATTGCCAGGGCTATACCCATACGGGTCATACCGATAATGACCAGATGAACGTAATTTTCCGAGTTTTCGCTAATTCCTCCCCGGTCCAGAGGGAAATAATGAATCGTGCCGTTACTTTCCGCACTGCATTTTACCAAAACCCGTCTAGCCCAGATCTCATAGAAATTGAAAGGAGTAAATTCGATGTATTGTTTGATTTGCTGACTGATATCCGAAACCTGAAATACCGAAAAAGTACCCTGATATTCGAATAAAACATGACAACAGAGTGGTTTTTTACGTTTGGTTTGTTCGCAGATTTCTGCCACACGTTTGACACAGTCGATATTTAAAGAATCCCGGTCGTATTCATTCGCTTCTCCTAAGATAAACAATTTTTCCGCTTTATGAACCCTGGCTTTTTTTAATTCTTCTTTCGAGTCCCGCCGTCCGTGCAGGATGACCAGTCTCCTTTCTTCTTTCCGGTTCAGTTCGGCATGGAATTTCAGTCGCACCTGTTCGGTATCTTCGACGGTCAATACGACGATATCGCATTTTTTATACTCGGCATTTCGTCGGAGTTGCTGGATCAGATAAGGCACCATATCGTCGATACCCAATATAATGATGTGATTGGAAAAAGCATAATGGCTGTCGCCTTTGCGGAAACGTTCCACCCGGCGTTCCAGCATATTCGAAAATACCGAAATTAAAATACCCGTAAGTAACAACATGCCTGCCAGTACGACCAATAAGGCATAAGGACGGTTGACCTCTTTTTGATTGGCGAATCCTCCCGGATCGATAAAAAGTTCTACCAGATCCCAAAAATTCAGTTTTTGGGTTTCTTGTTCTGCCGGAGAAGTGAAGACATTTTCCGTCTGGGGGGAGATACCGACCTGGGGACGCAGGATATACATCCCCGCGAAGAAAAATACGATCACACTGGTAAGCCAGAGTAATTGTTTCCACCAGGCTCCCGAAAAAGTCTGGTCAAACCCCAATTTTAACCATTTCCATAAACGCATAAAACCGTAAATTGGATGTAAATATGCAAATATAAGGAAAGTTGTAACCCTAACAAACGACAGGCTGAAGAAAATCGCAATCGGATGAAATAAGGGGGAGAGTAACTCATTTATATTACTACTGATAAATTTAAGACATATGAAGGGAAGAGGCTTGTTTTTGATCGGTACACTTTTGTTATTATCGGAAGTACTCTTCGGACAGGACAGAATTTCGGTGACGGGATAAGTGACAGAAAAAAGACCGGGAATCCGTTATCGGAGCTGCGGTGGTTGTTAAGGAAGAAACTATCGGTGCCATTATCGGAAGTCATGGTTCTGGCCAAAGGTGCTATGGGAGAAGAACCTGCGTATCCACATCTCGAATTACTAGAAAAAGGCACTGATTGGTTTGACGAGATTTTCAGGGTTGCTTCTGTCAGGGATTATCAGATCGGTTTGAATGGAGGTGCTGAAAATGTAAGTTATAATTTGAGTGTCGGTTTCTTCCAGTAAAAAGAAGTGATCAAACAGAATGGATATCGTCGGCTCACGTTGCGGGCGCATAATGAATATCACCTCTGAGAAAAAATAACGATCGGACATAATATGTCAGCTGCTTTTAGATAAAAAAGTAATGGCAACCCCGGTGGTAGTCGGACAGGCTTACCGTTTGAGCTTTACTATTAAATCTTACGATAAAGAAGGAGATTTCTCGGATTCTCAGAATTCTTCTACCGGGAATCCGTTGGCTACGATCGCTTACCTGAATAAGAATATCCGGGATGACCGGGTGACGGGAAATGCACATCTCACTTGGGAGGTAATCGAAGATTTGAGTTTCCGTATCAGTTTCGGTATCGATTTACTGAATCGGCGGGAATGGATTTTTAGGTATGAATTTTATGTCTATTCTACTTATCAGAAGTTGGCATTAAAGGCCGGGGAGACCCGGAACGTTGAGTTTCTGATTACCCCCGAAACAATTTCTATGTATAATTTAAAAATGGAATACGGACCGGAACCCGGTGATTTTAAAGTCTGGATAGCCGCGAATGCCGAAGATGAAAGCAATGAAGGCTTGTTCTCCTATCGATGACCGATGGGGGGCCGACTTTTGACTTTTTACGATTAACAGTATGCTGATTGGCGGAATTGAAATTTTGCCGGTCAGCGTTTTTTCTTTCTTATTTTTTGTTCTTAAATATATTTTCTATTTTCGGCTGTCGAAAGCTTGGGATCATGTTGCCAGAAACGAAAGAATTGATTCAAGGAATAAACCAAAAAGATGAAAAGGCCTGGAAAGTACTTTTCAAGTCGTTTTATGCTCCCCTTTGTCATTATAGTTCCCGGATTTTGGCAGATGAACAAGTTGTTCCCGATATTGTTCAGAATACCCTGGTGAATTTGTGGAATAGTTCGGTTCGCTTTGAGAATGGGAAAGCTTTGACGGTTTATTTATACCGTGCAGTGTGGAATAATGCTTTAAAATATTTGCGTGACCGTAATGTGGAAGAAGAAAGGCTAAAACACTGGTTTGAAGAAGAAGGGGAAATGTCGGAAGAAAATTTTTATAGTGTGGTGCGGGAAGAGTTATTCCGGAAATTGAGGGAATTGATCGACCGCTTGCCCGAAGAAAGAAAAAAAATTATGCTGATGAGCCTTGAAGGGAAGAGTGGAGAAGAGATTGCCTGTGACCTGAATATAACGATACATACGGTCAAACAACAAAAATACAGGGCTTATAAATTTCTTCGGGAGCAATTGGGACAATATACTTCTTTGTTGTTTATTTTCTTTTTCCGATAAAAAATACAGGAAAATTCAAAGGAACGAAGGGTAGAGATTTTATTGCCGGAGGGTTCTGCTTCAGGGGGGATAAATCCTATCGGTTTATGTGGTCTATCGGCTGATTAGCGCCGGGAAGAGTAGAATTTTTTAGTACTTGTCCGTCTCCGGTATTCGTGTGTGGGGACCCGGTCACTTCTGCCGGTCAGTGGTCAACGTATTTTTCAACCGTTATGAGATACGAATTCAAAAGTTTTTACAACCGAAATAATGAAAAAGACTAAAATCAATTTCTGATAAAATTACAATTACAACATATATTTTTTATATGAAATAATATATTAAAACATAGTAATTTATAACAGATTTACGAACCTATTATGAAATTAATTGTATTTATATTTTTGCATATTCCAAAAAGTATTTATATTTGTAATGTAATTATAATATTAATGAAAAGAAAGTTATAGTTTTATCTATAGAAAACGAACCTTATTTTTTTTGATACATAAAGCCATCTTATTTATAAGATCGGCTTTTTTATTTTTAGTTCAATTATTTGATATTCAGTAAGTCAACTCTTCATCATAAAGACCTCCTTTTTTTCGAATTTCAACCAATAAAAATGTTCCTTTTTATTGGTCCTATTGTATAAATATCAGATAAAATATGTAATGTTTGCCCCTGAATTACCTTTTCTATTCTTCTGTATTTAAACAGAGAAATACATACACATACATACACACACATACAGCCAGGGGCAACATTACATTTTGTGTTTTACCGATATTAAATAAAATAAAGTGGAGTGAATATACATACCGGCTTGGCCGGTAACGAATGGTATAACGATAAAATGAAAATATGAAAAGATTAATCCTCGGAATTTTTCTTGACGTGTGGTGGTGTGGAAACCTTGTCTGCGCGCAGGATATTGCGGTTAAAACCAATCTTCTTTATTGGGCCACTTCAACACCCAACATCGGGTTTGAATTCGGGCTGGGCAAGCGTACAACCCTCGATCTGGTGGGGGGGTATAATCCGTGGACCCTTAATAAAGACGATAATAAGAAGGTCAAGCATTGGATGGTGATGCCGGAATTCCGGTACTGGTTGTGCGAACGTTTCAACGGACATTTTTTCGGTATTCATACCGGGTTTGCAGAATACAATATCAGCGGTGTGCGGATTCCCTTCCAAAATAAGTCTACCCAAGAGCATCGTTATGAGGGGTGGGCCACCGGGATCGGTATTTCTTATGGTTATACGTGGATTTTAGGTAAACGCTGGAATCTGGAAGCGAATATCGGTGCCGGATACATTTACACGAAGTACGACAAGTACGAGTGCAAGACTTGCGGTCGTTTCAAGGGTAACCAGAAGAAGCATTATTTCGGCCCGACGAAAGCGGGAATATCTCTTATCTACATTATTAAGTAATACCGGAAAAAGATGAAACATTTATATATCATATTCTTAGCGTTACTGGCATGTTGTCCGGAGGTGATACATGCTGAAAACGAGATCAGTTACCTTGCCGAAATCGGGATACAGAACCGGGGAGTTGTCAAGAAAGGCAGAGAAGTACAACTGACCATGCTGGTTGATTTGAGTGAACTTAAAATCAAGACACAGCATACGATAGCCTTGACTCCCATATTGCTATCCAAGGATGGAAACCGTGAAGCGGCTTTCCCACCGATCGTCATAGACGGTAAAGCCCGCAACAAAATGTATCTTCGGGCTCAGCGTCTGGAAAGTGTAGATATTCCCCCTTATCACGACGAGAATGCACAGGTTGTCATCCGTCGCCGTAACGGTAAAGATCAGGGGTACGAGTATCTGGCGACAGTCCCTTACGAACACTGGATGCTCGATGGGCGGATCGAACTGCGTGAGCAGGTGTATGGGTGTGTAAACTGTTCGGAAGGTAAAGCGGAACAGGTCCTGCCCGGGAATATTCTTCCCGCTTTCATCCCTGATTACAGAACTTGTACGATTGTGCCCGAACCGGAACCGGTGAAAGTCCGGGCTGAAACCCGTACGGCGCGTCTCCAGTTTCGTCAGGATAGTTACAGGATCCTTCCCGGATATAAGGATAATCGTTCTGAATTGGATACCGTGTCCCATTCGATTCAGCTAGTCGAGGATAACGAGGATGTTTCCATCACGGGTATTTTTATTACCGGTTACGCTTCTCCGGAGGGTACTGTGGCTCACAACCTCAAACTGTCGGAGAATCGTGCCAAAGCGTTGGCCGACTATATTTGCCGCCATGACAAGTTCGACCCTGCCATGATACACGTCGATTGGAAAGGTGAGGATTGGGAAGGTTTCCGTCTCGTGCTGGACAAGTTTCCAGGGCTTCTGAAACGTGGAGAGGTCGTGCGCATTATCGATGAATGTACAGGAGACCGTGATGTCTGTGAAAAACAGTTGCAGGAATTAGTACCTGCCGACATCTATCATCGCCTGCTCAACGAGATATATCCTCTTTTACGGCGTAATGAATATAAAATAGAATACAATGTTCGCAACTTCAATCTCGACGAGGCCCGGCGCATGGTGGACGAACGTCCCGATTTGCTGAGCTTGACGGAGATGTATAAAGTGGCCGCTTCTTATGAGAAGGGATCACCCGGATACGGGAAAGTTATGCAGGTGGCTGCCCGCTATTTCCCCGATGCACCGGCCGTCTTGAACGACCTGGCATTGGAGGCTATGGCAAAGAAGGAGTATGACAAGGCTGTGCAATTGTTAGAATATTCGAAGGTTACCTTCAGCGATTCCACGCTTCTCAACACCCTGGGAGTTGCCTATGCCGGGGCCGGAGAGCCTTATAAAGCGGAAGACGCTTT
>OGLM01003017.1_pt1 | contig 14426 bp, 13 predicted proteins | sample 1572531 | NCBI WGS metagenome assembly OGLM01 (sample SAMEA2581909, study PRJEB24529) | metagenome | biome: Human gut stool | place: China | collected 2011 | reverse complement strand
AGGATCATGTCGATCGACTCCTGCTTGGCGTCGCCGATGAAGCCGCAGGTGTTGACCACTACCACACGGGCATCCGTACGGTCGCTGTCCGCCGCGACGGTATAGCCCGCCGCAGCCAATTGCGCCATCAGGTGCTCCGAGTCGACCGTATTCTTCGAGCAGCCGAGCGTTATGACGTTGATCTTCTTCATCCCGTGCACCTTATTTCGTCTCGTCGCCGAAGAGCGCCTCGACGAACGCACGGCGGTCGAAGAGCTGCAACTGGTCGATGCGCTCGCCCACGCCGATGTAACGCACCGGAATACGGAACTGGTCGCTGATACCGATCACCACGCCGCCCTTGGCCGTGCCGTCGAGCTTGGTGATCGCCAGCGACGTGACCTGCGTGGCCTGCGTGAACTGCCGGGCCTGCTCGAAGGCGTTCTGACCGGTCGAACCGTCCAGCACGAGCATCACTTCGTGCGGCGCACCGGGGATGACCTTCGCCATGACGCTGCGGATCTTGGTCAGCTCGTTCATCAGCCCCACCTTGTTGTGCAGACGCCCTGCCGTGTCGATGAGCACCACGTCGGCCCCGTTCGCAACGGCCGAGCGGAGCGTATCGTAAGCCACCGACGCGGGATCGGAGCCCATCTCCTGACGGATCATCGTCGCACCGGCCCGCTCGGCCCAGACGGCCAGCTGGTCGATCGCCGCGGCACGGAACGTATCGGCCGCGCCGATGTAGACCTTGCGGCCCGCAGCGGTCAGCTTGGCCGCCAGCTTGCCGATGGTCGTCGTCTTGCCTGCGCCGTTGACCCCCACGACCATCAGCACGTAGGGCGTCCCTTCGGGCAGTTCCAGCCCGAAATCCTTGGTCGAAGCGTGCGACTGCTCCATCAGCGCCGCGATCTCGTCGCGCAGGATGCCGCGCAATTCGGCCGCGTTCATGTACTTGTCGCGCGCGACGCGCTCCTCGATGCGGCGGATGATCTTGACGGTCGTCTCGACCCCCACGTCGGAGGTGATGAGCACCTCCTCCAAATCGTCCAGCACCTCGGCGTCGACCGTCGAGCGGCCCGCTACGGCACGCGCCAGTTTCGAGAAAAGGCCCGTCTTGGTGCGTTCCAGTCCAGCGTTCAACTCCTCGCGCCGCTGTTCGGGCTGTGCTTCGACAGCCGCTCCGGCGGCAGTATCGGCCGGCGTATCCTGTTTCTTTCTGAACAGATCGAAAAATCCCATAACAAAATCGGTTTTAGCCGGACGACGGGCGGACTCCTGCACGGCTGCATCGCACCACGGTTCCGCCCCGCCGGCATTTATTCTTGCGACAAAGATAATAACTATTCGCAAAATTAGTTATATTTGTAAAGCGTATAATCGCGGTTCCGACCCGCAGAGGTGATGCCGGACGGTGCGAACGGCGGCCGGAACATCGCACCGGCAGACGGCGAAACCTCCCCGCAAGGCCCGCCGGATGCAGAAAACTGTTGAAAATCAAATGTAAACCCATGAAGAAAGGACTTATTTCCCTCCTGTTTCTCCTGTCGTGCGGCGTCTGGGACGCAGCGGCACAGGATCTGATCGTCAAGAAGGACGGCACGAACGTCGAAGCCAAAGTGCTCGAAATCGGCGAAAAGGACATCAAATACAAGAAGGCGTCGCACCTCGACGGCCCGACCTATCTGGTGTCGGTCGCGAACGTCGTCTACATCCGCTTCGAGGACGGTTCGACCGACATCTTCTCGCAGGAGGATTACGACCGTCTGGCGGCCGAGGCGAAGAATCCCGCACCGCAGAAACAGTCGAAGCGATCCGCGCCGAGCGCTTTCGCGGGACGTTACCAGCCGGGCGACTATTTCGACGAGAACGGCGTGCGGGGCATCGTCATCGAGGTCGACGCCGAAGGGCACGGCATCGTGATGTCGATCGCGCAGGCCAATCTGCGCTGGTGCGAATTCAAGAAGAGCGACGCCGTGCGGCTGGGCCTCGACGACCAACACGACGGAGCGGTCAACCAGGCCGCCTTCGCCCGCATGGCCGACGAGGGAAAAGTCCGGTGGGAGGACTATCCCGCCTTCAAATGGTGCCGCGACCTCGGCGAAGGGTGGTATCTGCCCGCGATCAACGAGGTGCTGCGCATCGGCCATCTCTACAACAACGGCCGCATAAAGTTCGACCGCAAGGCCCGCGAACAGTTCAACAACCGGCTGAAAGAGCACGGCGGAGTGAAGATGGACCGGCTGATGTACTATTTCTCCTCGACCGAAGGCGACGACGCATGGACGGCCATGACGACCCACATGGGGATCGAGCCGCCCTTCGTCGAACAGACGTCGAAGAACATTTCGTTCCTCGTCCGGGCCATGCACAAATTCTGAGGCCGGACGGCTCTTCCCGCCGGCGGAATTCCGACGCCACTCCCAACCTCACCCCTGTCGCGACGGTTTGCGGCAGGGGTGAATCGTTGAATTTCATTCTTCGTTTTCCCGCCCCGGCACAGCCTGAACAAGTCCGGCTCTGCGCCCGGCTTAACGAAAACGTTCACATTCGTGCTCCTTTTCTCGCCTCGGCAAAGCCCGAACAAGTCCGGCTCTGCGCTCGGCTTAACGAAAAGGTTCGATGCCACACGAAACCCCACGTACCTGCTCGGCACGCGCAAATGACGACACGAACCGCCTCTCCATACTGATGTACAAGTACACCTCCGGCCGCGTTCAGCGTACCGGCAGTTCGCCGCCGGCGGCAGGTACAGCACCAATTTCGGCGAGTTGGAGCCCGCCGCGTGGGGCGGCGAACCGCCGATATCGTCCCGCGATGCCGCCGGCAACGAACCCCAACCTCGTCCTCTCCGGGCGCCTCACGACACACGACCTGCCGAACGAACTCCGCCCGCACCGCCATCCCTCACACGCCTAAAACCTCCGCCCGCCCGTCCGGACGTCCCGGCGACAGCCGGCATCCAGCGTCCGCCCCGCCGCAGCCCGTCCGTACAAAAACACAAAAGGCACCCCTTGTCGAGATGCCTTTTGTGTTAAGGGCCGATGCCCTTAACCACGAATACCGTCGGAACGGTTTATTTCTTCTCTGCGAAGAACTCCTTTACATGGTCGTTGGGAATGATACCCTCCTTGAACATATAGGCGCCGGTCTTCTCCGACTTGACCATTTTGATGCACTTGGTAAACTGCTTGCCCGTGCCGGTTTTCAGGGTTGCGACTACTTTCTTTGCCATAACGCTCGATTATTTGATTTCACGGTGTAACGTCACCCGCTTCAGATAGGGATTGTACTTCTTACGTTCCAGACGGTCGGGGGTGTTTTTCTTGTTTTTGGTAGTGATGTAACGAGACATGCCCGCAACACCGCTCTCCTTCTGTTCGGTGCATTCGAGGATGACCTGAACGCGATTGCCTTTCTTAGCCATTTGTCAATACGGTTTAGTAAATCTTCTTGGGGCAGGCAGCTTCGCGCAGAGCCACTGCGAGACCCTTCTTGTTAATTGTTTTCATACCGGCAGCCGACACCTTGAGGGTGATCCAGCGGCCCTCTTCCTCTGACCAGAAACGCTTGGTCTTCAAATTCGGACTGAATTTGCGCTTGGTCTTGCGGTTCGAGTGAGAGACATTGTTGCCGATCACCGCGACCTTGCCTGTAATTTCGCAAACTTTCATTGTTGATAATGTTTTTGTTCCGCCACAATTGGCCTGCAAAGATAGAAAAAAAATCCGAGAGTCGGGCACTTCGCCCGAAAAAAACGTTCCGAACGACGGCACAAACAGCGGATTCGGATGCCGGCGGCCGATCCTCGCGGCGGTATCCGATCCTTCGGCGAACGACGATTCCGGCTCTGCGAACCGCGGCCTCCGGCGTGCGAAGTCCCGCCGCAAGCTTTTCTCCGCACGCCGAAACCGCACCGAACTTACGGCTCCTCCCGCTCGTCCCCGATCATCGGACCGTTGCCGGCGCATCATAAGCCCGACTTATAGCTCCATAAAAAGATATGAATGAAAAACAGAACCGCGTATCGAATAATTCGCTATCTTTGTACAAAAGAAAATTTAATACATTAAACGATACAACTATGATCAGCAAAAAAATGCAGGAGGCGATCAACGCCCAGATCAATGCCGAACTCTGGTCGGCATATCTCTATCTCTCGATGTCGATGGACGCGGCGGACAAAGGGTTCAAAGGTTCCGCACACTGGTTCGTACACCAGTTCAAGGAGGAGCAGGGGCACGCCGAGAAGCTGGCGGGCTATCTCCAATCGCAGAACGCCAAGGTCGTGCTGGCTCCCATCGCCGCCGTGCAGACCGAATGGCCGTCGGTCGTGGCGATGTTCGAGGACACGCTCGCCCACGAACAGAAGGTGACGGCGATGATCCACGATCTGTGCAAGCTGGCCGCCGCCGAGCAGGATTTCGCAACGGCGAACATGCTGCAATGGTTCGTCAACGAGCAGGTCGAGGAGGAAGATACGGCCCGCGGTATTCTTGAAGGCTTCAAAGCCATCGAAGGCGAGAAGGTGGGCGTCTACATGCTCGACCAGAAACTCGGCGCACGCTAAACGCGCAGTCGAACGTTTTCACTAAGCCGAGCGCAGAGCCGAACGCAGTTCGAGTTATGCCGAGGCGAGAAAACGAAGAACGAAGTTCAACGACTTCTCCGCACCGCACCGACCCTGTGTCGGTGCGGTGCTTCGTTTTCAGGGGAAGGCAAGCCGGACGGCGCCTGCACGTTCCCGCGAAACCGCACCCGCGCAGGAAGCGAAAAAGGAGCGCCGCCCCGACGGCGGCACTCCCCGTAAAACCGGATTGCGGCGGAAAGCTACTCCTTCACGCAGCGCAGCGACATGCCCTGCGAACGCTTGTCTTTGCTGACTTTGAGCATTCGCTTGCTATCGATGATGAACATATACTGACCGTAAAGATCGGGATAGAGTTCCAAATTGTCCGAAGCCTTGCCCTTCGTTCCGATCCACAAGCCGCTGTAAGGATTGGCCTCGGTATAATCCAACCCTCCGGAAGCGTAGGCGCGCGTACCGGTCGTGGGGAACCACTGTCCCTCCTGCTCGAAACCGCGATTGGCTTCGTCCCACTTCCCTACGGTATAGACGAGCCATGCGTAGGGCGTATTGCCGTCGGCGTCGCAGACCGGAACCTTATAGCCCACGGGGCAGGGATCGTAGATCGTCTTCTTCCGGCTCTCGCCGCCCCAGTAGTCGTCGTTCGACACGTCGACCCAGTCGCCGGTCTTATAGTCGTTCTCGACGATCTCTTCGCCGTACTCGTCCTCCACGCCCGTATGCTTGTAGGTCATCGCATAGAATACCGCCGGATTCTGGATCGATTTCTCGATCGTCCCGTGGAACTCCGCCGTCAGACCGAACTTCGGCAACACACGGTTGTCGATGCCGTAGACCTCAGGCTCGCCGTCGACCTCGTAGGTGTAATCCTCGTTCATGATCGTAAAAGCCGTCGTACCGGGGAACGGATCTTTGCGCCCCCACTGGTAGAGCAGCCCGTGCGAATCGAAACTGCCGCGCTCGACGGTCAGCGCACCCAGATTGCGGTCCATGAAACTCCACGTCGTCCCCGACGCATTGGGAGCCGTCGTGAAGAGCGACGCCGACGGATCGTAATCGACGATCCACAGATGCCAGCTCCACAGGATCGTTCCCGACTCGTCGACGGCCGCCACGACGGCATTGCCGCTCTTGTCGGCGGTCTCGACGATGATCTTCTTCTCGTCGGCGGCGTAGGCTACCCGCGTAACGAGACCCTGCGCGCTCTGCCAAACCAGTTCGGCACCCTCGGCCGCACCGATCGATTCGGTGGAGGAGTTGCCTTTGTAAGCGGCATCGAAGACCGACGCCGACTTCGGGGCGACGATATAGCAGTTGGCGCAGCCCGCCGCACTCAGGTCGGTGAACGTCTGAGCCCCCTGCGTCACCCGCACCTCGCGGGTGATGCTCCGTTCGCCTTCGCCCGCAGTGACCGTAACCGTCGCCGTCGGACGCGCAGCCAGCGCATCGTTCGCATCGGCCGACACCGTGAATTTGCCTTCGGCGAGCGTAACCTCGCACCACGTCTCATTCGACAACGCCGTCCAGCTGCCGAGATTAGTCGACACGGCCACCTCGACGCTCCCCCCCGACCGGCAGGGAGATCTCGGTATCGGGCGTCAACGTCAATTCGGGATCGGGCATCGGCGCATCGTCGTCGCTGCACGATGCGAAAAGCATTGCGGAACCCGCCAACAACGCTGCCGCACCTCTCATGAACCTAAGTTTTTCCATCGGGATAAAATTTATGAAATTCGCTGCACTATCGCAGTGTGGGCGAATATACGAAATATATATCGTAAAACCATATCGCCGAAGGGAGGACGCGACACGTCCGAAGGGAGAGCAAACGGCTCTTTCGCGGGGTTTTAATGTCGATTTCGACGGGAAAAATTCATTTTTCTGCGTTTTTATAATAAATTTGCATACTATTCGTTAAAAAACAGTACGGCAATAACATCTAAAAAAACATAACATCCATGAGTGAAGTCATCAATATCAAGGAACTCAACGAACGCATCGAGCGGGAGTCGGTCTTCGTCGACACGCTGCGCGCCGAGATGAGCAAGGTGATCGTCGGTCAGACCCATCTGATCGACACGCTGCTGATCGGTCTGCTGTCGAACGGCCACATCCTCCTGGAAGGCGTGCCGGGTCTTGCCAAGACGCTGGCGATTACGACGCTCGCAAAGGCCGTCGACGCCGATTTCGCCCGCATCCAGTTCACGCCCGACCTGTTGCCGGCCGACCTGATCGGTACGCTCATCTACTCGCAGAAGAGCGAGGAGTTCATGGTGCGCAAAGGCCCCGTCTTCGCCAACTTCGTACTGGCCGACGAGATCAACCGTTCGCCGGCGAAGGTGCAGTCGGCGCTGCTCGAAGCGATGCAGGAGCACACTGTTACCGTTATGGGCGTGTCGAGAAAGCTCAACGAGCCGTTCTTCGTGCTTGCGACGCAAAACCCCATAGAACAGGACGGAACCTATCCTCTGCCCGAAGCGCAGATGGACAGATTTATGTTCAAAATTATTGTCAACAACCCCAATATAGACGAGCTGATGCAGATAGTGGACATGACGCAGAAAACCATGGCGGAAGTGGCTGACGTGGCTTGCAGCGGCGAGGGGCTGTTGGAAATGAGAAAATCGGCAAACGCCATACCCGTGGCTGAGGAGGTCATGAGATACGCCATGGTGCTTGTGTCGGCAACGCATCCCGACAGCGACTGTTCGACCGAGGCGGCAAAAAAATATATCAGGCTCGGCGCAAGCCCCCGCGCGGGGCAGGCGTTGATTTCCGCCGCCAAGGTCAAGGCATTGATGAAGGGGCGTTTCAACGTGTCCTACGGCGACCTCAACGAGCTTGCCTTTCCCGTGCTGCGTCACAGGATAAAGATGAATTTCGAGGCGGTTGCGGAGCGCGTGAGTCAGGACGACGCCATAAGAATGATAATTGACGAATTGAATCACCGCAAAACTTTTAAAAGCGAGGCGGCGCAGACGACCTCGACCGATACGGACAAAGCGGTTGAATCCGCCGACGACAAGAGCAGACGCAAAAACGGGAGAAAATAATGAAGAGCGCTTACTTGAACGATGAGTTTTTCAGTCGTTTGGAGACGCTGGCATTGAATCTTCGCGCCGATTTAAACGGTTATTTCGGCGGAAAGCATTTTGTCCGCTCATACGGTCAGACGGTGGAGTTTGCGGATTATCGGGAATATCAGCTGGGCGACGATATACGTCGCATAGACTGGAACCTGTTCAGCAGATTTGAAAAATATTTTATAAGGCTTTTTACCGACGAGAGGCAGATGGACGTTCAGATATTTCTGGACTGCTCCGCGTCCATGGGCAAGGAAAACCGCACAAAGGCGGAGTACGCCGTCAGCGTGGCTGCCGCGCTGGGCTTTTTGTCCGTGCACAATATGGACAAGGTATCCTTCAAGCTGATAAAGGAAGACGCCGTTGAGGACCCTTTCGGCACGATAATAGGAAAAAACTCCTTTTTCAGAGCAATCAGCCTTTTGGAAAATCTGAATTTCTCCGACGACGCGGACATTTCGCAGGCGGTGTCGAGCTGCGCAAACACGGGCTCCAACAACGGATTGTCTGTAATCATTTCCGATTTTCTTACAAGAAAGGACTGGAAAAAAGCCGTTGATTACTTAACTTACAAAAAGCGGCAGGTGCTTGCGATACAGCTGCTTTCTCCCGAAGAGGAGGAGCCTACTTACCGCGGCAGGGTGAGTCTCATCGACGTGGAGTCGGGAGACCTTGCCGACCCGAGAAATATGAAACTGAGAATTACGCGCAGCCTGCAACTCGCTTATCAGGAGGCGTTGAAGGACATGAAGGCGGACATCAAATCTTTCTGTGCGTCGAGGGGAGCGGATTTTATTTCCGTCACCACCGACAAACCCGTTGAAAGAATGCTGTTCGGCGAGCTTTTGAAGGCAGGTATTATGGAATGAGTATTTTGTTACCTTTGGGTTTGTTGGGATTGATTGGAATAGCCGTGCTTATTCTCATTTATATCCTCAAACCGAATTATCAACAGAAGCTTGTTTCCAGCACGTATATCTGGGAACTGAGCCTTAAATATCGAAAGAAAAAAATTCCCGTCAGCCGCCTGCGCAATCTAATCATACTTATTTGTCAGCTGCTTATTATTGCCGCCTGCGCCATGATTCTGGCGCAGCCGGTAATCCGCGCGGAGGAAATGGAAAGCAACGAAAGGATTGCCGTCATCGACGCTTCGGCGGGTATGCTGGCAAGCGACGGCGCGGCTTTTCGCTTTGTGCGCGCGGTTGAGCAGGTAAAGGAGCTTGCGGAGGAAACCTTTTCGCAGTCGGGCATCATCACGGTTATTCTTGCGGACACGGAGGCGTCGTTTGTCACGCGCAGAGCGGACGCGACCATGCGCGACGAGGTTTTGGCGCAGCTTGACGAGCTGGCGCGCTGCGAAAACGGCGTGCCCGTGCACTGCTCCTACGGAGTGGCGGATATAGACGCGGGCATGGAGCTTGCCGAACAGGTGCTCGAAGAAAATCCCTCCGCCGCCGTAAAGCTTTATACGGGAAAGGAATATATCGATTCGGGCATAGTGGACGTGATTGACATAAGTTCGGAAAACGAGTGGAACGCCGCGATTGTCGACGCCTCGGCGACGCTGGACGAAAATTTCTACACCTTTTCCGTAGACGTTGCGAGCTACGGAATAGGAGCCAATCTGCGCGTCAACTGCGAGGTTTACGGCGTGAACGGTCAGGACGTTACGGAAATGCTCAGCCTGCCCGCCCGCTGCGACGTAGGAGAAACAGTCACGGTAGAATTCAATTCTGACAGCGTGGACATGATGATTTATATGTTCGACTACGTGCGCGTGTATATAGAAGCGGTGGATACGGCGGGCGCGGTGCTCACCGACTCGTTCGTTTGGGACGACACGTTTTATCTGTACGGCGGCACGCCTCAGAAAATCAACATTCAGTACGCAAGCCCCAAGCCCAATCCCTTTGTTAGCGGCATTCTGATAGGTCTGCGCGATTCGTTGTCTTCGCGCTGGGACATAGACCTGACGGAGGTCAGGGGGGAAAACGCCGTTCCGGAAATCGCGGGGTTTGACCTTTACATATTCGAGCATACCATGCCCGAAATTATGCCTACGGACGGAGTCGTGTTTCTGATAAATCCCGACGTATCGCCCGAGGGCGCGGGAATAACGCTTGCCGCCGGCGAAGTCACGGGTGATTTTACGCTTTCCGCAGGGGATGCTCATCCCATTACCGAAAGGGTGAACGCCTCGGACATAACCGTCAGCAAATACAAACAGGTTAAAATGGCGGACGGCTTTGAAACATTGCTTTATGTGGGAAACGACCCCGCTTTCATGGTGAAAAACGAGCCGGGAGTGAAAATCGCGCTGATGCCTTTCAGCTTGAACAGCTCCAATTTTTCCGTTCTGATGAGCTTTCCCGCCCTTATGTACAACATGATGAACTACTTTTTTCCGGCGACAATAACCGATTCGCAGGAGACGGGCAGCGCCGCCGAATATATCTTTGAGGTGAACGATACCGTTATTCTCAACGGCAGGGGAGTGCAGCTTACCGTGACGGATTCTGCGGGGGCGGAGACGGAGCTCGACATTTTTCCCGCGGCAATCGAGGCGCTTTGTCCCGGTACTTACACCGTTTCGCAGATTCCGTTGTCGGGTGTGGAGACAATCGAGCGCTTTTACGTAAGGATTGCTCCGTCGGAAAGCGATTTGGGGCTGGTGGTCGACGAGCTTTACAGTCCGTATGCGGAGCTGCCCGAAAGATTCAACGATTTCGACCTTCTGCTTTATTTTGCAATCGCGCTGGTTGCGCTCGAATTTATCGAGTGGATTCTGCAAACGCGCGAGCACTTTTAACGGAGGCAATGCGACATGACGAATTTTCAGATAGAATTTACCCACCCGTGGCTGTTGCTGTTGCTTGTTCCCGCGTTGTTTTTCGCGTTGTTCCCATATTTTCGGCTTTCCAAAAAGTATCGAAAGACGCGGAACCGCATTACGTCGATAGTTTTGCATATGCTTGTCATGGTTTTGAGCATATCCGTGCTTTCGGGAATAAATTTCAAGTACGAGCTTCCCAATACGCGAAACGAGCTTATTCTGCTTGTGGACGGCTCGTTCAGCGGCAGCGAAACGGAGGAAGCGAAAAACAATTTCGTTCAGGCGGTTCTAAACGAATGCGAGCCGGAAATGCGCGTAGGCATTGTGACCTTCGGGTTTAATCAGGTTTACGCCGCGCCGCTGACGACGGACAAAAGCAGAGCGTACAGACAGTATCTCGAAGCGGAAAAGCCGGACGGCTCGGCTACCGACATAGCGTCGGCGCTGCAATACGCGGGCGGAATTTTTGAAAATCCCCAATCGGGCAAAATTGTCCTTTTGACGGACGGAGACGAAACCGACAGAAGCGCGTCTGCGGTTATACGGACAATAGCGGCTTCGGGAATCACGGTGGACACCGTGCATTTCCCCGCGGAGCGCAACGACAGCGAGGTTTTGATAACGGGCGTGACGCTGCCCGATTACAACGTGGTGGTGGAGGATTCCTTCAAAATAGGGCTTACTTTGCAAAGCTCTTTCGTCGGCGCCGCAAACGTAACCTTGCTTGACAACGGAGAGCCTGTGGGAGAGCCGCATGCAATCGAGCTGGTAAGCGGCACGCAGACGGTTGAGTTCGAGCACGTGTTTCACGAGCAGGGACTGCACGCGCTGAGCTTTGAAATCTCAAACGACAGGGATACCCTTACTCAAAACAATATATTCAACTCCTATATTTATTTGGAGGTTTTCGACAACCTGCTGATTATCGAGCGCAACGCCGACGAGTCCGCCGCCCTTGCGGAAATTCTCGGCGAACAGTTCAACGTCAGCGTGGTCAACGTGTTCAACGAGGAAGAAATGCCGACCGAGCTTGACGAGCTGAGGCAGTACGACGAAATCATACTCATGAACATTGCCAACGCGGATATGCCGGCAGGCTTTGACAGCATTCTGTATTCTTATGTAAACGAAATCGGCGGCGGTTTGTTCACCGTCGGCGGCAACAGGGAGGACGGAGAGGGCGGAACGATTGCAAACACCTACGACAGGCAGGATATGGCGGGCACGCTTTATCAGCAGATGCTGCCCGTGCAGGCGATAGACTATACTCCTCCCGTCGGCGTGGTAATAATCATCGACCGCTCGGGCAGCATGGATATGAGGGTAGAAGGCAGCGGCGGAAAAACCAAGCTAGATTTGGCAAAGGATGGCGCAATGAGCAGTCTGCTGTCTCTGACCGAAAGAGATTATTGCAGCGTCATGACGCTTGAAGACGACTACAACGAGGATTTGGAGATGACTCCGCTTCCGCAGAGAGCCAAAATAGAAGCCGCGATAGAAAAAATAGAAATCGGCGGCGGCACGATTTTCACGGGAGCATTGGAGCGCGCGGGAGCTGCGCTGAGAGGACTTCGCAGCGTGGAAAGGAGGCACATAATTCTCGTCACGGACGGCGAACCCGGCGACAGCTTCTGGACCGCCCCGATAAATCAGGTGGGCGGCTACGGCGGCGCGATAAAAAACAACGCTCTTTCGGGAATCACTCTCTCCATCGTGGCGATCGGCGTCGATTCAAAAGCGGCGCAGACCATGAAGGAGGCGACCGAGCTTGGCGGCGGCGAGTTTTACAACGTCTGGGACGCCACCACTCTTCCCGGCATAATGCGCGAGGATATGGACATTCCGCAGATAATCGCTTACAATCCCGAGCCTTTCACCCCCAAGGTGCGCGACCACAATTCTGTGCTCAACGGCGTGGACGAAAGTCTTTTGCCCGAGCTTGGCGGTTTTTACGGCACAAAAGTTAAAAGCGGCGCAAGCGTGCCTCTTATGGCGGAGTATGTTCCCGTGCTGGCGCAGTGGAAGTTCGGCAACGGAATGGTGGCAAGCTTCATGTGCGACTTGAACGGCACGTGGTCGTCGGAGTTTCTGGATAGCGAAACGGGGCGCAAAATACTCAACAATTTGGTAAACTGTCTGTTCCCCGTGAAAAATATAAAGCCGGGCGCCATTGACACGCGTATGACGGAGGAAAATTATATTACGTCTTTGAGCGTTTACGCTTCGTTGGAGGAAAGCGAAACTCTTGAAATAACCGTAACCGAGCAGACGGGCACGGCGCAGCCCTCCGTTCAGAAATTTACTCCGACGGTCACCGACGGTTTCGGCAAGGTAGAGTTTGTGATAACCAATCCCGGCGTGCACGAAATCGCCGTGCAAATAAAAAACGCCGACGGCTCGGTTGCGGAAAGCTACACAACCTACAAGAGCTTTTCTTACTCTCAGGAGTACAACGTGTTCACCGACGACGAGGAAAACGCGCGGCTGTTGGAGCTTATTGCGGCGCGCGGTGGCGGCGCGGTCGTGTCTTCCGCCCAACCGTGGAAAATTTTTGACGACTTTCAACATACGCTTGAACACGAGTTCGACCCGAGATGGGCGTTCATAATTGCCGCTCTGGCGTTGTTCCTTCTGGATATAGCGGTAAGAAAATTCAAGTTTAAATGGCTGCACGAAATCGTAAGAGACCGAAAGCTCAAAAAGGAGCTGGGTCAAAACAAAAAGTAGGCTCCAAGGAGGAAAAAATTGAGAAAATTCTTTAAACTTACCGTTACTTTTACGTTGTTTCTCTTAACTCTTCTTGTTTTGACGGCTTGCGATTTTACGCCGAGACTGATTGCTCCTACGGGGCTTTCGGTAAACGAGAACACTCTTGCGCTCGGCTGGTACAAAATCGGCGGCGCAACGAGGTATACGGTGGAAATAAACGGCGTCGAATATCCCGTCGTCGAAAACTCTTATCCGTTGGCAAATCTCGAAGCGGGCGAGTATCGAATACGCGTCAAAGCAATGGGCGACGAGGAAAATTATCGGGATTCCGATTGGTCGGAGCCGCTTGACTTTGTCAGGGAGCAAGAGTCCGGTTTGACCTACCGACTGATTGACGCAAACACGGCTTACGAGGTCACGGGCATAGGCTCGGCATCGGGCAATGTGCAAATCGACAGTGTTTTTCGCGGCAAGCCGGTAACAAGCATAGGCGACGGCGCGTTTGCCAACAACAGCCGTCTCACGGGGGTGGTTGTGCCGGAGGGCGTCACGACAATCGGCAGGCGCGCGTTTTACAACTGCGCTTATCTTACGGAAGTGACGTTGCCTCAAAGCGTAACGGGCATAGGCGAATACGCTTTTCAGAGCTGCCGCCGTCTGGAAAAAATAAATCTTCCGACAGAACTTAAAGAAATCCCCGCTTACGCCTTTTCCTATTGCCGCGCGCTTACGGAAATCAAAATCCCCGACGGAGTAGAGAGCATAGGCGAATATGCGTTTGCCAACTGCGAGGCGTTAATCTCCGTTTCCGTTCCCGACAGCGTAAGGACAATCGGCGCATACGCGTTTACCGTCTGCACGTCGGCAAAGACAACAAATAACCCTTAGGAGTTGGCATGGCGAATATGTTTGCCCTGATTCTGGTGATTGCCACACTGGTGACGGGCATTTTATGGTGCGTGGATAAATTCTTTTTCGCACCTAAACGGCGGGAACGTCAGGCAGCGGCGCAGGCGGCTGCCGGGGACTCACTGGATAAAGCAACGTTGAAAAAGGTTGCGCCGAAGCCTGGCTGGCTGGAAACCGGTGCTTCTGTTTTTCCGGTACTGGCTATCGTATTGATTGTGCGTTCGTTTATTTATGAACCGTTCCAGATCCCGTCAGGTTCGATGATGCCGACTCTGCTGATTGGCGATTTCATCCTGGTGGAGAAATTTGCCTACGGCATTAA
>OGLM01003014.1_pt1 | contig 14428 bp, 12 predicted proteins | sample 1572531 | NCBI WGS metagenome assembly OGLM01 (sample SAMEA2581909, study PRJEB24529) | metagenome | biome: Human gut stool | place: China | collected 2011 | reverse complement strand
GTTTTGCCGAACAGACATCGGAACGCTTGCTTTATTGAATCCGGATCAATGAGATCACATGGCCGAGCGGCGGATGACAATGCTCATTTCTGGTTTTTTTCGCATTCGCCCCTCCCCTAAATTGAACAAAATTTTTATTTTGTTCAATTTACTGTATCCCGCGAACTTCTCCTCTCCTCAGTCATTCAACATAAAATCCGGCGGATAGGTCATGCTACAAGCAAATCAAACAGAAATGAGTTGATGTTATGATCCCATGCACCAGTAAATGCGTTTATCAAAGCGACGGGCTCTGCACGTTGGACAGCGCTGCCGCCGCAGGACAACCGGCCTTGGGCGGTGCCTGCGTACACTTCATTCCGCAGGACGCAGCGCGGCTCGGATCGCCTCACCGATATTCCGGGCCGGGATCACCGTCAGACCGGTCGGCGCCTTTATGGTACCTGCCCGATGAGCCGGCACCACGCACCTCCGGAATCCCAGGCGCTGAATTTCAGACACCCGCTGACCCAACTGATTGACGCTGCGCAGTTCCCCGGTCAAGCCCACCTCTCCGATGGCCACCAGATCGCTGGGCACCGGCCTGTCCAAATAACTGGACGCCAATGCGATCACCGCAGCCAGATCTGCGGCAGGCTCGTCCAGTGACAGACCGCCCACGATGTTCAGATAGGCGTCGCAGGCGGAGACCTTCAGCCCGCCCCGCTTTTCCAGCACCGCCAGCAGCATGGCCGCCCGGTTGTAATCAAAGCCGTTGCTGGTTCGCCGTGGATTGCCGCCGGCAGAGCTGACCACCAGCGCCTGAAGCTCTGCCAGAACGGGCCGGACCCCCTCCATCACACAGGTGACACAGGTGCCGGGGGCGTCCTCCGGTCGGCCGGAGAGCAGCATTTCCGACGGGTTCTCCACCTCCGCCAGCCCCTCGTCCCGCATTTCAAAAACACCGATCTCGTTGGTAGCGCCGAAGCGGTTCTTCGCCGCCCGCAAAATCCGATAGCTGGTGTGCTGGTCGCCCTCAAAGTACAGCACGCAGTCCACCATGTGCTCCAGCACCTTGGGGCCGGCTATGGAGCCCTCCTTGTTGACATGGCCGATGACAAAGACCGTGATCCCCTGCCCCTTGGCTACCTGCATCAAAGACAGGGTGCAGTCCTTCACCTGACTGACGCTGCCTGCGGCGGCGTCCAGCGCGTCGTTATATAAGGTCTGGATGGAGTCCACAATCAGCACATCCGGCTGCTCACTTTGGACGCACTCCAGGATATTGCCCAGACACGTTTCCGACAGGACATACAGGTTTTCACTCTCCACGTCCAGCCGCTGGGCCCGCAGCTTCAGCTGATGGGCGGATTCCTCGCCGGAAACATACAGACCCTTGGAAAATTCCCCCAGCTTCTTGCAAATTTGCAGCATCAGTGTGGACTTGCCGATACCCGGCGCGCCGCCCACCAGCACCAGCGAGCCCTTCACCGCGCCGCCGCCCAGCACCCTGTCCAATTCCCCCATGCCGGTGGCGAAGCGGATCTCCTCGTCCGTCTGCATATCTGTAATGCGAGATACCTTTACAGGCGTTTTAGGGCGGGGCGTTTTGCTGTTTTTGTTGGGACGCTCCGTCGCCTGCTCCACCATGGAGTTCCACGCGCCGCAGACCGTGCAGCGACCCGACCACTTGGGGCTTTCGCTGCCACATTCCGTGCAGAAAAATACCGTTTTCGCTTTCATTTCCATCCCTCATTCGTACAGTATTGCCCAAAACCAGCCGCGATAGCGGCGGCCAAATGCAGTTGATATTCCGGCTGGCGCAGACGTGCCGTTTCCTCCGGGTTCGACAGGAAGCCGCACTCCACCAGCACCGCCGGGCAGGACGCGTGCTTCATCAGATAGATGCTCGCGTCCATGCGCTTGGCGTCCTTCTCCCGGTCGTTTGCCGCGCAGTTCAGCGTCTGCTGGATGCAGCGCGCCATGTCCTCCGCGTCGCCCTGCCCGTTGTAGAAGCTCTGCGCTCCGTGTACACCGGGGTGCCCCGGCAGCGTATTCTGGTGTATGCTGATGAGCCGCCCATCGGGGCAGCCGTTCACCAACGCCACACGGTTTTGCGTGTCGGAGACCTTCTGCTGCCGCAGGGAGGCGGCGGGGTCGTCGCACAGGGAGTTCTCACCGTCCCGCGTCAGCACCACGGAATGACCGCAGAAGGTCAGCACCTGTCCCAGCCGCAGAGCGATGGCGAGATTTACGCCGCTCTCCGCTACGCCGTCGCCGGACACGGCGCCGCCGTCCTCCCCGCCGTGTCCCGCGTCCACGATGACCACCCGCCCCGGCGGTGTGACCGTCCCGGCGACGGGAAGCACCCTCCTCCCTGCCGGCACGGCAAGGGCGGCGCAGAGCACCGCGCACACAAGACCCGTCAGCAGATGTTTTTTTCGCAGCAGCACAACCATGCCATCCCGCCCTTTCGGGAAAGTGTATGTGCCGCAGCTTCATTGTAGCACAGCCGAGGGAAAATGGAAATGCTTTTCTTCACCGCCCCGCCCGTGCGCTCATAGTATGTAACGAGCCGCTTGTGCGGCTCCACTACCGAAAAAGGAGGAACTTCTCTTGTATACTGAGAGAACGACGGCGGCGGAGACCGCCAAGGCGGAGACGCAGTCCGCCTGCGCCGAGGGCACCGGGCGTCTGCCATGCTGCGGCGCACTGGCGTATCCCTACGTGGCGATGCAGGGCGCAGATCCCGTCCGCTATGACGATCAGGAGGCTTTGCGGCAGGGTACGCTGTTTCCCGGCCTCGACCTGCCGTTCCATAAGGAGCTGCGCTCCCGCTTCCCGCAGGTGGACGGCGCGCTGCTGGAGCTGATGGCACTGGATTTCGCCATCGACGAGCTGGGGCTGTACCTGACCACCCACGCGGATGACCAGCAGGCACTGGAGCTGTACTGGTCGTACATCCGGCTGGGGGAGGAAGGACGGAAAAAGTACCGGGAAAAGTGCGGGCCGCTGCTGCAAACGGACATCACTCCGGGCAGCTATAAGTGGCTGAACGACCCGTGGCCGTGGGAGAAAAGGGGGAACTGAATCATGTTTGTCTATGAAAAAAAGCTGCAATATCCCGTGAAGATCAAGAACCCCAACCCCAAGCTGGCGGCGGTCATTATCAGTCAGTACGGTGGCCCCGACGGGGAGCTGGGCGCGTCCCTGCGCTATCTCAGCCAGCGGTACTCCATGCCCTACGCCGAGCTGAAGGGGCTGCTTACCGACATCGGCACAGAGGAAGCGTAATGTACCCCAAGTTTGGCGCGGTATTTCTCCAAACCGTCCAGCACATAGACCCACTTGGCGGGCAGCAGATTGAGCATCACCTCTACCCTGCCGTCCCGGTACACGGTCATATGGTGCAGCAGGCGGCCGTAGAAGCTGTCGTCCGCTGTTTGGCCGCTGACAATGCCCGTGATGGCGGCGCGGATGTCCGTCTTGAGCATTTTTGTGTCGGTATCCAGCTTCTGCCGCTGGCGAATCGCTTCAATTCTTTCTTGCGTTTGGGTAATCTCCGCCTCACAGCGGCTTCTGGCACGCTGGAAATCCGCCTTGCCCATCGTTTGGTCAAGGAAACGATCAAGGATCGTATCGCTTCGCTTTTGCAGCTTCTCCAACTCCAGTTCCAAACGTTGCAATTCCACCTGTCCGTCGTCCGCACTGTTGGACAAGACGCGCTCTATAATACGGGTAAGGTCGGATATAATGGCCTTTTTATCCAGTGTCGCCGCTTCCACGGAGCGTCGAAGAATGTCCATTGCTACATCCTCCCGAATCTGCCGCCCGACGCTGCATCCGATGGCGTTTCCTGCGCCGTCTGTGCGCCGCAGTCCCTCGTTGGTAGCGGTAAAGCAGCACCAGCGGCGATAGGTGCTGCCGTCTGTGCGGGTTTTTGTACGGCGGATGAAACTCTTGCCGCACTCTCCGCAGCGTATCTTCCCGGATAGCGGATAGCGGTTGCCGTGGCCGCCGCTGCCCTGCGCTCGATTACGGCGGCGCAGCTCCTGCTGGACAGCCTGCCACGTTTCGCGGTCGATGATGGGCTCGTGGTGATCTTTTAGTTCTACCAGCGGTTCCTTGCCGTGGTTGTACTTCTTTTCGTGCGTCAGATAGTCCGGCGTGTAGGTCTTTTTCTGGATCAGGTCACCGCAGTATTTTTCATTCTTTAGGATCTTAGTCACGGTGGCAGACGACCAAAGGCAGTTGCCCTTGCTGCTGAGAATACCGGCCTCCCGCAGCTCCCGCGCGATGGTGCTGCACCCTTTGCGCTCTTGCAGGTACTTATGGAAGATGAGCCGGACAACTTCCGCGCCCTCCGGGTTGACGGTCATTTTGCCGCCAATCACGTCGTAACCCAGCAGCGAGCCGCCAAAAACGACACCCTTCTCCATGCTGCGCATCTGCCCCCATTTGGAGCGTTCAGAGGTCCTTCGGCTTTCGTCCTGTGCGAAGGAACTCATGATCGTCAGCCGCAGCTCCCCATCGTTGGTGCGGGTATCCAGGCTGTCATTGAGAAACAGCACGCCGACGCCGCGCCGCCGCAGCTCGCGGGTGATTTGCAGCGCGTCTACTGTGTTGCGGGTGAAACGGCTGACCTCCTTGGTCACGATCAGGTCGATCTGTCCCAGCTCCGCCGCATGGAGCATTTTATTGAACTCCACGCGCTTGTTGGTCGATGTGCCGGAAAATCCTTCGTCAGCATAGATGCCTTGCAACTCCCAATCCGGCTGGCGCTGGATGTACTCGCGGAAATACCGCTGCTGCGCTTCAAAGGAATTTGCCTGGTCTTCCTTATCCGTGGATACGCGGCAATACGCTGCTACTTGTAACATAAAAACTCCTCCTTTTCGTGGTATCATACGATACAGAATGTGCCTTTGCAATTGTGTGAATACTGAAAGGCACTATTCCTTTACAGATTGTGATTTTCCTGTATTTCTTATCTGTTCTTCTAATTTTTGTACACAGTTCCTACACTGCATTTCGTTGAGGAAGCCTTGCCGCTGCAAGGCGAGCAGGACGGCTCGCTGGTATGCGAAAAGAAAGTCCTGCCCGATCTCATCTGCCGCCTGATTATGCAGCAGCTCCGGTTTGCTTGCCATCCTGCTCCCCCCTTTCCTTGAAACTATGCGGAGAGACCGGTGAACTTGTTGCCGTTTTCCCGGAAGCGGTTTCCTGCCTGACGGAAACTCGATTTTTGCTCCTTGGCACGCTCGCGTCATCAGACGGTCATGGCCTGCTTCCCCGAAAGAGAAACGCTCCGGCGGTCATTCAATTTTGTGGAAGATCGTTTGCATCGAATTTCAACTTCCACAAAAATGATAGCAAGCGTTGACGGAGATTTCAATATGTGGTAAACTAATTGCGTTACAAATGATATACCACACGCATTGCACAGCTGTGTCCACGAATGGAGGAAAAGCCTTGAGAGCCTTGTATTGCTTGAGTTTTGGCCCCAAAAAGGAATATGTAGAAACGGATTTCAAGCCCGTGGAATATCGTCTCGGGACAACCCTTATTGCCTTTTTGTCCACAGATTTCGCTTCTTTACGGGCGAAATTACTGGTGCGAACAACGCCCATGATGGAAAATCAAGCCATTACCGAGATCAAAAATGCGCTGAGCGCGATCCACCCTTTCGGGGAACGCTTTGTGCAGTCCCTCTTTTTTGAAGAAAAGCTGGCAGACGTGCTTGATGAACGCATGGAAGGTTTTGAGAAGCTGCAAAAGGAACTCTCCGCCTTTGCAGATGCCGTGCTCGTGCCGGACAGATCTAAGTTGAGCGCCAAGCAGCGTTTGGCGCTCTATATGAGCCGCGATTTTCAAGCTGCCACAGCGATCGCCGGTTTGGACCTGAAGATGCGCGCAGAACGAAAGCTGTATGTAGATGAGCAGAATTTTGATCCGGTGTTGGCGGCAGACCGCATTTCGACGCCACCAAAGTCCGTCCGGTTTGCCCGCATCGAGGGCTCGGACGATTTGGGTGCGACGCTGCTGACAGAGCTGCTGGAGATGGTCGAGCAAGGAATTGAATTGAAAAAGTGTGAATATTGTCATCGTTACTTTATCCCGTTCTCTTCCAAAGCTCTTTATTGTGATCGGTCAGTCGGTGATACCGGAAAAAGCTGCAAAGAACTCGCAGTCAAAGAGAAGCATGAAAAGAAAATCGCTGCCGATGATGGCTTAAAGCTCATCCGGCAGCGGATCAAAACCTATGATATGCGTGTTCGCCGTACTCCGGCCATTTACACAGATGCCGCATTTCAAATCTGGAAAGCACAAGCGGAGAATGCACGAAACCGCTATGTGAACGGCGAATTGACCTATGAAGAATTAGATGCGCTTACACAGCTCCCAAAGAAGAAAGGCGAATAATAGACGAAGAAAATACGAAATATTTGCGTATTTTTCTTGTCCTTTGCGTATACTGTGATATAATAAAGGCGAGGTGATGAGCGTGACCTTAAAAGAATTGCGTATTTCAAAAGGGTTGAATCAGGCCCAATGTGCGGAATACCTCGGTATGTCCACGCGCAACTATCAGAATTACGAAAACGATGCCGCAAAAGCAAATACAGCCAGATACCATGCGATTTATCAAAAGCTGGAAAGCTATGGTCAGCCTGTTGTCTCGGTTTCCTTACCCTCGCAAACAACAGAGTTTCATACGAATGTTGTCACGGGTACAGGCTTGCAGGCGTTGGCAAACAGCGTGGCAAAGTACGGCAAGCGTGACTGCTTCAGCACCTTGCAGAAGTTTGTGGCTGGCTCCTACGGTGGGAAGATCTGTATTTTATACGGTCTCCGTCGAACCGGAAAGACAACACTTCTGTTTCAAATGCTTTCCGAACTGCCCATAGAAAAAACGGCCTACATCAAGGTGCAGACCACCGATGATATGTCACGGCTGACAAAGGACTTGAAAGTTCTGTTTGAACTGGGCTATCGGTATGTGTTTATTGATGAAATTACGCTCCTGAATGACTTCATCGACACCGCTGCCGTGCTTTCCGATGTGTTCAGCATGATGGGCATGAAAATCGTTGTTTCCGGTACGGACTCTCTTGGCTTCGCTATGGCAAACCGCGATGAACTGTACGACAGAAGCGTGACGATCCACACCTCTTTTATTCCCTTTCGGGAGTATGCGCGGCTCCTGAACATCCGTTCTGTCGATTCTTATATTGAATACGGCGGAACGCTGAAAATGGAAAATATGAGCTTTGACGATCCGGATGCCGCCTTTGACGAGGTCGCGTTTCGGGACGATGAAAGTACCCGGAAGTATATTGATACCGCCATCAGCCGCAACATTCAGCATACACTGAAAAACGACCATTACGGCGAATACTTCAATCAACTGCGGGAACTTTACGAAAAAGGTGAGCTGACCAACGTCATCAACCGCATTGTGCAGCACATGAACCACCGGTTTGTGCTGCGCGTGGTAGAGGACGAATTTAAGTCCCATGATTTTGGCTCCGCAAAGGAACTGCTTTTACATGATCTCCCTGCGGAACGGGCGACCGTTCTCTATGATGTCAATGAAAAGCAAATATTGGAGCGATTAAAGGCCATCATTGAGGTCAAGGAAAAGAGTGAAACAACCGTTCCAATCACGCAGGAGCATATCGACAAAGTGAAGAAGTATCTGCTTATGCTGGATCTGATCGTCAACTGTCCGGAACGGTATGAAAGCGGTAAGCAGGCAGAGCATATCGTCTTTTCCCAGCCCGGTATGCGCTATGCCATCGCAAAGGCTTTAGTCTACTCCTTGATGCAGGATGCCTATTTCGCATCGATTTCCGAAGCAGATAAGGCATATATCACAGGAAAGATTCTGGACGATGTAAAGGGCCGGATGCTGGAGGACATTGTTCTGCTGGAAGTCCGCAAAACCGCGCCCAGTACGATGGAAGCGTTCAAATTCAAGTTCGATGCCGGCGGCGAGTTTGACATGGTGATTTACGATAAAGCAAGTAAAAATTGCCGCATCTATGAAATCAAGCACAGCACCGAGGCCAACGAAAAGCAGACAATTCATCTGCGTGATGCAGAGAAATGCCAAATCGTTGAAAAACGCTTTGGCCCGATCAGCGGTAAATTCGTTCTTTATCGCGGAAAAGATACGTTTGCTGAGGGTGTTCAGTATTTGAATGTAGAAAATTTCCTGTGTGGTCTGAAGTAACTTTTGAGGAGGATTTATCATGAACTATATTTTAAAGCAGTTCGATGAACCGCTCGTTAAATTCTCCGCAACGACGGATACCAGTGAGCCGGAGATCCAAATTCTTTGGACAAATGAAGAAAAAGCGGCATTGCTGCCGCTTGATCTGACGCTGACGCCGGAGGGAGTAAGCCGCTGGCTGCGCCGCCGCACGATCCCGAAGAATCGCGCCTACGTCCATAGCCTTTTGGCAAAATGCGGCTTAAACCTCAACCGACCGCTCACTATTATCAGTGTTTGTAAAGGACTATCACTTAACGATTGCTATTGGGTTGTTGAGGACGGCGACACCACTTATTTTGACAAAGTAAATCTCTACGACAACCCATTCAGCAATGTTCTGGCAGAGCTTGCCTTTACCGGCTATGGCAGCAGCGTCCGCACTTCCCTGCTCTCCAGCCCGGAGTTTACCACCAACGGAATGCTCCGCAAATGCTGGCGGCGCATGGGCGGTAAGGTGTATCTCTATAAGGGCGGCACAGAGGGCGCGGCCAACACAGGCAACGAGCCATATTCTGAGTTTTACGCCGCGCAGATTGCTGCCGCCATGGGCGTTCACGCGATCCCCTACGGCTTATCCCGTTGGAAAGGCGTTCTCTGCTCCACCTGCGAGCTTTTTACCAGTAAAGAGTATGCCTATCTCCCTATCGGCCATCTCGTTTCTAAGGGCGGCATGGGGGCTGTCAGGGCGTATTACGAAAAGATGGGAGATAAGTTTGTCAACGCGCTGAACGAAATGCTGGTGTTCGATGCGGTAATCTGCAATGTGGACCGGCATTTTGGAAACTTCGGCGTGATGGTCGATAACCGGACGAATACCATCGTCTCCCCCGCCCCCCTGTTCGACCATGGCAATTCCCTCTTTAACTTTGCAGGCGCGGACGCCTGGGCGGACGAGGCTGCGCTGGAGGCATATATCGAAACGCTGTACCCCAGCGTGTACGATGATTTTCTCGGCACAGCCAAGGCCGTGCTGACGCCGGAGCTGCGCGAGAAGCTGCGGCATCTGCTGAACTTCAAGTTCAAGAAGCACTCCCGCTATAACATGCCTGAAAATAGGTTGCGGATGGTGGAGCGGCAGGTGCAGAAACGGGCAAAACTGCTACTGAGTGTATAAAGAATTAGCAAGGCTGTTGGCGCATTTGCCAACAGCCTTGCTGACTTTTATGGGTATTCTTATGCAATCAAAGCAATGATACCAAATCCATATTAGCGCATTACTTTTTCCAAGAGCGTCTGGTAGCTGTCCACCACATCATATACCACATTTCCGTTGCTGATCGCCTTGAAATGCTCTCTTGCGCAATGGATTTTGGATTCCTCAATGAGCCGGAGCTGCATAGATGACATGGAGCCTTTCGTTTCAGCAACAAAGTAGATGTGCTTGACAGTACCTTCATAGAAGGCAATCGCCCAGTCCGGGTTATAATGTCCGACCGGCGTTGCGATATAAAAGCTGTCCGGCAGCTTCACATAAACCGCAACATCTGTGTTGGTGTCCAGATCGGTCGCAAAATCACGCTCGTTCGTGGAATCATACACGATATGATCGTATAGATGTCGCTGCGCTTTCATTGCATTTGTACCGAGCTTGCCCTTGATGGTCGGTTCGGTAAAGATGTCCGTATCGTAATGCTCATCCAGCACGTTGTAGGTAATATGCTGAATAATTGCAGTAGCTTTTTCATCATTGATCAGGGCGGCTGCTTTGATAATGAACTCTTCCGGATTGAATTTGAACTGCTCAAAAACGGGTTTCTCAATGCCGGTCAGAATTGCAACGACTGCTTTTCGTGTCAAACCGGTCTCTCCGACCAGCTTGCCAATCAGATCATACTTCACACTGCTGTTGGCACGGATTTGCTTGCTGCTGTCATAAGTAGATGACTTTGATTTCGAGAATGCACTTCCGTTAAGAAGCGAGTCCTTTGACTTGATCTCATCCATTGCGCCAGTTTCAACCTTGAAGTAGATCTTTGGCACATGGAGATTTCGGTTGATGGATGCAATCGCCTTGTCAACAAGTTCATTGGTGTCAAAATCAACCACATATACTGATTTCGGGCTGATGCGTTTCCAAAGGGCCTTGAACTCCGGCATGGCGAGCTTATCAGGATCAACTTGCAGCTCGACATTCTTGTCGCGGGCGTTCTCCGGCTGCATGGTGCGGCTATCATAGACGGAATCAAGAATATTGATCACAGAATCACGGCTATCTGCCACTTCCTCCGCAACCTGAATCGTACCGTTTGCTTTGTCAGCATAATATTTATCAGTCAGTACGCCCTTCTTGTCGATATAGCCGTTGACAATCAAATCAAAATAAATCGCCTGCGCCGTATCGCCGTCCACAACCTGTTCGTTGCCTCTGGCATCCACAATGACCTTACCCTTGAACAGATCAGCAGTAACCGCCACAGGACGTCCGGCAACTGCATCGGCAAGCTCAGTCTGCAAGCCCTTTGCGAAGCTGTCATAGCTTTCACTGGCGATAACGGTCAGAACATTGATGGACTGCACATCATTTCCAAGCACGTTGGCGTCCATGCGTTCGCCGTCCTGATTGACACACAGGCGCAGACCGCGACCGACCTCTTGCCGCTTGCGAACCTCGCTGCTGCTTTGTTTCAGTGTGCAAATCTGGAACACGTTCGGGTTGTCCCAGCCTTCGCGCAGTGCGGAATGCGAGAAAATGAAGCGCACCGGAGACTTTTTCGGATCGCGATCCAGAAGCAGCTCCTTGTTCTTCATGATCAGGTCATAGGCGTCAATATCGTCGGATGTGCCTTCCTTTTTGTCGGAGAGCTTGCTGTCGGTCATTTTGCCTTTCTTATCAACGGAGAAGTAACCGGCGTGGGTATCATGGGCGGAAATTGCGTCCAGATAGCGGATGTAGTCCTCATCGCCGATCTCCCGCTGCATGGAGCTGAGAATGTCGTTGTACTCTTCCTCAAACATATCCGCATAGATGCCGTTGAACGGATGCCCAACCTCATCATACTGCTTGTACTTCGCAACCTCGTCGATGAAGAACAGGGACAGGACTTTGATGCCCTTATGGAAAAGCTGCCGTTCCCGCTCCAAGTGAGAAAGAATCGTTTCGCGGATCTGAATGCGGCGAAGCTGGTCTTCGCTGACCTTGCCGATCACATCTCCGGCAAAGATTTTGATACCATTTAGGAACTCCACAGAGTTATCGCGTCCATCAATGGACTTGACCACAAAGCCTTCTTTATATTCGTCGAGCTTGCCAGACTCGCCGGAGTTGTCATAGAGGTTGTAGCCAATACCGACCGTGGCGGTTTTCTTGCGAAGTCCCTTTGCTCCAATGTAGTCAAACTGAATGGTCGCTGTCGGGTCAGCTTTGGAAAGATTGATGCTTTCCAGATAGACGAATCCCTCGGTTGCCGTGCTGCCGGACTCCGTGATGCCCTTGACGGCGATTTTCTTGACCAACCGCTTGTTGTACGCTTCCATCGCGTCAAGGCGATAGACCATGTTATAAATGCTGTCCGCCTTATGAGTGGCGGAGTAGCGCAGCGTCAGCAGCGGATTAAACTCTTTCAGGCGTTCCTTTGTCTGCTTGCCCTCGACTGACTGCGGCTCGTCAATGATCAGAATCGGGTTTGTCTTTGCAATAATGTCGATTGGACGGCGGGAGCGGAACTCGTCCAGCTTCATGTAAATGCGCCGCGCGTCCTTACCCTTGGCATTGAACGCCTGAGAGTTGATGATCATGACATTGATGGCGCTGTCTGACGCAAAACGGTCAATTTCCGTGAGCTGGGCAGAGTTGTAGATGAAGAACCGGATCTTCTTGCCGTATTCCTCCGCAAAATGCTCCTGCGTCACCTGAAAAGACTTATAAACGCCCTCGCGGATGGCAATGCTCGGCACGACCGCGATGAATTTGCTCCAACCATAGTGCTTGTTCAGCTCATACATGGTCTTGATGTAGGTATAAGTCTTACCAACACCTGTTTCCATCTCAATGGTCAGATTGTAGCGACCTTCCAGCTTATCCGATGGCTTGATCTGATTGGTACGCTGTACCTTCTGCAGATGCTCCAAAATCAGGCTGTCGGAAAGCTCCGGTACAATGAGTTCATTCCGCCAGCCGGTAAAATCGTCCATCGTTGCGATTGCTTGCTGCTCACCATCTTCAAGACCACGATCCATCATATAGGTCGGCGTAAGGTACGGCTGTCCGGCAAAGACGTCAACGACCGCTTTTGCCGCATCCGCCTGGAATTTTTGATGTTTGAATTGGAGTTTCATAACTGATGCTCCTTGGTTTTCTTTTGGATCATTTTCAAATTGATTTCCTTACATTTTTCACGATTTTCATGAAACCTCTGCTCAATCTCATTGTTTGATTCCGTTTTAGTCGCAGGAAGTAAATCCGCATTATAGTAAGAAAACATTGTATGAACCGCTGCATTTGCAAAAGCCGCTAAAAAGCGAGATTCTATCGCAGGTACAGGTTTTCCCTCAAATGCGTAACGCCAGTCAACGAAGGCGTTTGAGAGCAAAATAAGCTCATCGAGTCCTTTTTCAGAGCCCGCATACTCCGGTGCCTTTTCGATTAAGTATGCCCACAGTTCCTGTTGAAAGGATTTCGGAAGCATCTGAAAAAGAATTAGCAAGTTGTGCTCTTTTCCATATTCAATTTGGTTTTTAGCTAAAATTGCCTTGAGTGCTAATTCGGCAGAAAATGCGCCGTTTACAACTAAAGGGGCAAAAAGCAAAAGCAGCGTATCTGAATCGTCCCGGCTTAGTTGGTCAAGTGCTATATATGCGTTATAAAATGCCTTTGCTTGATAGACTAACAAGTCGGCGTTCATCAGATCACCCTCACGCGCTTGGAAATGTCGCTCGCATCTTCCGGCATATAGAGCTTGAAAATTTCGAACACGTTGATCTTCTCCGGGCTGGACGCAAAACCGGAATCGCGGAAGACAGCACGGAGCGGCTTGCGCTGTGCGATCTCCTTGACCACGCTTTCGGGAATGTTCGTGTCAAAACAGGCGATCAGGTCGCCGTCGTTGTAGGTGTGGACGGTGCAGCCGTCGATCTGCTCGGACTTGTAGGGCAGGGACAGCGGCAGCCCCCAGTCGATCAGGCAGCCGAACAGCAGGTCGAGGTCGGTGCGGTCATCCTTGATGTTGGATTCCAGTGCCGCGATCATCCCCTGATCGTAGTCATCCGGCGCATAGTAAACGTCCTTCATGTTGGTGTCGTCCAGCTTGAGAACGCGGAAACCGATGTCGAGAATATTTTTGATAGCAAAAGCGCGGTCTTCCTGCGTTGTAGGCATTCCGCACCCCCAGCCTTCGCCCTTTATGTTTCCCTTGCCGGAAGTTACATCCTGTAATAGTTTTTCACCGGCACGGCGGATGCGCTCCTTGCCGATTTCGCAGATATTTTTGTAGCCCGCTTTGTAGGCTTCGCTTGCTTCATCGCACTTTTCTGGGAGCTGTACCATGATGAATTTGCGGTGTCCGCCGTCCTCGGCGTTGAGCTGCATGACGGCGTGGGCAGTGGTGGCAGAGCCGGAGAAGAAGTCGAGGATAATATCATCATCAGAAAGATTTACAAGGCCTAATACTTTACGCAACAAACGTGTCGGTTTAGGTGTTTCAAAAGAATTCCCTATACCTGACATAAGCGAAATTAGTTCTTTTTTTGCTTCTTGGTTATGCCCACATTCAGAATAAAATAGATTTCGCTTAGAAATTGCTTTTGCCGTGGTACATTAGTCCCATTTTCTCCAAACCATAAGCGATTATCATCTTTAAGTTTTAGATATGTTTCGTAAGCAGGGGCCCACTGTCGTCCCTCCGGGGGATAAAACGCTTTGCCTGATGGCGAAACAATTGCATAGGAATGTCCTTGCGCTTTGGTTTTTGATGTTAAATCGCCGCTGGTCCATACTCCTCTGGGATCATTATCCGGGTTTTTAAATTTTTGTAACGCATCGTCGTTCCGCTTCTGCAACTTAGGCGACCACATGCTTTTGACCTTTGCATAAACGAGTATATAATCATGAACTGCTGTAATATATTTATCATCATTTTGTGGCGCAAATTTCTTTTCCCAAATCAACTGCGCAATAAAATTCTCTGCCCCAAGAACTTCATCACATATTTTCTTCAAATTTTCCTGCTCATTATC
>OGLM01003009.1_pt1 | contig 14438 bp, 10 predicted proteins | sample 1572531 | NCBI WGS metagenome assembly OGLM01 (sample SAMEA2581909, study PRJEB24529) | metagenome | biome: Human gut stool | place: China | collected 2011 | reverse complement strand
TATTCACGCATGTTACTAAATAATTTGTGTCAACTTATTTAGTACACTACAGATTGAAAGATTGTTTATGTAAAGAATACTTGCATTGTTTATGAGTCTGCGAATGTCTTTATTTCAGGTATAAAGAAACTTTTCCGCTAATTTGCAACAGAGATATTTCACACATCTTTGTATCGTATTCGGCAGAAAGTATTCGTTCTTCTGCATCTAACAGGCTCTTTTGTGCTTCACGCATTTCAATACCAGACAAATCTCCTAACAGATATCGTTCTTTGGCTATTTCGTGATTTTCTTTTGCTGCAATCAAGTTCTGACGTTCCAGATTGAGTAAGCGAATATTGTTACGGTATGCCTGCCACAAATTGCTGAGATCGGCACGTAAACCTTGTTCCAGTTGTTCGCGTTCAAGTTGGGCATTTCGTATAGCAAGGCTTGCATTGCGTTTTTCACGTCGACGATTGCCATCGAAAATGTTGAATCCGATGGTAACACCTCCATTAAATCCCCAGTTGTTCCGTCGTTGGATGGAGTTGATATCATATTTGTTCAGGGTATAGCCATATCCGGCATTCAGCCTTAGATAAGGATAATTGCGTGACAACACTTTCTTATAGTCCAGCTCGGCTAAAGTTGAATTTTGGTCAGCTTTCAATAAATTGGCATTGGTGTTTAGCGTAGCATTCCACAATTCATTGAAATCGAGCGAATGCTTCAGCTCGATAATAGAATCCTTTACTTTTATCGGACGGTCTACATCTTTATTTGCCATCATTTCATTCAGGTTGATACGCGAGGTATGTACCAGCTCTTGCTGTTTCATATACTGTGCACTATCGGCATTAAAATCGACTTTTGCCTGTTGATAATCCAGACGAGAGAAGTTTCCGATGTGATAGCGCTCTTCTACGATACGTAAACGTTCTTTTGATAACGAAACAGCATAACGGAAGTTTTTCAGGCGTATTTCCTGCTGAATATAATTGTAATACTCTGCTGTCAGACTGGCGATAAAGTCTTCTATTGCTATACGGGTATTGGTTGCTCCCTGGCGTTCCAGCTCCTTGAGTTCCTTGTATGTTGTACTGATGTTGAATCCGTCGAAGATGGTCCAGTTCAGATCCACACCGGCATCAAGAGTCAGGTCGAATACGTTTCGTTCTTTGACAACACTTCCGTCGTTTCGTTGTGTAGAGTTGGTATTGTCAATGTTTCCGGTATATCCTGCCGTCAAGTCTATTGTAGGCAAATAACCGGCGTTGGCAAGCGTTGCATTATTCTTGCTTATCTGTTCTTCATTGCGAGAGATGCGGAGAGAGTAATTGTTCAACAATCCTTCCTCCAGACATTGCTTTAATGTGTATTCATATTGTGCGTGGGTCGGAAGGGTAGTGACAAACCAGATTATCAGTGATATATATGCAAAATGTTTCATGCTTTTTTCTCTTTTTTTATTCGGTTAGTAGAAATGTAAGTGTAGATAGCCGGTACGATATACATCGTAAGGAAAGTAGATATTAACATACCTCCTACGACGGCTGTTCCCATTGCAATACGTTGGTTAGCGCCTTCTCCTGTAGCGAATGCCAATGGTATCAAGCCTAGAATTGTTGATGCACTGGTCATCAAGATCGGGCGTAGGCGCTGTAAGGCCGCGTCGCGTATAGCCAGCATTTTATCTTCTCCAGCTTCTTGTTTCTGATTGGCGAATTCCACAATCAGAATACCGTTTTTGGCTACCAGTCCAATCAACATAATAATACCTATCTGACTGAATATATTCATTGTTATATCACCGAAATACATGAATATCAAAGCTCCAGCAATGGCAAGTGGTACTGTCAGCATGATGATGAACGGATCTTTAAAGCTTTCAAACTGTGCTGCCAGAATCAGATATATCAGTACGAGTGCAAGAATAAAAGCAAACATCAGGCTGGATGAGCTTTCACGATAATCTTTCGAGTCGCCCGATAAGGCTGTACGGAATGTTTCGTCCAGTGTTTCAGATGCTATTTTATCCATTTCTTCCAATCCCTGTCCGATAGTTTTTCCTTCTGCCAGTCCGGCTGATATTGTTGCCGATATAAATCGGTTGTAGTGGTAAAGCTTAGGAGGCGCAATGGATTCCACGAATTCTACCAGATTGTCCAATTGAATCATTTCTCCTGCATCGTTACGGATGTAAATAGATTTGATGTTTGCCGGCTGATTACGTTGCTGGCGGTTTATCTGTCCTAATATTTCATATTGCTTACCATTCATATAGAAATATCCCATACGCTGTCCGCTCAGTCCGTATTGAAGTGTTTCGGCAACATCACGCACGTTTACCCCCATTGTTCCTGCTTTATCTCGGTTGATGTTTACCCGTACTTCGGGGCTGCTGAACTTTAAATCAACGTCAGCCATCTGGAAGGTAGGATTATCGTACACTTTATTTAAAAATTCGGGCAGGATTTTTTCCAGTTTTTCTATGCTGGTCGCCTGCAGTACATATTGTACAGGCATACTGCTTTTTCTTCCTCCGAAAGAAGATTGCTGCTGGACAAATGCCCTTGCCTTCGTTTTGCTCTTGATTGCTTTCGATATTTTTTCGGCCACCTCCATCTGGGAGTAGTCACGGTCTTTGATGTCTTTCAATGTAATCTGGACATTTCCACTACCACTTGACACACGTGCTGTAACGGCTTCTGCATCCGGAATGATAGAATCTACCAAAGCATTGATGTCTTCAGTGTAATCGCGTATGTATTCATAACTGGCTCCTTCGGCAGCCTTTGTACTAATGGTTATTTTCGAACGGTCCTCCAAAGGCGCCATTTCCGCTGGTATTACATTCCATAATACACCGATTAGAGTTAAGGTGATAATAGAAACAGGAATAGCAATAAAACGTTTCTTTAAGAATGCATTGAGGGAGCGGCTGTAGATGCGGTTCATTCCTTCAAAAAACGGTTCAGTCTTTCGGTAAAACCAACTTTGTTTTTCTCGATGGACAAGCATTTTGGTCGCAAGCATTGGGGTAAATGTCAATGCTGCAAAAGAAGAGATTAATACCGAACCAGCTACAACGAAGCTGAACTCCCGGAAAAGTCTGCCACTGGTTCCTTCCATAAATACGATAGGCAAGAACACAGCAACCAATGTTATGGTAGTAGAAATAACAGCGAAAAATATTTCTTTGGCCCCTTCTATACCGGCATCGAAAGGCTTCATACCTCTCTCTATGCGGATGTAAATATTTTCAGTCATCACAATGGCATCATCTACTACCAATCCAACCGACAAGACAACGGCGAGCATCGTAAGCACGTTGATAGAAAAACCTGCTACGTACATTACGAAAAAGGCCCCGATTAGCGAAACTGGAATTACAATACAAGGTATAAGAGTAACACGCCAGTCGCGCAGAAAAAGGAAGATGATAATGATTACCAGAATGAAAGCTTCGTATACGGTGCTTTCTACTTCGGCAATAGAGGCACGGATAAATTTCGTGTTGTCAAATCCATAAGAAAAACTAACGTCTTCGGGCAAATCTTTTTTCATTTGCTCCATACGTTCGTAAACAGCATCCGCTATTTCGATATGGTTTGCTCCCGGTTGAGGTATGACTACTACTCCTACCATAGGAACTCCATTCATTTTCATATAACTTTTAATATCGGCAGCTCCCAATTCGGCATAGCCGATATCGCTTAAGCGTATAACCTGTCCGTTTACTTCCTTTATTACTACGTTGTTAAATTCGGTAGCCGTGTGCATCTGTCCCATAGTACGTAAGGTAAGTTCCATTGTGTTACCTTCTATACTGCCGGAGGGAAGTTCCACATTTTCATTATCTATGGCATTTTTGATGTCTACAGGAGTAATTCCGTAGCCGGCCATTTTGGTCGGGTCCAGCCACAGACGCATTGAATAGCGTTTTTCTCCCCAAATGGAAACACTACTTACATCGGATATTGTCTGTAACTGTTCCTTGACGGTGAGATCGGCTATTTCGCTCAACTCTAGCAGTGAGCGTGTATTGCTTTGGATGGTCACCATCAGAATAGGGCTGGCATCGGCGTCAGCTTTGGAAACAGTAGGAGGGTCGCAGTCGCGCGGGAGATAACGCTGTGCACGTGAAACTTTGTCGCGTACATCGTTGGCGGCAGTCTCCAGGTCGACAGACAATTCAAATTCAACAGTAATACGGCATTGTCCTTGCCGGCTTACACTTGAAAGAGAACGTATACCGGGAATACCGTTGATATTTTGTTCAAGCGGTTCGGTGATCTGGCTTTCTATAATGTCGGCATTGGCTCCTGAATAACTACACGTAACGGAGATGATCGGATTGTCTACCGAGGGATATTCGCGTACTCCCAGCGTTGTATAACCAATTAATCCAAAAAGCAAGATGATAATGGTGAGTACGGTAGCCAATACCGGTCGGCGGATGCTAAGTTCGGATATATTCATACGGCGGACAGGTATTAATTGATATTGTCAAGAACAACAGGCATGCCAGTACGCAGCTGTAAGGTTCCGGAGGTAAGGATTGTATCTCCTGCGGCTAATCCTCGTACTATTTGCACTTCTGCTTCTGTGCGGATTCCAATCTCGACATCTACCGGTTGGGCAACACCCGAACGATAAACAAACACTTTATTCTTTCCCATTTCCGGAACGATGGCTTCCGATGGAATAGCTATGGCATCTTTAATTTCGTTTTGTTTCAATGTGATGTCGGCATACCGTCCAGGAAGCAGTTCACCATTGGTGTTTGGGTATAAGGCGCGCACTGTCAAGGTATGGGTTTCCGGATCAATACTCGATTCCGTTGCATATACTTGAGCATCGAAAGCATCCAGTCTTCCTTCTATTTTGAAAGATAATCTGGTTCCTTTTTTGATTTGTCGTGCATAACGTTCCGGTACGGCAAATTCTACTTTTAGTGGGGTAATTTTGGTGAGTTTGGCTATAACTGTAGTAGGAGAGGCATATGCTCCTACACTGACTTGGAGCAGACCGATTACACCATCGAAAGGAGCACGTAGCTCGGTCATGTCAATATTGGCTTTGATGTTTTCTATATCTGCATGAAGCGTAGCGAGTTCTGTCTTAACCTGTTCGTATGCTTCCTTACTTACTGCATCTCGTTGTAATAGTGCATTCTGTCGGAATACTCGGTCTTCGGCAAGTGGCATTTGTGCCTTTAGACGATCTAATTGTGCTTGTAACTGACTGTCATTTACTTTTGCCAGCAACTGACCTTTAGTAACAAAACTACCTTCCGTGAAATTAATGTCGATGATTTTTCCTGAAGTCTCGAAAGACAAATCTACCTCTTCGTCGGGCATAAGCTTACCACTGACAAATAACTGGTCGGTCAGTAAATGTGGTTTAATGATCTGTGCATTTACATTCAGACTTTTCTTTTTATTTGTTTTTATTGTTGGGCTAGCTTCATTTAGTTCTTCATTTTCTTTGGGAGTGAAATTATGGATTCCTAAGCCGATTAATCCGGCTCCTACCAGAATGATAATTCCCCATTTTACTCGTTTGTCCATGTGTTTTTATAGTATAAATTAAGATTTGGAAATAATGATTGTTAACTTTGATAACAAACTTAAGGAATTGTTTAAATAGAGAATACCTTATTTGCAAAAATTTGCAAATAAAAAATCCTTTCATTCTTTTGCCTGTAAACGTAAGACTTTAAAGAATGAAAGGAATTACAGCTGTTTTGATAAAATATATTTTATAAATCCTTTAGATATTTAGAAAGATATATTTGCCATTTTCCATAGCCCAAGGAAAGAGGTTTTGGTTATTTCTACCAGCTTGTCCCAGTTTATTTTATCAGCTTCATCACCCGGAAGATGATAATCCGGATGCCAGTCTGTGTGATACCACATAATTGGAATACCCAGTTTGGCAAAGGTTCCGTTGTCACTACCTCCTACAGGATTGTCCCATGCACGATAGTCGGGCTGTAGATTCAGATTGTAATGCTCGATATCTTCTTTCAGCCATTCACCGAAGGCAGGTGTTCCTTTGGTAAAGAAGTATACTACATGCCAGGGACGTGACTCATCATTATTTCTTCCTATCATGTCGAAATTTAAGTATCCCTTCACTTGCTTGATTTGCGGAAAGGTCTGTGCAAAATATTTTGAACCTAACAATCCTTTTTCCTCTCCGTCCCAGAAGGCAAAAATAACAGTACGTTCTGGTTGCTTGCCTGTAGCCAGGAAGGAACGCACAATCTGTAGAACGGCTGAAACTCCCGATGCATTGTCATCGGCGCCATTATAAATCTGATCACCATCCAGCATGGGATCGTAACCGATATGATCATAATGTGCACCTATTATGACGATCTCGTCCTTGTTCTTTCCATCTATTTTTGCAAGTACATTGCGCATGTGATATTTTTGATGTACTCCCTGTTTGATTAGTTGGATTGAATCGGGATGAACTTGCAACTTGCCTTTTTTCTGTCGTTCTACACGGTATGCTTCAAACGGTTGGAAATAGCTGTCGAATACCGGAGAAACACCCCATTGCTGTAATAGCGAAGCAATGTAGTTTCCGGCTATTCTTCCCTCTTCTGTTCCGGCTTCCCGGCCTTTCAGCTCATCTGCTGCCAGGAAACGGACAAAAGCTTCTGCATTTGCCTGGTTGATTTGAGCAAGTCCTTTTTCCTCTGGAGTAGGTCCTGAGTTTTTCTTTGCATATGCATTTGTAGTTGCAAACCACGACATGGTTGCAAGTAGTATACAAAAAGTGAGTTTTTTCATGTCTGTTAGATTTAAAAGATTAATAAGCTGAGCGGTATTTCCCTTCTTCTTTGTCCTCCAGTATATTTAAGTAAGAAGCATAACGTGATTCACTGATATAATGGTTTTCCACGGCTTCACGTACGGCGCATCCCGGTTCATGTCGATGGGTACAATTACCGTATTTGCATTTAGCTGAGAACTCAAAGATTTCTTTGAAGTAATGTCCTACTTCTTCGTCCTCCATGTCAAAAGTACCAAACCCTTTAATTCCCGGAGTGTCAATGATATAACCTTCTTCACCTATAGGAAACATTTCAGAGAAAGTCGTAGTGTGCATACCTTTATTATGTACTGTCGATATTTCTCCTGTTTTTATTTTTTGATCTGGAAGGATGGCGTTAATTAATGTCGATTTTCCAACTCCGGAATGTCCGGAAAATAAGGTGACTTTTCCTTTCAGCTCTTTTTTTATTTCTTCGATATCTGTCTGATTTAATGCAGAAATCTTGAAGCAAGGATAACCGATATGTGTGTAAAGATTGGTCAATGCTTCCAGATAATGAAGTTCCTCATCCGAATACCGGTCGATTTTGTTGAATACAAGACAGACAGGTACACGATAAGCTTCTGCTGATGCCAGAAAACGGTCGATGAACGTAGTTGATGTTTCCGGATAGTTGACAGTAACTATCAGCATGCACTGGTTCAGATTTGCTGCAATAATATGCGATTGTTTGGACAGATTTGATGCACGACGGATAATATAATTTTTCCGGTCTTCTATTTCTGTAATGAAAGCTGTACCTTCAGCGTTGATTGAGATTTGTACCCGGTCGCCTACGGCAATGGGATTGGTACTACGGATTCCTTTCAGGCGGAAGTTTCCTTTGATTTTACATTCTATTTGCCGGTTGTCGTCTGTTTTGACGAGATACCAACTTCCTGTGTTTTTAATGACTAAGCCTTTTTCCAAATTTTTATAGGATGAAAGATAAAGGATGAAGAAAAGCTGACGCATTCTGTTTTCAGAGCGTCGTTGAAGCTTCGTTCTTCATCCTTTATAAAATTAATTAAACAGTCATGATTTCTTTGTCTTTAGCAGCAAGCATATCGTCGATCTGTTTGATATACTTGTCATGAGATTTCTGCAATTTTGCTTCAGAGTTCTTTTGTTCGTCTTCAGGCATACCGTCTTTTACGGCTTTTTTCAAAGCATCGATAGCATCACGTCGTGCGTTACGAACGCTGACTTTAGCTGTTTCGCCTTCACCTTTACACTGTTTTGCCAGTTGTTTACGACGCTCTTCTGTCAAAGGAGGAATACCTATACGGATAATTTCTCCATTGTTTTCGGGCATGATACCCAATTCAGAGTCGATAATTGCTTTTTCAATAACACGGAACATACTCTTGTCCCAAGGTTTTATAGCGATACTGCGTGCATCAGGGGTAGTCACTGCTGCTACATTATTGATGGGGACCATGCTTCCGTAAGAATCTACGCGGATGCCGTCCAGCAAGCGTACGTCTGCTTTTCCTGCACGGATGTGTGCCAGTGCATCTTCCAGATACATAATTGCCATATCCATTTTCTCTTCAGCTCCGCTGAGAATTGTCTTTGAGTCTGCCATATTAAAATTCTAAAGTTTATCGGGTTAGACTTATGCTAAATTAAATGTGAACAAAAATACATGATTTTTTATTTTTCTGCAATAGTTTACTGATAATTATGCTAATGGCTATGAGTGAATGTCTGTATTTAGTATGATAAAAGAGCGGGATTTTTATTGTGAATAAATAAATGTGCCTTCTATGAAAAGAGGATGGGTTTAGTGATGAAATAAACGTTTTGTCCCAATTTTTCTACTTTTTATGCGAAAAAATAGTTGAAAAATGTTTGATTGAAGAAAAATGTTACTATATTTGCCAACAACAAAACAATAATACATGAACAAATACTCTCTTCATATCACAATGATGGTCGGAATGGGGCGCACTGCAACATTCACATCTGTAACCGGGATGACCCCTCGGGGGTGAGAGATTGTATTTAGGTGTTTCTACGTGTTACACGCCTGTGGACTCAGGCATTTCGTTTTATTTTAATCAATTATTTATTTTGTTTTATCTGACAAGTGGGCTTTCTTGTATGAAAGAACAGTCCTTGTTATAAAAATATAAGTACATGAAGGTATTAAAATTCGGTGGAACATCAGTGGGTTCTGTCAGCAGCATGTTGAATGTAAAGAAAATTGTTGAAGCGGTTGATGATAAAGTGATAGTAGTCGTTTCAGCATTGGGTGGTATAACTGATAAGTTGATTAAGACTTCGACTATGGCTGCCAACGGTGATTCCGGTTATGAAAAGGAGATGAAGGAGATTGTAAACCGTCATATAGAAATGGTTTATACCGTCATTCCGGCAGGACAGAAACGTGAATTGCTGCTTGACTGTGTGAATGAACTGCTGAGTGAACTGAAAGATATTTTTCAGGGAATATATCTTATACGTGATTTGTCGCCAAAGACTTCGGCTACAATTGTAAGCTATGGCGAGCGCCTTTCTTCTATTATCGTAGCAACACTGATAGAAGGAGCCCAGTGGTTTGATTCCCGTCTGTTTATTAAAACAGAAAAGAAACACAACAAACATATACTTGATTCGGAACTTACCAATCGTCTGGTTCGTGAAACGTTCCATGAAATTCCTTCTATATCACTTGTTCCTGGATTTATTTCTACTGATAAGACTACAGGAGAAGTGACCAATCTTGGACGAGGCGGTTCCGATTATACAGCTTCTATTCTGGCAGCTGCACTGGATGCCGATGTGCTGGAGATTTGGACAGATGTAGATGGTTTCATGACAGCCGATCCGAGAGTTATCAGTACTGCATATCCTATTACGGAATTGAGTTACGTAGAGGCAATGGAGTTGTGCAACTTTGGTGCGAAGGTAGTTTATCCCCCTACTATTTATCCGGTTTGTCATAAGAATATACCTATTTTAATAAAGAATACATTCAATCCTGATGCTCCGGGAACTATCGTAAAACAGGAGGCTGATCACTCATCGAAAGCCATTAAGGGTATTTCTTCTATTAATGACACGTGTCTGATAACCATGACCGGACTGGGAATGGTCGGTGTGATTGGAGTGAACTACCGAATATTCAAGACATTGGCTGAAAATGGTATCAGTGTGTTCCTCGTTTCACAGGCTTCTTCGGAGAATTCAACGTCTATAGGTGTACGGACCGTGGATGCTGATCTAGCTTGCGAAGTATTGAATGAAGAGTTTGCCAAGGAAATAGAAATGGGCGAAATCAGCCCGATGAAAGCGGAAAGCGGACTGGCTACTGTGGCTATCGTAGGAGAGAACATGAAGCATACACCGGGTATTGCCGGAAAGTTGTTTGGTACACTGGGACGTAACGGTATCAACGTGATAGCTTGTGCACAGGGAGCTTCCGAAACAAATATTTCGTTTGTAGTAGAAGGAGCTTCGTTGCGTAAGACATTGAATGTTATTCACGATTCTTTCTTCTTGTCCGAATACCAGGTACTGAACCTTTTCATTTGTGGTATCGGAACGGTAGGGCATAGTCTTATCGAACAGATCAGCAGTCAGCAGGAACGACTGAAACGTGAACGTGGACTGATGCTGAATGTGGTAGGTATAGCCAATGGACATAAAGCTTTATTTACCCGCAGAGGAATCGACCTGTCTAACTATCGTCAGGAATTGGATGAAAAAGGAATACCTTCATCTCCTCAGGTACTTCAGGATGAGATTGTTGGCATGAATATTTTCAATTCTGTATTTGTGGACTGTACTGCAAGCCCAGAAATAGCCGGACTTTATAAGGAATTTTTAAGTCACAATATTTCGGTTGTAGCAGCCAATAAGATTGCCGCATCGTCGGAATACGAGAATTATGCGGAACTGAAGCAGATTGCTCGCCAGCGTGGAGTGAAATTCTTGTTTGAAACAAATGTGGGAGCAGGTCTTCCTGTGATAAATACGATAAACGATTTGATAAACAGTGGAGATAAAATTGTAAAGATTGAAGCTGTACTTAGCGGTACACTGAACTACATATTCAATACTATCAGTGCCGATGTACCACTTAGTGAGACCATTCATAAAGCAAAAGAAGAAGGATATTCAGAACCTGATCCGCGTATCGACCTGAGCGGGAAGGATGTTATTCGCAAACTTGTTATTCTGGCACGCGAAGCAGGATATCGGTTGAATCAGGAAGATGTAGAGAAGCACTTGTTTATTCCTAACGAATTGTTCGAAGGTTCACTGGATGACTTCTGGAAAAAGATTCCAGCTCTTGACGATGAATTTGAAGCACGTCGTAAAGTATTGGAAAAAGAAGGAAAACACTGGCGTTTTGTAGCTAGTCTGGAAAATGGACATGGAGTCGTGGCTTTGCAGGAAGTAGGCCGGAATCATCCGTTCTATACACTGGAAGGTAGTAATAATATTATTTTGCTTACAACTGAACGATATAACGAGTACCCGATGCTCATTCAGGGTTATGGAGCCGGAGCAGGTGTTACCGCAGCCGGAGTCTTTGCCGATATAATGAGTATCGCAAACATTTAGGCTTATGAAGCACATTATTATTTTAGGCGACGGTATGGCGGACTGGGCCGTACCATCGCTGGGAAACAAAACATTGTTACAATATGCAAATACTCCGTACATGGACAAACTAGCCCAAATGGGACGTACGGGGATGCTGAAAACAGTTGCCGACGGTTTTCATCCCGGAAGTGAGGTTGCGAACATGTCGGTTATGGGTTACGACCTGCCGTTAGTTTACGAAGGAAGAGGCGTACTTGAGGCTGCCAGTATCGGTGTAGATCTGGAACCGGGCGATATGGCCATGCGCTGCAACCTGATCTGTGTAGAAGGAGATATCCTGAAAAATCATTCGGCAGGACATATCACGACCGAAGAAGCCGACCAGCTGATTAAGTATCTTGATGAGAAATTAGGAACAGACCGTATTCGTTTTTATACGGGGGTACAATATCGTCATTTGCTTGTCATCAAAGGAGGCGACAAACGTCTGGCTTGTGTGCCGCCACACGATGTCCCGCTGAAGCCTTTTCGTCCGAATCTGGTAAAAGCCTTATGTCCGGAAGCACAAGAAACTGCCGACTTGCTGAATGCCTTGATTTTGAAATCGCAGGAATTGCTTGCCACTCATCCGGTCAATCAGAAGCGTATGGCAGAGGGAAAAGATGCAGCCAACAGCATTTGGCCATGGAGTCCGGGGTATCGTCCGAAGATGGAACCTTTATCTCAGAAATACCCTTCCATTCATAGAGGATCGGTCATTACGGCTGTCGATTTGATTCGTGGTATCGGACGTTATGCGGGGCTGCGTTGTATAGATGTAGAGGGAGCTACCGGACTTTACAATACGAATTACGAAGGCAAGGCTCAGGCAGCTATCGAAGCGTTAAAAACTGATGACTTTGTTTACCTGCATATCGAGGCTAGTGATGAGGCCGGACATGAAGGAGATATAGACTTGAAGCTGAAAACCATTGAATATCTGGACAGCCGTGCAGTCGGACCTATTTACGAAGAAGTAAAAAACTGGGATGAGCCGGTAGCGATAGCTGTGTTGCCCGATCATCCTACTCCGTGCGAACTGCGTACACATACAGCCGAACCGATACCTTTCCTGATTTATTATCCAGGTATTACTCCCGATAGCGTGCAGAGTTACGATGAAATAGCCTGCCGGGAAGGAGGATACGGTACGATGGAAAAAGATGAGTTTATGAATGAGTTTATGAATTTACACTAGAGAGTTATGAAATATTACAGTACAAATAAGAAGGCTTCCGACGCAACACTTGAGGAAGCTGTAGTACGTGGACTGGCAGGCGATAAAGGTTTGTATATGCCTCGTGCCATCAAGGCTTTGCCTCAGTCTTTTTATGATGAGATAGAAAATCTTTCGTTTCAGGAAATAGCTTATCGTGTAGCCGATGCTTTTTTCGGTGAAGATGTTCCTGCCGAAACGTTGAAACACATTGTATACGATACACTTAGTTTTGATGCTCCGGTAGTGAAGGTGAAGGACAATATTTACTCGCTGGAACTGTTTCATGGTCCTACATTGGCTTTTAAGGATGTAGGCGGACGTTTCATGGCACGCTTGCTGGGATATTTCATCCGTAAGGAAGGTAAGAAACAGGTGAATGTATTGGTTGCTACTTCCGGAGATACGGGTAGTGCCGTAGCAAATGGTTTTCTGGGGGTAGAAGGGATTCATGTATATGTGCTTTACCCGAAAGGTAAAGTCAGCGAGATTCAGGAAAAGCAGTTTACTACACTCGGACAGAATATAACGGCTATTGAAGTAGACGGTACGTTCGACGACTGTCAGGCACTGGTAAAGAATGCCTTTATGGATAAGGAACTGAACGAACATATGCAGCTCACTTCGGCAAATTCTATCAATGTGGCTCGTTTCTTGCCTCAGGCTTTTTATTATTTCTATGCGTATGCACAGATGAAAAAGCAAGGAAAAGCAGACAATTTGGTGATTTGCGTGCCTAGCGGAAACTTCGGAAACATAACAGCCGGCCTGTTTGGTAAGCGTATGGGACTACCCGTGAAACGCTTCATTGCGGCAAATAACCGGAATGACATCTTTTATCAATACCTGAAGACTGGAGAATACAGTCCTCGCCCCTCAATAGCAACTATTGCCAATGCTATGGATGTAGGAGATCCGAGTAATTTTGCCCGTATCCTCGATTTATATGAAGGTAGTCACGATGCTATAGCATCCGAAATTAGTGGGGAGACTTATACCGACGAACAGATACGTGAAACAGTACAGAAAACTTACGAAGAAACCGGATATCTGCTCGACCCTCATGGTGCATGTGGGTATCGTGCCTTGGCAGAAGACTTGCAGCCTGAAGAAAACGGAGTCTTTCTTGAAACAGCTCATCCGGCGAAGTTCCTGCAAACAGTAGAAGCGATTATCGGTACAGAAGTAAAGATACCCGAAAAGCTACAGGCTTTCATGCGTGGTACAAAACAAAGTGTACCTATGCAAAAAGACTTTGCGTCGTTTAAGGCTTATCTGCTGAAACAGTAGTGATTGACAGCTTTTTATGATTCATAGGGGAAAGTGTTTTTATTTTTGCTGAAAAGACAGAGAAAACATGCTGATGTTTTTTTTATTTTTCTACAAAAGTTGTACTTCTTTGTACAAAAAAATGAGGCTTTTTCCTGATGTTTTATCAGCTTTCCGAACTTGTCTTAAAATGAAGTATAAAGTAAACGCAGCAAGAAAAAGCAAGGTTGATGATAATACAGCAAAAATGCAGTCTATTAAGTGGTTAGGTGTTTAACTCATAATACTGCATAAGCTGAAAAAGGAGGTCCGCTAAAAGCTGCGAAAGACTTCAGTTCCCATATCGTTACTGATATAACAGGAACAAGAAACGGCACAACAGATTCTATTTCAGTAATTTGCACAGTTTTTCATACCTGAGGACAACTCGCTTGATATTAACTTTGTAACGATCAAAAAAGTATGAAAACGAGTATGAGCAGATCGACCTTCAAAATCCTCTTCTACGTGAAGAAGGGCAGCGAGAGAGCCAACGGCTATCTCC
>OGLM01003007.1_pt1 | contig 14442 bp, 20 predicted proteins | sample 1572531 | NCBI WGS metagenome assembly OGLM01 (sample SAMEA2581909, study PRJEB24529) | metagenome | biome: Human gut stool | place: China | collected 2011 | reverse complement strand
AATCTGCCGTTATGAGTCAACAGCAAATTGTGCAAAACCAAAATTCTCAATCATAAGCATATTTATCAACTTTATCAACAAACAACTAAAAAGCATTATATAATGAAGCCTCTATCCCAATCCGCAGCATGTGCAGCAAAATGTTTGTTTGCTGTGATGCAATACATGAAATCCAATGGTGGAACTGTTACCACGAAAGAAATTAACGACATAATTCAGGAGAATGTCAAGTTCACGGAGGGGGAACTAGAGCGTGCGGGAAAGTTACAGAACATCCGTTGGTGGACGATGACACAGTTCTATTCCATCGACTACAACAAGGCGGGCTATATTCTGAAAAAACAGGGTTCATGGTACCTCACACCAGAGGGTGAAGAAGCTATCAAACTCGGAGCAGAACAGATTTTGCGCAATGCCAATGCTGCATACCGCACATGGAAGCAAGAGCAAGATTTGGATGAAGACTACGCTGTGGAAGAAGAAACTCTGGAGAAGGAAACGATTATAAACATTGAACAGTTAGAAGAACAGGCTAATGAGGGAATCCGTCAGTATATCAAGGCTAAAAATATGATTTTAGAATATTTACAGACAAATGATCAGATAACATCTGCCAAGATTCAGGAGATGTGCGGATTTATTAAGCAGCAGGCGAGATGTGTCATTGATAAAATGAGTAGTGAGGAATTGATAGATTTAATGTGAAAAGGACCAGAAACCAGATATGTTTTATATAAAGGATTGAGTGATAATTGAGTTTTATTTTAAAAAACTCAATTGCCACTCAATTGAAATGAAATGTTATGTAGGATGACATGGCAGTTGAGAGCATATTACTATTTTTAGAGGAGTGGCGGATGATAATGAAAAAATCAGAAAAATGGAAAACAATTTTTAAAAGTAAAAGCCTGATATACATTGTAATTGCATTTGCAGTTGCTCCAGTGGCGATTAATCTTGGACTAGTGTTTACAGATATCATATATGAGAATACGGGAAATACATTAACTGCTGAATATTCTTGTGCGATGAAATCGCACTTCCGGAAAATTGAAAATCAGATGTCCGGAAGTGGAAATCATCTATGCGAGTTTACTCGCGTAATGTTTTATCTAGACCGTATACCTCTCGCATCGATCTGTCATGTTCAGTATCAATGCTTAGATAGACTGTTACATCATTCCTCAGTCATATCCATAAAAGGACCGTCATATCGTTTGAAGGATAAACGCGCCTATCTGGAGACTCAGGAGGCTGAAGCATAGCACCGGTAATTGTACAAAAATATTTTCCGTTTTTTGTACAAAAGTATGTTGACATTTACAACATTAGAAAAAGCATTTCAGAACTCATGTATATGGTATTTTCGAGAAGTGATAGATTTAGTTGGTAGGGATAAAATGCAGGAAGAATTAAATAATTTACAGTACGGGAATTGCGATATTTCGGAATGGAATGGCAGCAATATCAATCCTTTGGGAAAGTTAAATGGTTTTTGGCTGGATTCTTCGTTGAAAATTTCGTCGTTGGAACAAGTAGAAGTTTTGAGTAGGATATTTGAGGGACATAGTGATTACGATAGCAGAAATATAGAGATTTTGAAAAGAATAATGTTAGTGGATGAAAACGATTCCCGGAAAATTTATGGAAAAACAGGAAGTGGGAATGGAGAGGCATGGTTTGTTGGTTTTTCTGAATCAGATGGAGAACGGAAATACATTGCTATATATTTAAATGATAGTGAACATAGAGATCAGGTTTCTGGAAATAAAGCTAAGGAAATAGCATTAGATATTTTGAAAGATGGATTTTAAGGTAATTACAACAACAAGTAAAAAAGATACAACAAAATGTACAGAATGTACTTGACAAAAGGAACTTGTGTACATATACTATGGTTATAGATGTAGTAGATAAGAGGTGATTTGAAATTGGAAAGAGTTATTTTTTGGAATAATAAAGGTGGAACGGGTAAAACTACATTAGCATTTCAGTTGCTTAATGAATATGCATTTCAAAACAAAGATAAACGAATACTAGTTATAGATGTTTGTCCTCAAGCAAATTTATCCGAACTTCTATTAGGAGGATTAAACCAAGGTGGTAGTGAAGTTTTATTGATGAGGCAAGGGGCAAATCCTAGAGCGACAATTGGTGGATACTTTCAGTTACGTTTACCAGCACCTTATAGTGCTCCCTCTTTTAATCCCAAAGATTATTTGACTAAACCTCATCAATATAATTCGTACATAGAGGATAATATTGACTTACTTTGTGGAGATGCCATGTTGGAATTGCAATCTAATGCGATTTCCACATTAGCAAACAATCAGATACCGGGAACAAATACATGGGTGGCGATCATAAACTGGTTAAATGATTTTGTACAACCAATTGAGAAAGATTATGATATAGTATTTTTGGATGCCAATCCTAGTTTTTCAATGTATACCCAAATAGCCATTGCTACTTCAACTAAAGTAGTGTTACCAGTGATGGCAGATGATTCATCACGAAGAGCGATACAGAATGCTTTTTCTTTAATTTATGGATTAAAATTACCATCTGAAATATATAGTAAATATGCTTTTGCGGAAAAATTAAAAGAAGTAAATATGCCATTACCAAAAGTTTATATGATACTGAAAAATAGGTTGACCCAATACATGGGGGCAGCTTCAGCATATGCGACAGTATTACGGGAAATTGATAAAGATGTGTTGTCTTTACTAGAAACGTACCCAAATATATTTGCTTTTGATACATTAAGTGAAGGAATTATTGATGTAAGAGATTTCCAGACAACAGGAGTTGTTTCTGCTGCGAGAGGTTGTCCTTTGCAAAAATTAAAATCGGGGCGTTTGGATTTAATGGGAAAAAGGGTTGCAGTAAGAGAAGAATATAGACAGAATTGCATTGATAATGTTGAATTGATTGTAAGAAGAATGAATAAAGAGTTGTAGTTATATCAAAGGAGGCAATGCTATGAGAAAAACAAGAAGTGATTGTACAGTGGGGACATTTGAAAAAAAGCATGGTTTATCACCCGGAACAATCCGAAATAAAGATGGACGTGATACTCGTAGTGATAAAAAGATAGGAACAATTCGAAAAGAAGCTCAAAATGGAAAGTAAAGATTTTGCAAAACTTAATGACAAGATTTTGGCAACAGAAAACCAGTAAGTCAGAATACATGATGTAATTGAAATAAAAAGGGCGTGTATTTGTATAAAAATCAAATAAATACAGTCAAGTTTAATAAAGAACACGCCAAATTTGAATAGTATAGTACTGCATCATTTATTTTATATGGCAGGTAGTCTAGGGGGCCTGCTATATATGTTATTATATCAAATATAGAGATTGTTAGATTATTTTGTTGCCAACTTTGCATTTAAGAAAGGATAAAATTAATGGATAACATAAAGTATCAAGTTTTTATAAGTTCAACATATTCTGATTTGATGAACGAAAGAAAACAGGTGCTGGATTTTTTGCTTATGGCGGATTGTATTCCGGCGGGGATGGAAAATTTTGTCGCAACAGATGATGAACAATTTAATGTTATAAAAAAAGTAATTGATTTATGTGATTATTATGTCTTAATTTTGGGGCGACGTTACGGGTCAGTAAATGAGACAACAGGGATTAGTTATACTGAGATGGAATATAACTATGCAATAGATAAAGGAATTCCTGTTCTTGTGTTTGCATTGGATGATTCAGTAGAAATTGATGATGAAAAAAAGGAAAAAGATGATATAAAAAGAGGCAAGCTGGCTGAATTTAAAAGTAAGGCTATGAGAAATAGACTGGCAAGCATTTGGAGAGATCAGTCAGAACTAATGGGAAAAGTTGCGATTGCAATTATGCAGGCGAAAAATGAAATAAAGCGTCCAGGATGGCATAGAGGCAATGATGTGGAAAAAGAAAGACTGTTAAAAGAAATTGATTTGTTAAGAAAAGAAAATGAAGATTTACGAAAGGGTATAGAGTCACATGATGATAAGTCAATAGACTTTGATACCATGTTCTATAGAAAGGAGATAACCTTACACTATACAGAACGGGTTTATGTTTTCACAATGGATACGGTGATTCATGAGAAAAAAGTAGTTACAACACTTGATGAGCTGTATCAATTTGTTTCATTAAGAATTACAGGTATTAAAAAACTATCAGATTTTCAAGAAGCAGTGAGTGGATTTGTGCCAGGCTATTATGTAGATACTCAAGATGCGCTAATTGTAAGAAATAAATATGAACAATTAGGTTTAATAAATAGCTTTGTTGGGAAAGATAATATTGAAATGATTAAAATGACAGATTTAGGTAAAGAAATTATGAATAGATTGAATCAGTAAAGGAGAAATATATAGCGGCAACATTTTGGCAACAGAAAATCAGTAAGCCAGAATAATTGATGTAATTGAAGTATAAAATGGCGTGTATTTGCACAAAACTTAAATAAATATAGTTAATAATAACGAAAAACACGTCGAGTTTGAATAACGGACAGAAAACCTCGGATGCCAATTTTACAAGGGTTTCCGAGGTCCCCTTATGTCCGTTGGCTGTACTTTGATTCTAAAATAATAAATTCTATTAGAGTAGCTTTTTTAATTGAGTGACATAGGCTTCGGAGATACCTAACTCGAAGGCTATATCTTTTTGTTTCATACCTTCTGATAGCATTTGCCTAATATCATTGAGATAGTCGGCTTTTTTGCTTTGAGTAGGAACTGAAGATAAGCGTGCAGTTTTTCTGCCTGTAGGATAAGAACCTATTTCAAGTGTAGTGGTTATTTCATCAGTACAGTTCCGAATGGATAGTTTTCCTTTTTTGTAATGGATTTCTGAATTTTCGGACTGCATTAAATCAGATACAGTCATGTCTCTAATCTTATCGGGAAGATTGATGGAAATTGGAGAAGGCACGTTCTTTTTCAATAAAATCACCCTTTCTATGAATTTACTAAATTTAGTAAATTGTCAATGGTTATTGTGGAAATAATTTTACAGTAATTCCCGCTGTACCTTTTTTGACAACCATATTATCATCTACGAGATGATTTTTGATTTCTTCTATATTTTCTTCTATTTCGGCAACGATTTCTTTATAACTATTCTCATCATCAAATTATTCTTTTGTATTTTCCAAATTTTCTTTTATTTGTTTGGCTTTAAGATAAGTACAAAGTTTTTTGTTGATTGCAGCATTCTTGAAAGATAATTTTACAGTAGAGGGGATAAACTCTCAATTTTCATCTTTTTCCGCATAAAAATTCATATCTACTTGTTCATCTAATTTGAATAGTAAAGAAAGCACATCAGACACAGTTTCTATATCAAAGTCCATGAACAGGTTAATGCTAATGCTTGTCCCCAAAAATGAATAACGGTATAACAAAGAAATAGGAGTTTTTTATCAGTTTCAAAATCACGGGAACGATTACGTTCGATTTTGTTTATCCAGTAATCGGGATTTTTACCTTTTTCAAGACGGAGCTTTAGAATTTCCCAATCTTTTCCATGAAAAAATTCACTATCACAAAAAATAGCGATTTTGTATTTGGTAAGAATAATATCAGGAGAGCTGGGTAAGAATTTATAGTTTTTACGATACCGATATTCTTTATGCCACAGTGCTTTTCTGAGTTGGACTTCTATGGAGGTGTCTTTACTGTGGATTTTTTGCATATTTTTAGACACGATTTCAGGGTCACGAGACATAGATATTTTCACCACCTAGTATAAAATATTTTAACAAGTTGAATAAAAAGATACAAGTATTAACATCAATTGTAATCCAAGATTCCATACCCGCTATCTTGTGAAGTCAACCATGAATTGATATGTCGTATCCTGCCAAAAGGAAGCAGTTTCGATGAACTGACACAACATGATATTACTCTGATGATGAACCATATCAATTCTTATAAAAGAAAAAAGCTGAATAACCGTAGCCCATACGAAACATTCAGCTTTTACTATGGAGAAGAGGTACTTAAGAAACTGGGATGCTCACCGGTTGTGACCGAGAACATCATCTTAAAGCCTAAACTTCTCAAAAAGTAACAAATAAAATTGCTAGGTGCCGTCAGAATAGAACAACTCTATCCAATTAAAACAGGGATGGATTCTTCGAATACAAAAATTTCGAGAGGGAATTGATTTCTGGTTGTCGTGCGCAAATTTATTGCTGAACGTATTATATCATATCGTAATAGAAATGAAAATTCGGGAATCTTGCTTACAAACCGGGATTTTCATTTGCAAACCGGGAATCTCGGTTACAAAACAGGATTTTCATTTACAAATGGGGAGTCTCGGGTTACTACTTACCCGATACAAGTATTAATAGCTATATAATATGAATTATTTGATTGACGATATAAACGTTATGATTTATACTGGTAAAGTAAGAGTTGATTAAAAGACGAGGTACCCGAAATGACGATTTCTGAACAAATCAAGGTGTTGTGTGTGAGGTTGGATATCAGTGTAGCTGAGCTTGCACGACGAATAGGGACAACACCACAGAATTTTAATGGGAAAATGAAAAGAGAGAGTTTTACCATAGCTGAGCTAGAAGATATAGCAGATGCGGTAAACAGTTCTTTTGAAAGACAGTTCGTATTAAAAAACGGAGAGAAAGTTTAATGCATAAAAATATAAAACAGAATGAGTATAGTAGATATGCTGCTAATAGAGATGTTATTTCTTTGTTTTCCGGGGCAATGGGATTAGATATTGGACTTGGAAAAGCAGGTTTAAATGTAGTGATTGGACAAGATTTCGATGTAGCATGCGTGAAAACTATGAAAGCTAATGGACATAAGGTTTTGGGTGGAGATATTAGAGAAATACAGCCACAACAACTGTTAGATATGACTGGCTTAGCAGTGGGAGAACCATTTTTGATTTGTGGGGGACCGCCATGCCAGCCTTTTTCAACTGCAGGAAAAAGATTAGGGATAAATGATCCAAGAGGAAGTTTATTTATGGATTTTATCCGTATGATAGATTATATACGTCCTCGATTTTTTGTAATGGAAAATGTAAAAGGGATTATGTCATCACCATTAAAACATGTACCTTTATCTGAAAGAGATGAAAGAGACCCTGAACAAAAGTTGGGTACAGTGCTTGATGTAATTTTATCTGAATTTGACAAATTAGGATATAAAACAGTATATGGTGTACTTGATGCTGTAAATTATGGTGTTCCGCAGTTTAGAGAGAGATTTGTATTGATTGGAAGCCGTGATGATGAAGATGTATTTTTACCAATCCCAACACATTTTCAGATGCACCAGGATAAGAAATATCAATGGCAAACTGTTGGAAGCGTGATAAAAGATTTGGAATTTGATCATGGAGAATGTGCAACATTAAGTGAAGAAAGATTGAAATTCTTGACAATGGTTCCGGAAGGTGGAAACTGGAGAGATTTGCCAGAGGATATTATTCCAATTGCAATGGGTGGTGCATATAAATCAGGGGGAGGAAAAGTCGGATTTTATAGAAGATTATCGTATGATCAGCCTTCGCCAACAGTAGTTACTTCTCCGGTTCAGAAGGCAACTATGATGTGTCATCCGACACAGAATAGACCGTTAAGTGTAAAAGAATATGCAAGGATTCAGCAATTTCCAGATGACTGGGTATTTACTGGAACAACAGCTGCTAAATACCGTCAAATTGGGAATGCAGTTCCAGTAGGATTAGCTGAGGCTATTGGGAAAACTGTACTTTCTGTAGCTAATAATTCTGCTGTTGTTCAAACAAAACGTTTTAGAGGCACAAATGTACATAATAAGATTAGAAATGCAATAGAATTGGGAGGAAGTTTATATGTCGTTAAATAATTCATATGATGAACAGGCAGTGGTTCAGGCAATCGCATCTGCATTGGAAACATTTTACGGAACGTTAATTGAAAAGATTGATGGATTAAATATTCAAAAGGTAATGAAACGTAAAAATCCGTATTTATATCGTGCAAAAGCCATGCAGAGTGCAACTGAAATTGTGGATTCAGTACTTACAGCTTTTGTAAGTTCCAGTGAAGAAACCATTTTTGGTAATTGCTTTTTTGAGCCGATTGCCATTGCTGCAAGTGGCGGAAATAAGGCTCTGGCAGAAGGTATTGATATTATGATTCAGAACAATGAGACAAATACAATCTCTGCAATAGCTGTTAAAAGCGGTCCCTCTGTATTCAATGCAGATAGCAAAAAGCGACAGGAGCAGAATTTTACAGCCGCTTCTAAATTGGCACAGCAAGCAAAAGCAAGGTACGAAGCGTATATCGGATATTGTTATGGGAAAAAGAAGGAATCTGGAAGAGGAAAGCCTAAAATGTATCAGGAATTGGCAGGAAAATGCTTTTGGGCAGAATTAACAGGAGACAAAGATTTTTACATAAAGATTATTGAATACATGGGAACTATGCCAGAAAAATATGTTGCTGATTATAAAGAGAGTTATAACCGAGCAGCCAATAGATTGGTTAGAGAGTTTGCCAATAGTTTCTGTCGGGAAGATGGAAGTATAGACTGGGAGAAATTGGTGGAATTTAATTCGGGAGATTGATTATTTACAGGAGGAGCACAAAATGTGCGGTATTTAGAATGAAAAAGATAAAACTGTATTCCTTTTTTTCGGGATGTGGATTGTTAGATTTAGGTATGGAAGAGGCGGGATTTGATATTGCGATGGTTTCTGAAAAGTATGAACCATTCCTTGAAGCATATAAATATTCGCGAAAAAAGATGAAAATAAAGGAACCAGAACATGGGTACTTCAATGATGACATATGTGATTATTTAGAAGAAAATTCAAAACTAGATGTTCTTATTGAAAATGACAAAAAAGATAGTATAATTGGATTTATTGGTGGGCCTCCATGTCCTGATTTTTCAACCGCTGGAAAAAATAAAGGAATTAATGGCGACAATGGTAAGTTATCAAAAACATATTTTGAACTCATTTGCAAAGAAAACCCCGATTTTTTTATTTTTGAAAATGTAAAAGGCTTATGGCGAACAAAAAAACATAAAGAATTTTATGATAAGATGTACAATAAGATGAAAAAACAAGGATATTACTTATTGGATAAATTATTGAATTCTTTAGAATATGGTGTACCACAGGAACGCGAGCGTGTCATAATGATAGGTATAAAGGTTAGAAATCAAAAGGATAAAGATCAACTAAAAGATATTGTGAAAAATTTCAATTGGGGAATACGAGAGTATAATGTTTTAGAAACGATTCGTAATATTGATTGGCCTGATACGGAGCCTTTTATAGAAAATTCCGTGACACAACCACCACAGGATATTATAAAAGAATTAACAATACAATATTGGTTTGATAAAAATGATGTAGAGAATCATCCTAATTCCGAAAACTTTTTTCAACCAAAGGCGGGATTGGCAAGAATGCAAACTATTGAAGAAGGAGACGTATCGAGAAAATCATTTAAGCGTTTGCATAGATGGAGGTATTCTCCTACTGCTGCATATGGAAACAATGAAGTACATTTGCATCCATATAAAGTAAGAAGATTAAGCATTGCAGAAGTATTGGCAATTCAATCGGTGCCTCCTGAATTTGAACTTCCATCAAATATGTCTTTGACTGATATGTTTAAAACAGTTGGAAACGGTGTACCTGTTTTAATGGCGGCAAAATTTGGACGAGAATTGAAACCATTATTGGAAATGTATTTTAAAGATACGAGGGATAATACTATATGATATATACAGAGGATGACATAAAGAAGGATTTATTAAAAACAAATGTAAAAGAATTCTATATGAAATATTTGCTACGTGCTGATAATTGGTATTTTGAAAGAATATTAAATATCGATGAGAAAGATATTATTCATGCAGTTGATGATTTTAAAATGTTGGTGAGTGATGCTTTTGATATTGGATTTAATAATACAGTTATGGTTGGAAGTGCAAAGCTAGGAATGAGTCTTTCACCAGAAAAATTTCTTAAGCATTTTACTGATGAAGGAGATAATCCGTCAGATATTGATATAGCTATCATATCTACACAATTATTTGATTATTTTTGGCGACTGTTTAGAATGTCGTATAACATTACAAATAAAAAGTATTATCGTTATATATCTAGGGGAATATATAGAGGCTATATTTCAGATACTGATTTATTAAATATTGAAGAATGTCGTGTTGAGTGGATAAAAAAGAGTAATGCTGCTACCAAAAGTCTACAACGCGATATGTATTTTAAGCATGAGATTCACTATAGAATATATCGAGATTGGAAAGATCTAGAAGAATATCATATACAATCTATTGAACAATTGAAAGGAGATTTAAACGGGTATGGCCAATAAATTTTCGAGAAACACAATGAAAATAACACAAATTTATAATGGATTTAAAGATGAAGAATTGGTTGTGGATAAAACATATCAACGTAAAAAAGTTTGGGGAGATAAGGATAATATAAGATTGATAGAAACTATTTTGTTGGATTTGGTCATTCCTGAAATATTTATGTGGGATTATGACACGGATCCTAATACGGGGAAGACGATTACACATATAGTGGATGGGCAACAAAGGATTAATGCTATCTTTGAGTATATTGCAGGAAAATATAAATTACAAAAAAAACATTTAATTGATGAGGAGATAAAGAAGAAATATGCAGACAGATATTTTTATGAACTAGATGATGATACAAAAAAAGCAATTTGGTCATATGAAATGTCAATAGTAAATTTGGATAAGCATTTTTCAAAGGATGAAGTGAGGAATATGTTTTATAGACTTAATTTGACAGATTATAGTCTTAATGAACAGGAAAAAAGAAAAAGTTGGGACAGCGAATTTGGAAAAGTATCTGAACAATTGGCTGATGAAATTTTTTGGCAAAATTACAAAATATTCAGTACCGCTGATGTTAGAAGAATGAGAGATGTAGAATATTGTAGTAGTATTCTGTTATTGGCAAGAGAAGGTATACTTGATCAAACGAAAGGGGATAGATTGGATCAAATATATAGAGAACTTGGAGAAGAATATGTGGATTCAAAAGAGGATATAGAAAAAGTTCATAATGCAATGGAGTTAATTAAAATTATTACAGAAGATAAAACAAACGGATTTGTAAATAAAAAAATTCAGATGTATACTCTTTTTTGTGTTATGTTTGATTTCTCTGAAAAAAAGATTTCTATATCACAAGATATGGTGGAAAGGCTAAAGATATTTATACAATGTTATACGCTTTTTAAAAATGAATATGAGATTGAGTCTGAATCAACTGAGGAACAAATAACAATTGAATATTTAAAAAAATATAAGCTTGCGTCTTCAGAAGGAGTTAATAAAATTGGAAACAGGATGATTCGTTTTGAAGTTTTGAAAAAAGTTTTATTGCAAACAGATGGAATAGAAACAGATATTTTTGAAAAAACAGCAAGAAAAATGGAGAAAATGAATAGCAGTGAAGAAGAAACTGATGGATAATCTTTTGTTGTGTGAAATATAGATACATTTAGGAATGTAGGTTTATTGTTGGTAGTCTTTGGTAATTCATTTTCGCAAAAACTTGGTTAGATGGCGTTTAACGTTGTTTTTCATGTAGTTAAGACAAATAAAAAGAATGGATCTAAGATTGCAAAGGATAGTGTTTCATGGCTCTATTTTGACTCTAATAATTTGGCACGAGAAAAACATCAGATAAAATTCAGAGAATATGAATATAAAACAACACAAATGTGTACCGAAAAGTGCCTAGATTATCCTATCCGCACCCGAGTTTGAATAGTAGCCACAAGTCTTGGAACCCGCTAAACAAGTGACTTCCGAGACTTTTTGTTTTGCTCTGCTACTATTTTGCTACGTAAACGCTCCATGGTGAGTGCCTTTAAAATCAGTATTCATCTGTAATAAAATGTCTGTAGCAAATTCGTGTTTTTCGTAACGAATTTTGCGAAATTTCCAACATGAGGCAGATATTTTGAGCAGACGAAAAATTGAACAGGCGAAACTACAATACTGGGCAGGTATGATTCATGATTGTCAGCATTCAGGCCTTAAGACAAAAGAATGGCTTGCAAACCACTGAATAAGTAAGGATACTTATTACTACTGGTACAAGAAAGTTCAAACCGTTTGTGTAGAGGCTATGGAAATGCCAGACGCGCTTTCAATGCCTGAGTTTATGTCATTACCAGTTCCGGCAGAGCCAGCTAATGTGCCGGTTGAGTCGGCTATTAGATCCTATGCAATAGTTACAATGCACATAGGTAAAGCGAGGATTGAAGCAGAGTGGGATAAACTTTTGGACTAACAGTCCAATGCAATTATAGTTCCTATAGGATATCATATAATCAAAAGAAAAGGATTGGTGTATATCTTATGGGAACTAATTTTTATTTGATGAGTAGAAATAAAAAGCTAATGCGAGAGTATTTTGCCGTTGAAACAGAATATACAATCAAGGATATCGAATATGAAATTGTAGATGAGCCATATTTAGGGTATGAGGTACATCTTTGTAAACTGAGTGCAGGTTGGCGACCACTATTTCAAAGACATAAGACTATCAGTACATTTAAGGAATTGGAAGAATTTTGCCTGGAAAATAAGAGCATGGTAAGTATCTATGATGAATATGGCAGGAGATACACATGGAAACAATATTTCAAAAAAGTGTACAATCATAGTCAGCGTAAGGCAGAGCCAAGGAAATGGATATATGATATTGATCCTATTTTTCCAGATAATGGTCCTAGATTACATATGGCATCATGTACAGAGCAGGAAGCGGAAATATATATGCCATTCTGTCATAGAGAATACAACGAGAAGGAAAAATTAGCGAAGGAACGTTTTCATGTGCATGAAAGAATATGGAGTGATGAGAAGAGTTGGGAAGATCCAGGTTATCCATTCGATTGGACGGAGGGTGAATTTTGCTAAAGGAGTTGACAACATATGTATGAACATATTGATATGAAGAAAACAGGCATCTTATTAAAATATAGAATTGAAAAAGCAGGTTATACAGTAAAGGATATACAGAAAATATTGCAGTTATCATGTCCACAGCCTATATATCGTTGGTTTAAGGGAATGATTCTGCCATCTGTTGATCATCTTTATGTATTGAGCAGGTTGCTGAAGGTACATATGGAAGATTTGCTTGTGCCCCAATGTGAAAGTATCAGAGAGGTGGAAATGTGTGTATGTACATCAAGTTATAAAAGATTATCTGAGTACTGGAAACGTTTATATATAAACAAATGTGCGTAATATCAGGAAAGGTGGATTATATAGTACAAGCTATGGATGACGAAATTAAGAAAATAGTATGCATGATAACAGAACTTGATGCCTTAGCATATGCTACATATAAACCGATAGTCGAAGAAATATGTGCAAGAAAAGCATCTGAATCAGAAGTAGAATATTTGCTGGATTATATGGTTGGAATATGTAGCAGTGACAGGATGTTAGAGCTATTCAAGTGTGTATGTAGAAAGTATATATATTTATATCCAGAAATGGTTACATCCGAAATATATACATATAAGAGTATGTATGAAGAAGCAGGAAATGATTTAACAGGTGCAAATTTTGCACATGTTGATGGCAATGGAGAAAATCATTGATATTGATATATACAAAAAATATAAATTATTTGTTTGGGTTATTTTGAATGATATGTATAATCTGGACATAAAAGCAGTATGTGCAAAAAATGCACGTACTGGTATGATGATAAAAATGTTACAGCTGCATCGTCATCCTCATTCATATTCTGAACCAGTAGCAGGTCGTCATCATCAAGATTCAACGAAATAGTATACCATATATTTGGGTCTGTTGGGTTCATTGGGTACTTTATCTCTTTGAGATAATATTCCGTTTCTGATATTTTATCATCTTCCAGCTTGTCTCGTAAACGTGCCCAATACTCAACCATCTTTCGAAAGTTATCAAGGTCTTCCTGTGGACGGGGACCGGCACTTGGAAGCCGCTCTTCAAATTTGAAGCATACTTCTCCATCTTTCATAGTAGGACGTAATCCGTATGCCCATTCAATGTCAAACAGCACGTGAAGTGCACTGAATATATTTGCTACATCAGGGTCAGATAATGCATAAAAGCTGACTCCTAGATTGTTGGCAATATTTAATAAAGTCGCTTCATCCGGATATCTGTTTCCGAGCTCATAGTTTCTGATGGTGGATTCGTTTAATCCACATTTATCTGCTAATTCCTTTTGCGTCATGTCAGATGCGATTCTGAAATTACGAATCAAATAGCCTACCCGGCTGGTGAATTTCTCGCCCATTTTTACTGCTCCTTATTCGTGGAATGAGGGTTGGAGAATGCATGAAGATACGAGGTACAAACCATGCATCTGTGTACATTATA
>OGLM01002996.1_pt1 | contig 14488 bp, 9 predicted proteins | sample 1572531 | NCBI WGS metagenome assembly OGLM01 (sample SAMEA2581909, study PRJEB24529) | metagenome | biome: Human gut stool | place: China | collected 2011 | reverse complement strand
CACGAAATGTTACATTTTGATTAAACTTAACTTTTTAAATTTGGAATGTTATGAAATTATATAAGATAAAATATGCTTTTATAGTGGCAGTAGGTTTAATGTTGCATTCGTGCTTGGACTTAGAACCTAAAGACCAGTTGGCAGAAACAAATATATGGAGTACCCCTTCCGATTTTGAATTATTTGCTAATCAGTTCTATGGATGGAGCCGTAATTTTAGCGTAGTCGATAATCATTCGACCAAACCGTTGCATTCGGATTATAATTCAGATTTAATGACTTATAAAGATGACCGTAATCGTTTTAGTAATGGCTCGAACGCCGTTCAGGAGTCTGATGGAAATTATGGTGATGCTTATGCGCATATCCGTCGAACTAATTTGCTGCTGAAAAATGCAGAGGATTATTCTAATCAGGCAGATATAGCACAGTTTGTAGGTGAAGCAAAATTCTTTCGTGCCTACTCATATTTCGAATTGGTACAGTTATATGGTAATGCAATTATTGTTACCAAGCCTTTGAATGTAACAGACCCGGAATTAAAAGTTGCTCAGAATGATCGTAGTGAGGTTATTGATTTTATTATAAAAGACTTGGAGGACGCTGCATTATTGTTGCCCAAATATGCGGAAGTAGAAAATGGCCGTATCAGTCAAGAAGGATGTTGGGCGTTTTTGTCCAGAGTAGCTTTATATGAAGGTACTTGGCAGAAATTCAGAGACAATGTGGAACGTGGAAAGTCATTGTTGGATATCGCAGCCAAAGCAGCCAAAGAGGTAATAGATAGCAAGCAATTCAGCATGTTTAATCCGGAAGCTTTGGGGGATAGTGCCCAGAAATATATGTTTATATTGGAGGATACAAAGTCTAACCCTGCCGGATTGAAAAAGGATGCTAATAAGGAATATATTTTTTCTCGTCGCTATGATGAGATATTGAATCCTATAGGCAAGAATATCACAAAGGGCAATTTGATAAATGTGGTGTGGATTACCCGTAAGTTTGCCAATATGTATCTTTGCCAGGACGGACTTCCTATTGATAAGTCTCCGTTGTTTAAAGGATATGATAAAATGGATTCCGAATTTATGAATCGTGATAACCGGATGCGTTATACAATGGCTCGCCCACATGATAATTTCTGGAGCAACAGCAATCCGCGTGTAACTTGGAATGGAGATGCGGCAGATCTGGCATCGGCTTCCATTAAAAATTTTATCCCGAATGCCGGTACCGGATATCATAATCAGAAATGGGCTGCGGAGCGTGCCGTTAGAGATAATTATGAGGGTTATGATTTTCCTGTAATTCGTTATGCCGAGATTTTATTGAATTATGCTGAAGCTGTATTTGAACGTGATGACCGGATTTCTGATAGTGATTTAAATATTTCTTTGAATTTGGTACGTTGCCGGGTGAATAAGAAGATGCCTAAACTTTCTAATGAGTTTGTTTCTATTAATAGCTTGGATTTGAGAACAGAGATTCGTCGTGAACGTACAATTGAATTGTTTCATGAAGGATTCCGTCTGGATGATTTGAAACGTTGGAAGACAGCGGAAACTGAAATGCCGCAAGATCTTCTAGGTATTAAATGGAAAGGAACGGAATATGAGACAGCATGGCCTAAATGTCAGTATACAAGAAATGCTGATGGTATTTTAGTACTTGAAACAGGCCGTAAATGGGCTGAAAAGAATTATTTGTTCCCTTTGCCTAAGGATCAGTTACAGCTAAATCCTAATTTGAAACAAAACCGGGGATGGGAATAATGTATAGTGTACTTTAAATGATGAATGATATGAAAAATAGATATTCTTTTTTTGTGAACAAAGTTTGGGGGATTAGTCTTTTAAGTCTATGCCTTACGGTCGTTTCATGTGAAGATGAGAAACAATTTACGACGGGGATGCCTGAAGTGCAGTTAATTAATAGCATCACGTTGGACGTATCCGAACAACTGCCGGTTGCCATCGGTATGGATACTACGATTGTATATTCTATTACGCCTGAAAATCCTACAAGTTCAGAACTTTTATGGGTTTCCTCAGATGAGAAGGTAGCTACAGTATCTGAGAATGGTACGATTTCGGGTAAAACAGAAGGAAGTGCTATTATTTCTGTAACTCCTGCCATTGGCTTTGGTGTGGCCAATATTACTCAACGTACTATTAAGGTAACAGTTATTCCTGAGGTTATAAAAGCGACGGGAATTGAATTTACAAATGTTGATGGTGAGGGGAATTTGGTAAAAGAACTCTATCAAACCGATAAATTACAGTTGACTTATCGCATTTTGCCTGCTGATCACACTTATTCTTATTTGACATGGAAGAGTAGTGATGAGAGCAAAGCTACAGTTGATGAGAAAGGCGTAGTGACCGGAATAGAGCCGGGAAATGTTTCTATTTATGCTTATACACATGACAAAAGTGGTGTTGTGGGGGAATTTAAGCTCGAAATATTACCATTTATTCCTGTTGAGGATGTGAAAATAGAACCACATAATGAACTGCTGTATGTGAGTCAGGAGCTTGCTCTGGATTATTCTTTTACTCCGGAATCTGCTACTGCCAGTACCGTTGAATGGCTTTCCAGTGACGAAAAAGTCGTAACAGTGAAGCAAGGAGTGGTGACGGCAGTCGGTTTTGGAACGGCTACTGTTTCAGCGACTTGTATTTCGAACGGTAAATCTTCCTCTGTAACTCTTACAGTCGATCCGGGCTGGTGGATTTGGGATGGACGTAATAGTTTTAAGAATTGGGGAATTGCCCAGAATTATTCAAGCTTTGTTGTCCAAGATGGAAAAATGATTGTAACATGTGGTCAGCAAAATACAGAAATGAAACGTGCCGACTTAAGACTTTCCGCCAGTGATAAGGCACCGATGCATTGGGGCAATTATCCGGTGATAGCTCTTAGAACCGACCTTCCTGGAGGTGGCAAAGGTATCGGCAAGGGAGGGGTCTATACGCTAAATTTGGTTTTGACTTCCGGAACAGGTGCAAGCAAGTCCGAAAATAATGGTATTTTATTGAATGATGGTACACGTATGTTGTATTGGGATGTTGCCTCATGGGGGAAATTCTCAACTACAGAACTTTGCTATTATAAAACGTTTGAAGTAAAGGTGGCAGATATCTATAATCAGAACCTGCCAACCGGGCAGTACACAGTCTATTGGATTCGTTCCTTTAAAAGTGTTGCAGAGGCGGAAGCTTATGCCAATGCCGAAGTCGCTGCCGGTAAATAAAGCGTGATATATAGATAATTATTTAATGGTTTACTAAAAGTATTTGTATGAAAAAGAATTTTATATTGATATGTATTCTATTGATCGGTAGTACATTGGGTTCTTCTTGCAGTGAGATTGAAGATGGTGTAAACAGAATGGACGAATGGGAAGATGATAAAATAGAAGTTGACTATCCTGCTAAATTTGTCCATCCCGGTATAATGCATACTACGGGTGATATTGAGCGTTGGCGTGAGATTGTTGCAAATAAGGAGCAACCGGCCTATGGCTGCTACGAGATTTTTGTTGCGGATGCCCGTTCAAAATCGAATTATGTGATGCAAGGACCTTATAAAGAGATCTACAGAGGGAATGACAATGGAAATCGACCTAGTATCCAAGGTAAATATGAGAGTGATTTTAATGCGGCTTATCAGAATTCGGTGATGTATGCTGTCACTAAAGAGGAAGCTCATGCCCAAAAGGCAACAGAAATTTTAGTGGCTTATGCGAATACCTTAGAAGCGATTGTTGCTGGTGATCAGCCTTTGCTGGCGGGTATTATGGGAGTCAAGTTTATGTATGCTGCCGAAATGATGCGTTATTTATATCCTCAGGGAATGACAGATGATAATTTTGACAAGGTCTGCACTATGTTTAAGAAAATCTTTGTTCCTGTTCTTGATGAGTTTATTGCCACTCCGGCTTATTCAAATGGAAATTGGGGAGCATCTGTGGGGATGAGTTATGTAGCTGCTGCTGTGCTTCTCAATGATATGGATATGTATAAGAAGGGGGTAGACTTTTATTTGAATGGGAATGATAATGGTACGATCAAGAATTACGTGGATGGCGATACGGGGCAATGTCAGGAAAGTGGGAGAGACCAGGCGCATACACAACTGGGATTAGCCTGTCTGTCGGTCACTTGTGAGATAGCTTACAAACAAGGTACTGATCTTTATGAAGTTTTGGACAATCGTTTGAGGAAAGGATTTGAATATACTTCTATGTATAATATCGGTCATGACGATGTTCCTTTTAAAACATGGACAGATATAACCGGTAAATATTGTAGCTGGACTAAAATATCAACTGAGGGCAGAGGACAATTTCGTCCGGTATTTGAAATGGTCTACAATCATTATGTAAATCGTAAGGGATTGAACATGGTTTATACAAAAGAAGTTCTTGATAAGATTCGTCCGGAAGGATACTACTATGAACATTTTGGTTTTGGAACGTTCTTGTTCAGTGATAAAAAGAAATAGAATAGAATCTTAAAATTATCTGTATAATGAAATATAGCACGTTTTTTATATGTTTGTTGCTGGCACTGAAAGTGCCGGCGCAAACATTTCAAATCACTTCTCCTGATGGTAAGATACGTTTGCAAGTCAATTATGAGGACCAACTGTCTTATTCTGCTTCCTTTCAGGGGAAGACGTTGATTAGTGATTCACCATTAGGTTTTGAATTTAAGAATGAAAAGCCGATGGGCACTAACCTTTCTTTGCAGGATACCCCTGAAGTACTTGCGGAAAGTGAGTCATGGACACCAGTAGTAAAGAATAAGCATGATAGAGTTACTCTGAACTGGAATGAAGCTACATTGAATTTCCGTGAGAAAGGAGGGGATTGCCGACAGATGGATTTTTGCATTCGCGTATATGATAACGGCATCGCATTTCGTTATCAGTTATATGGTGTACGCAAGATTGGCAATAGACATCTGACACGTGAATTGACAGGTTTCTCTCTCCCTGAATCATCAGTGGCATGGGTTGCTAAGTATAAACGTAATTATACTTCGTCACAGGAATCGGAATTTGTTAAAACACCATTGAGTAAAATGCCGACGGATACAGTAGCTGGCCTGCCTTTCCTAGTCGAGATTGACAAACAAAATTATGTAGCGATTACTGAAGCATATATTGATGATTATCCGGGATTTTATATAGGTGTGGCAGATAGCAAGGTGGAAGGGCGACAAATGCTGACTACAAAGTTGTCACCTCTGCCCGGCGAGAATGAGGATGGAGTAAAAGCCCGCTTTTCTCAGAAGATGGTGACACCTTGGCGTGTTATCATGATTGGAGATAATCCGGGTAAGTTTATTGAATCAGAATTAATCGCCGGATTGAATCCGCCATGTGCTATTGAAGATACGTCGTGGATAAAACCGGGAATGGCCGCCTGGGATCATTGGTGGAGTGGAGAGGTGAAAATGGAAATGGACGTGATTAAGGGGTATATAGATCTTGCTTCGATTCAAAGCTGGCCTTATATGGTGATAGACTGGCAATGGTATGGGCGCTATAATAAAGCGGATGCCGATATCACTAAACCGGCACCTCAATTGGATATGCAGGAGATACTTGAATATGCACGTTTGAAGAATGTACGTTGCTGGCTGTGGCTTTATTGTACGGACATAAATAAGAACGATAGCTATAAAGAGGCTTTTGCTCTTTATGAGAAATGGGGGATTGCCGGTGTAAAGATTGATTTTATGGATCGTGATGATCAGGAAATGGTGAATTGGTATCGGAAGATTGTCACAACTGCGGCAAAACACAAGTTAATGGTTGATTTTCATGGCTCTTATAAGCCTGATGGTATTGAACGTACGTATCCTAACTTGCTGACGCGTGAAGGAGTCATGGGAGAGGAGTATTCAAAATTCACAGATAGAATAGTGCCGGAACATAATGTGACGCTTGCTTTTACCCGTATGCTGGCAGGACCTATGGATTATACTCCGGGCGGCTTTCTGAATGTTCCTCTTAAGGAATTTAAGAAACAGAGTCCTACTTTAGTGGCAAACACTCGTTGTGCAGAACTTTCTAAGTTCGTGATTTATGAAAGTCCGTTTACTGTCGTTTCTGATCATCCTAAACATATTCTCGGGCAGCAAGGAGCGGACTTCCTCAAGGTAGTGCCTACTGTATGGGATGACACTCGTTTTTTAGATGGATATCCGGGGGAATTTATTGCATTGGCGAAACGGTCAAATGAACAATGGTTTGTCGGTGTGATGAATAACAGTACGAAACGGGTTATAAAACTAGATACTTCTTTCTTACCTGAAGGCGAATACGAACTTGAATATTGGAAAGACGCTAAAAATGCGGATAAGAAAGCGACGGAACTGGTAAATCAAAAGGTGCGTATTGTTGCCGGAAAACCTTTGACCGTGAAAATGGTTGCAGGTGGCGGTTATGTAGGTATACTGACTCCGGTACGTTAAAATTGCATAGTATTTGGGCAGTACTGCTTTGACGAAGTAGTGTAAATGATAAAATGAAAATACTATTTAATGGAAATATAGAAAAAACTTGCGAGGGGATTAGGTATTTACCTGATCCCCTTCGTATATATAAGCAAATAGGTCAGTAATAAGATTGTTGAAAAGAGATAAGGATTCAGTTTTTGAAAGATTGGTTTTAATATAAGGTAAAAAGAACCTGTTTTTAGGAATAACGATTAGTATGTTTGAATGAATTGATTAGTAAGGTAATATGCGTAAAAAGATTCTGTTTATAGCAGGAATGATGGCTTGCTGTACTTGGGTGAGTGCACAGGAAATATCCCGGACCTGGGTGGCTGATAAAGGCAATGGTACTTATCAGAACCCTGTTTTATATGCCGACTACTCCGATCCGGATGTATGTGCGGCAGGAGATGATTTCTATATGACGGCTTCCAGTTTTAATTGCATACCGGGACTTCCTATACTTCATTCCCGTGATCTGGTAAACTGGTCGCTGGTGAATTATGCGTTGCCGGTACAGGAACCCAAAGAGTTTTTCGATAAAGCGCAGCATGGGAAAGGTGTATGGGCTCCTGCTATCCGCTTTCATAAGGGAGAATTTTATATTTACTGGGGCGATCCGGATTATGGAATCTACATGATAAAGACCAGAGACCCGAAAGGATCATGGAGCAAACCCGTATTGGTGAAAGCCGGAAAAGGAATGATAGACCCGACGCCACTTTGGGACGAGGACGGGAAAGTATATCTGATACATGCTTATGCCGGCAGTCGCAGCGGAGTGAACAGCATTCTGGTAATCTGCGAATTGAATGCGGAAGGAACGGAAGTGATCTCCGATCCGGTAATGGTGTTCGATGGAAATGACGGAAAGAACCATACGGTAGAGGGACCGAAGCTCTATAAACGGAATGGTTACTATTATATTTTCGCTCCGGCAGGTGGAGTAGCTACCGGTTGGCAGCTGGTGCTTCGTTCAAAGAATATCTATGGTCCCTATGAATCAAAGATTGTGATGGCGCAGGGGAAGACCACCATCAACGGTCCGCATCAGGGGGGCTGGGTAGATACAAATACAGGAGAATCGTGGTTCGTCCACTTTCAGGATCAAGGGGCTTACGGACGTGTTATTCATCTCAATCCGATGAAATGGGTGAATGACTGGCCTGTGATCGGAGTGGATAAAGACAAAGACGGTTGCGGAGAACCTGTCACCACCTATAAAAAGCCGAATGTCGGAAAGATGTATCCGGTAGCTACTCCTCCGGAAAGTGACGAGTTTGATACACGGCACTTGGGATTACAGTGGCAGTGGCATGCCAACAAACAGGATACCTACGGATTTACGACCGATCTGGGATATATCCGACTCTATGCAGGCAGCCTTTCCAAAGAGTTCGTGAACTTTTGGGAAGTGCCTAATCTGTTGCTGCAAAAGTTTCCCGCTGAAGAGTTTACGGCTACTACCAAGCTGACGTTTACCGCCAAGCAGGATGGAGAGCAAGCCGGAATGATAGTAATGGGATGGGATTATAGTTATTTGTCTGTCCGTAAAGCCGGCGACAAGTTTATCCTGCAACAAGCCGTATGCAAAGATGCGGAACAGCAGCACCCCGAACAAGTGAAGGAACTGGCGAGTTTTCCGGTGGAATATCTGAAAATGCCGGGAGTGGCTGATAATGAGTGGAAGACCGTTTACTTACGGGTAAAGGTTGCCAAGGGAGCCGTTTGCACCTTTGCCTATAGTCTCGATGGAAAGAAGTATACAGCAGCGGGAGAACCTTTTACTGCCCGGCAGGGAAAGTGGATAGGAGCGAAAGTCGGTTTGTTCTGTGTCACCCCTAATGACGGAAATCGCGGATGGGCGGATGTAGACTGGTTCCGGGTAACTAAATGATAAGAAAGAATAAGTGAGAATAAAAAATAAGAAACTAACACGAAGATATAGAACGAAAAAATGAAGAAGATTGTAGCAGGGTTGGTTGTAGTACTAGGCTTTTGTGCATGTGCCCATCGGACTTCCGGTACGTTGGATGTGAATAAAGCTCTGGATTATTGCGCGGAACAGACCCAACGTTCACTGGTAGAACTGAAAGGAGACTCGGGTATAGACTATACAATGATGCCACGTAATGTCATGGCAGACGAACATCATTGGAACTGTCGGAAAGCAACGAAGGAAGAATGGTGTGCCGGTTTCTCGCCGGAGTGTAATGGCATAAGGGCGCTTGACTGGGAGACTTACAAGTCGATGGAAGAAGCCGAAAAGTTTACGGCATCCTTAGAGTTCCTTTCCCGCATTCCGGCTTATGATCATGATCTGGGCTTTTTGGTTTTTTGCAGCTACGGCAACGGATATCGCCTGACCAAGAATCCCGCTTACAAACAAGTGATTCTGGACACAGCCGATTCATTGGCTACTTTGTTTAATCCGGTAGTCGGCACGATGCTGTCCTGGCCGCGGGAAGTAGAACCCCGTAACTGGCCCCACAATACCATCATGGACAATATGATCAATCTTGAGATGCTTTTCTGGGCAGCAAAGAACGGGGGGAATCCTTACTTATACGACATCGCTGTATCTCATGCCGACAAGACTATGAAGTGTCAGTTCCGTCCGGACTATACCTCATATCATGTAGCGGTATACGATACTATCACAGGTAACCTGATTAAAGGAGTGACTCATCAAGGATATGCGGATAGTACAATGTGGGCACGTGGACAAGCGTGGGCTATTTATGGTTACACCGTAGTCTATCGTGAAACGAAAGATCCCAAATACCTTGACTTTGTGCAGAAAGTAGCCGATGTCTATCTGGAACGCTTGCCCGAAGACAAAGTGCCTTATTGGGATTTCAGTGCTCCAGGCATACCCGATGTTCCGCGTGATGCTTCGGCGGCTGCCGTAGTAGCTTCCGCGCTGCTCGAACTGTCTGCCTATCTTCCCAATGGGAAGGGTAAACACTACAAGGATGCCGCTATCGAAATGCTGACAAGCCTGAGTTCCGACAATTATCAGAGCGGTAAAAGTAATCCGGCTTTCCTGCTTCATAGCACAGGCCATTGGCCGGCTCATTCGGAGATAGACGCTTCTATTATCTATGCAGACTATTATTATATAGAGGCATTGCTTCGTCTGAAACGCCTGCAGGAGGGAGAAGGAGTATTGGGATAGAAATAAAAAGGGGGATGTGTCAGACTTCCCTTTTAACGAAATCATCCTCGCCACAGATAGCTGTAGCGAGGATGATTTTACTGGTTAGGATTTAGGTTGTTATTTCTTTACCTTGATGATGTCATAATTCAGATCGCTGACAGCTTCCTGCAGGCTATCGTTTACCAAACGCAGGGTAGTGTCATTTACAATCACAAAATACATTGGAGCCTCACCATCATTCGGAGTCAACTTAACAGCTTTGGTAGGTTTTTTGTTCACTACTTTTTGGATAGTCTGTTGTTTTCCTTTAGAAGAGAAGGTTTTATTCTTACCCTGACCTTCTGCATCGAGGTAAGTCATATCCAGTGTATACGTGGTATCTACACCGTCAGTTGCAGCGTTCAGGGTCAATACGTAGTCGATACCCGGACCGTCGGCAGCAGGGAGTGTACCTTCATAAACTTCGGTCACTTCTGTGATCGGAGCCATTTCTATAGAAAGACTGTCTGCTTCTGCCTCTGCGGCTTTGTTGGCTTTTGACTGGCAAGATGCCAAAGCAGCTACGACTGCTGCTAACATAATTACTTTTTTCATCGTTAAGTGCTTTAAGTTAATATAAATATAGTGAGCTTACTGCTCGGGTTATTTTTTCTTTATTCTTCTTCGTCCCGTTTGATGACCAGCAGTTTGTCTACCCGTCCGCGGTCCATATCTACTACTTCGAATTGCAGGTTCTTGTAGGTGAAGATATCTCCGGCTTTCGGGATACCGCCCAGCAGGAACATTGCCAATCCTCCGAGGGTCGTGAAGTCTTCGTCCTCCAGGTCTTCATAAGATAGGATTCCCATCTCTTCCATAAAGTCCTTGATGTTCATCGAAGCCTCCACCAGCATCGAACCATCCTGTCTTCTGACGATATCTTCCTCTTCCGTATCGTCCTCTTCAAGGATGTCTCCGAAGATGCTTTCGGTAAGGTCGTGCAGGGTAATGATACCTTCTGTACTACCATACTCGTTAACAACAACTCCGAACTTGTTTTTGTTCTTCTTGAACAGCTCTAAAATTTTATTTGCATATAAACTTTCGGGGATAAACAGAGCCGGACGGGCTATTTCGCGCAGATTGAACTCTTTTTTATTGCCTACCATCAGAATAATATCTTTGACGGATACCACACCGATAATCTCGTCTTTCCGCTCGTCCACCAACAGATATTTGCTGTAGTGCTCTTCTTCGATTGTCTTCATCACCTTGTCTTTTGTATCGTCGGGATGGAAGATGACAAGGTCTCTGCGGTGCGTCATCAGTTCATTGGCACGTTTGTCCGAGAAGCGGAACACATCACGCAGCATTTCCGTCTCTTCCTTGTCGATCACTCCCTGTTCGGAGCTTTGGTGGAGAATCATTTTGATCTCTTCCTGTGTCATCGGGCGTTCTTCGTTTTTTACGCCGATGATTCTGTTCAGCAGGCGGGTGGAGATACTGAGCAGCCAGACGAACGGATAGGATACTTTCGTCAATAAAATCATAATCGGACTGAACAAGGTTGCGTATCGTTCCGGATTACTGAGGGCAATGGATTTGGGAACCAGCTCTCCGATGATAAGAGAGAGATAGGTGATGATTACCACAGTGGTGATCATGGCCAGATTACGTGCATAGGCTTCCGCTCCCGGTATGAGGGAGAAGAGCGGAACAAGGTCGTCTGCGATAGCGACACCACCATAGGCACCGGATACGATACCGATCAGGGTAATACCGATTTGAATGGTGGACAAGAACTTTTCGGGTTCTTCCAGTTGTTTCAGTACTCCACGTGCAGATTTGTTGCCTTTTCCGGCGAGAGTTTCGAGACGTGCTTTGCTGGATGATACCAGCGCAATTTCGTACATGGCAAAGATGCCATTCAGTACAAGTAAGAGAAGTATGATAAGAAATTCCATAAATGGATTTAAATGATTATTGCCGTGAAATTACATGAAATCACGACATCATGCAAATATGTGCTGTATATTAATGATTTTTTAATAAACAATTGGTGCGGAATGGTGATGTATTCTTTGAAATGAGGGGGGCTTAAGAACAAAAGAACATATTCCGAGGTTGCAAAGTAAATGCTCTCGGAATATGTTCTTTTGCTATTTCTGATCTTGAGTCTTTTTTATTGTTTGTATTTATCAGCCAGTTCTTTAGCACGGGCTACACGTTTGGCAGTGTCGGGGTGTGAAGAAAACATTCTCTGCATGTAGGAAGATGCGGGAGCCCCATTGGACAATTCGAGAAGTTTATTCAGTGATTTGTACATACCATAAGGGTCGATGTTGTTTTTTACGCAGAACTCTACGCCGTAGGCATCTGCTTCGTACTCTTGTTTCTGTGAGTATTGTGCGCCGGCAAGTGCTTCTGCCATTGCTCCCAGTTCAGAGTCAGTCAGTTTGGCGACCTGGCTGCTGGCTGCTCCTGCCGCATTCTTTACAGCCGAACGGAAATATGCATTCTTCATTGCGTCTTTAGAGTCGGTATGGATGACATGACCGATCTCATGACCGATTACTGCCATTACTTCTTCGTCAGTCATGACGTCCATCAGTCCGGCACAGATACGCACGCTGCCGTCACCACAGGCGAAAGCGTTAACGTCCACTACTTCATATACGCCAAAGTTAACTTTCATACCATCTACTTCTTTGATGTTTCCGGTCAGTCTTTCCAGGCGTTTTCCGTATTCGCTGTCCGGTTTGGTCAGTGGGTTATGCTTGTCCATCCATTCCATATACTCCTTGCTCATAGCAGCAATGTCGGCGTCAGATAGAGAGATTGCTTGTGCGGCATCTTTTCCTGCTTGAATAGCTTTGCCTAAATTGAATTTCTTGAATTGTGCTGAAGCGTTAAAACAACTCATGCCCAAAAATAACAGGGCTACTAATGCAATTTGTTTTTTCATCATAGTGAATTTTTAGTTTGTTATTATATAATATAGTGTTAGTATTCAAACGTGATTCCCAAAGTCGGCAGCAGTGTACCGCTTTCTTGCTTGAGCGACTTCATGACATACCGTTGTTCGGCTATCGGTGCGTCCGGATTCTTGATTACTCCGGTGCTCATTAATACATCTGCCTGTTTCAGCTTGCTGCCCGCAATATTCTGCAGATCGATGTAGAAACCCAGCATACAGCGCTTCAGATAGAATGTTTTGTCTATGCGGATATCTACCTGAGTGAAGGCCGGGAGTCGTTCTTCATTGTATCGGGTATAGTCGTAATACGGTTTTCCCTGTGCATTCCAGGCTGTTACCAGAGATGACTTGTCGGCATCATAAGGAGTATAGGGGGCACCGCCTATACAGCTGACTTTCATTCCGACGCTCCAGTGCCGGGGGAGATTGTAAGTTCCCCGCAAGTTGAAAATAAAGCGGTTGTCCCATGCGGAAGCGATGTACTCGCTTTCCTTATCAGTACGATATTCGCTTTTAAAGAGCGTGAAAGATGAGGCGAGATTCAGTTTCTTGGCGACCAGCCATTTAAGGAGAAGCTCTGCTCCGTAAGACCGTCCCTGTGCGGTGGAAGTAAGCAGCTCATTGCCAATCACTCCGTAATCGTTTCCTTTGCAGGTCAACGGAATGCCGTCGGCTACGGAAAGAGGAATTTTGTCATAATCTTTATAGAATCCTTCGACGGATACTTCGAAGGTATCGCCCTTTCTCCAGTTCAGTCCTACGCTACCCTGGCTGACTTGCATATAGCGGAGCGCATACTTGTTGGCATAGAGTCCGTTATTGTTTTTAAAGCCGAGAGCGGTGTAGGGAGGCAGTTGATAATAGAGTCCTGCGTTTCCGCTCAGCGACCAGTGCTCCGTCAGTTGATAGGAGAGTGACAGGCGGGGAGAGAGCTGGTCGGACAGGTCTTTCATGGCTGCCGAGTAGTTGTTGGCATCGGCACGCAGTCCCAGAGAAGCCGTAAAACGCTCGTCTATGGAGGTGTAATTGACTGTTCCGAAAAGTCCCCAACGCATGATGCCCAGATAGGTATGGTAGTCGAACGTCTGCGCACGGTCGGTGTATACCTTCTGAAAGGTGGTGTTGCTATACTGGCTATAGTCCAGACTGGTTCCGACTGTGACTTTCCAGTTGCGGAAAGACGAACTGTTCTCAAGACGGAGCTGAGTATTTTGTTCCGTAGAACGGAGGCGGAGCATCAGATGCTCCGGATCGCTTTCGTCGTTCTGCTGATATTTGGTGTTCCGGTTGTTCAGATAACTGTGACTGGCAACGACTGACTGCACGTGTGCCCCCGCATAGTGCCGGTATACGGCACCTAGAGTGAACGTCTCCTGCTGAATCTTAGGCAGGTAACTGAGGATGTATTCGTTGTCTTCATCGTCGGCTTTGGTGTTTAGCTTCATCTTATCAATACCGCCCAGCCCTAGTACAGTCAATTCATTCCGGGCGTCAAACCTTGTTTTCAGCTTGAATTGCGCATCCGTAAAAGTCGGCAGAAAGGGCAGCCCGAGCATATCAAACAAGAATTGCAGGTAGGACTGACGGACGGAAACCAGATAGGAAGTCTTTTTGCCCAAATGTCCGTGGGAGGCAAGGGAGACTTCGGAAGCTCCGAGAGTAGCTTTCAGGGAATTGCGTTCCATGTCCCCGTCGCGCAATTTGAAGTCGAGCACGGAACTGAGCGCATTTCCTTTGTCTGTCGGGAAGGCTCCGGTATAGAAGTTCACTTCCCGTATCAGGTCGGCATTAAGGATACCTACCGGACCGCCCGATGCTCCCTGTGTGCTGAAATGGTTGATATTAGGGATCTCTACTCCGTCC
>OGLM01002995.1_pt1 | contig 14494 bp, 11 predicted proteins | sample 1572531 | NCBI WGS metagenome assembly OGLM01 (sample SAMEA2581909, study PRJEB24529) | metagenome | biome: Human gut stool | place: China | collected 2011 | reverse complement strand
TTGATTTTCAGGACGATTTACTCCAGCAAGATTAAAAACGAAATCTGCTTTAGAACAATATTCATCCAATTCTGCTTCAGTATTGTTTAAATCAAATTCATAGATTTCGTCTACTTTAATATTTCTAGTTTTATTCTTACCATCCCTAATATTTTTTAAATTATTGACAAGTGCTGTACCAACCATACCTTTAGCACCAGTTACAAGTATATTCATTTATTTGTCCTCCAACAAAAAATGATGAATCTAAAATCCATCATTTATTCTTATTGTTCTTTTCTCCAAACCATTTTATTAACTACATTTACATATCCTTGGATAATACGAACAACCTTCATAGATACAGTTTCATCTACATAATCTGGACAAGGCTTTCCAAGGATACCCTTCTGTTTCATATCAATAGCCATATCAGTAGCGTTCAACAATTCTTTAGTTGTGATACCAGCCAAGATAAAGTCTCCTGCCTCCAATGCTTCTGGTCTTTCAGTTGATGTACGAATGCATACTGCTGCAATCGGATGTCCAATAGAAAGATAGAAAGAACTTTCTTCAGGTAATGTACCAGAATCAGAAACAATGGCCAATGCATTCATTTGAAGTTTATTATAATCATTAAATCCAAGAGGTTCATTCACTCTTACTCTAGGATCCAATTTAAATCCACTCTTCTCTAAACGATTCTTTGATCTTGGGTGACAAGAATATAAAATTGGCATATCATACTTTTCAGCAAGAGCATTGATTGCAGTAAATAAACTTAAAAAGTTCTTTTCAGAATCAATATTTTCTTCGCGATGAGACGATAAAAGAATATACTTATCTTTTTCTAAACCAAGTCTTTCAAGAACATCACTCTTTTGAATCTTCTCCAAATTCATACGAAGAACCTCAGCCATAGGAGAACCTGTTTGATAAGTTCTCTCTTTAGGAAGACCAGTATCTGCAAGATATTTACGAGCAAATTCAGAATAACAAAGATTTACATCACTAATTACATCAACAATACGTCTATTTGTTTCTTCAGGAAGACATTCATCCTTACATCTATTACCAGCTTCCATATGGAATAATGGAATATGAAGACGCTTTGCAGAAATCGCAGATAAACAACTATTTGTATCCCCCAATACTAAATAACCATCTGGTTGTAATTCACTTAATAATTCATAGCTTCTTCCAAGAATATTGCCACAAGTAACACCTAAATTATCACCAACTACTGGAACTAAAATATCTGGTCCAAATTCTCCAAAGGTATTTTTCAATTCAAAATCTTCCCAGAAAACTGTAGATAAATTACGATCCCAGTTTTGATTGTAGTAAACTACACAACAATCAAAATACTCTCTACATCTTTTAATGACTGCAGCCAATCGAATGATTTCAGGGCGTGTGCCACAACCAATCATTACTTTTGTACGACCATCATTTTTCCATTTAAAACTATGTTCAACCATGCTAGTTTCCCCTTTTATTCTTCAGCTAATCTTTCTTGAATATATTTCAATTCCATCATTTTTGCTTTGATTTCTTCCTTATTCAAAAGCTTTGTGTTATTTGAATTAAATTCAGTAAGAGTATTTCTATCAGTATCTCCATCTTTGAAATACTTGTCATAGTTTAATCCACGACTATCAGCAGGAACTCTATAGAAATTGCCTAAATCAATAGCCTTAGCACATTCTTCATTCGTCAATAAAGTCTCATACATCTTTTCGCCATGACGAATACCAATGACCTTAATGTCTTCCTTCTTACCACCAAACATTTCACATACAGCTTCAGCTTGAAGACCAATTGAACAAGCAGGAGCCTTCATAATTAATAAATCCCCATTTTCACCATGTTCAAATGCATATAAAACTAAATCTACTGCTTCTTCTAAAGACATAATGAAACGAGTCATATTAGGTTCAGTAACAGTAATAGGATTTCCAGCTTTAATCTGATCAATCCATAAAGGAATTACTGATCCACGACTACACATAACATTACCATAACGAGTACAACAAATTTTTGTTTTACCACTATGACGACTCTTAGCGATAGCCACTGATTCTTCTAATGCTTTTGTTTTTCCCATCGCATTAATAGGATAAGCAGCCTTATCTGTAGATAAACAAATAACAGCTTCTACACCCTCTTCAATAGCAGCCGTTAATACATTATCTGTACCAATTACATTTGTACGAACTGCTTCCATTGGGAAGAATTCACAAGAAGGTACTTGTTTTAATGCAGCAGCATGGAAAATGTAATCTACACCATGCATTGCATCTTTACATGATTGAAGATTTCTAACATCCCCAATATAAAATTTAATCTTGTCAGCAACCTCAGGCATTCTTACCTGAAAGTCATGACGCATATCATCCTGTTTCTTTTCATCACGAGAGAATACTCGAATCTCTCCGATATCTGTCTGAAGAAAACGGTTCAATACTACGTTTCCAAATGAACCAGTACCTCCTGTAATCATAAGTGTTTTTCCTGTAAATAAGCCCATTTTTATATCTCCATTTCTTTTTAACTATTCTCTTGATTGGTTTTATCAAAATTGAATTTTTTTGCAAATATGTAATATACTATAATTAAAATGACTGTTGCTAAGGACTCTCCTCGCTGTACAAACAGCTGATTATTAGCAATAATAAATATATACTGAATAATTAATAATACCAAAACTGAAAAAGCTATTGGATTATTATATCTCACCGTTTGTATCCAACAGCGCATAAAAAAACGCCCTACTATTCCCATATAAATCAAAGCCCCAAAAAATGTCAAATCACTTGCAAGCCAAGGGAAAGTTGTATACCAATAAGCATATCCATCATGATGAAATTGGATTCCAGCGCGCACTGGGTATGTACAATCACCCATATCTGGAATAAAAGAAAATATCTGAGAAATAATACTATTCAATCCTCTAACACTTCCCAACATTCCAGTCCATTGGAATGGCATTTGAAAAGATAAGGTCAAGCCATAAAATCCCTGCGTAAAATATGACAGTAGATTACAAACATTATATTTTAATTTATCTGTCCTACACCATATCAACCATAAACTTTCATAATTAAAGTTATCATTAGGTGCATAGTATGCACCCCCCGTATTCCATAAGGATTGTCGGGCTGAAAGAATATTTAAAAACACGATAAGTAGCATAACGATAACGATGACTATTTTCAGTAATTTTTTCTTATCTATCTGATAATTCTTTGTAATAGCTGATGTTAGAAATAACGTTAGCAACAATACTGCAACTGTGATAATTGATCTCTGAGTTCCAATAAAACATAGTTGATAAAATAAATCCAAAATCACATTTGCAAATATGATTGTTCTAAAAATCACCGATAGCTTTTTCCGCCAAAAAAGTCCAGCAAAAGTGGAGAAATAGAAAATAACTGTACAGAACGTATCTATCTGCCTATATAAATTCGTAAAACTCTCTGCGTTATGCATATCTGTATAAACAGTAGCTAATGTAGCAAAAAAGTTGGTTACCGATGGCATACCCATAATTCTAATTGAAGATATTACCAACATAACCTTTATAGGAAGTGTTATTACAATTAGAAACTTTAATACTTTCAATAGCTTTATTTCTTGTATATTTTTTGCAAAACACGGTGGTGTGTACATACATGTGCTAGACATTCCAATCCATGTAAACAATAAAAATGCTAATATATAAATGACCATCAGAACAAGACTTAATGGCTCGTACTCAAATTTTATAGGCCCACAAATAGAAAGAAATAACAGTACAAGTATATATATACTTAAATATTTAAAAGGTAACCATTTATAACTTTTTTTTTCATATATGATTTTCATAACTCACCACCTTCTTATCTAGATATAACTTTATTTTTAATTATTTTTAATTTAGCATACAAATATATATATGATGAATTCTTATTTATAGCTGATGCCAAAATATAAACTACAGATCCAACCAAAATTTGAAGGAGTAAAACTGCAACCTGTGGAATATGAAGCATCTGAATCGGTATAACAACCATGGCCATAATAACGCAGTAAATTAACGGCTGAATAATATCTTTCAATTGTTCTCTATACCCGTAAAAAATCAATTTTCTGTTCGGTGTACAGCTAACAATCGTTGAAAAAATTACAGAGGCAAGCAATGAATATGCAATAGCTATAACTCCAAAAGGAATTGCTGCAAATAGTAAAGCAACACCTATAATTTTTTTTATAATTTCCATTTTAAGACACACATCACTTCTACCAATTGCGTTGATTGCCTGAACATTCGCTGTTTGTAATGGTTGTAATACAAAACATGCACAACAAATTCTCAAATACGGAACACAATCCAACCATTTATCCGTTAACAATACAGACACTAGTGGAGTTGCCGTAACCGCTAAACCGGTCATAATCGGAAACATGATATAGGAAGTTAACTGCAAACTTTGACGAGTTATTGCTTTTACTGTTTTTACATTATCTTTTTCTTTTGCCATCACTGGAAATAAAACAGAGGATATTGCTGTATTCACATTATTTACAAACAGCGATGGAAATTGATTTCCTCTTTTGTACTGTGCTAAATCCGCAGATGTATACCATACTCCAATAATTAGACTTTGAAGTTCCCCATAAACTGTATTTATCAAAGTAGAAAACATTAAATTCCAGCCATACTTCATCATATGCTTTACTCTCTCGTATGAGAACATAAAACGAGGATGCCATTTTACTGTAAACAATAATACAAGTGTATCAATAGAAGAATTTACAAGATACTGAAAAACTATCGCCCATACTCCATACCCTTTATATGCCATTCCTATTCCTACAACACCCGAAATAAGTGTTCCAGCAAGTGTTGAAAAAAAGAAACGCCTAAACTGCAAATTTTTAGATACAATTGCGTGCTGAACCGTGTTTATTGAAGACAACGGTATCTTTAACCCTAGTACTCTAAAAACAATAATCAAATCTGGATTATGATATACTTTCGATATCCAAGGAGCGGCAAAAACAATTACAAAATATAAAATCCAAGCAAATCCAAAGCTACTCCAAAATATAGATGAATATTCTAGTTCATCCGCATTATCCTCAATAATAAGAGCCTCTCCAAAACCTGAAGAAACAAAAACATTTGCTATATTAATGAACACCAATACAAGTGCGACAATCCCATAGTCTTCTGGTAGTAATAATCTTGCTAATATAATTGAAACTATAAATGTAATTACCTGCGCTAGAATACGCTCTGCAAATTTCCAAAATAAATTTGATAATACTTTTGATCCACTTGTTCTTGTCATTTTTTGCTCCTTAGTTCTTATTCTATTCCGAACAAGCCTTTAATCGTATTCTTATACTCTCTATAGTCAAAAGCTATTTCGGCTGTTTTTCTAGTTCTTTTTCGCATTTCAGTACGCTCCTCTTTGGACATTTCTATAGCAGCACGTAATACTTGAACCAATTCTCTCTCATCTGAATTATTAATTAAAAAACCATTATCTCCACTTTTGATATACATTCCAATATCACTTGTATTATTTGTAATAACAGGTGTCCCTACACTCATTGATTCGCCAAGTTTTGTAGAAAAGCCAAAGTTAGATGATCTGCGCTGTGGACGAATAAATATTTGGTAATCTGCATTAATTATGATATCTTGTATCTCTTCCTGTGGCACACGTCCATGAACAAATACACAATTTTCCAATAATTTTGGAATTTTGTATCCTATACTAGTCTCTATTGCATCCTTATTTTCTCCGTAAATATGGAATTCTACATTACTTCGTATTTCCAAATTATCCCTTAGTACATTTATAATCGGTGCTATCAGTTCTTTTTTTCCTCTAGCAATGCTGCCAGTAAAAACCAATACTATTTTTCCCTCATTTGCCGTTATACGACACGGGCTATTAAGTACATCTAATATAGTCGGAACTCTGACGGTATCAACTCCCATATTTCTATAATGCTTTTCAAAGCTACTGCTTATTGCGATAATCCCTGTCGCCTTTTTATATCCTCCTTGTATCAACCTGTTCATGCGAATATATCTTGGATCAAGATACCTAAAAATGAATTCCGAAATATCAAGCCACTCACATTGTTCAATAAATAAGGGGATTTGATAATATTTACATACTTCTGCAAGCTTATAAAAATATTCTTGTCCAGATGTTGAAAAAACAAAATCTGGTTTATTCTGAACGATATATTCTTTAACCGTCTGAAAATATTTAGGATTTCCAAATAATTTTTCTTTTATCGTTCCCTTTCCTTCAGGTGCAATTGTAAAGGTACACCTCTCCAACCTTCTTTCTTGTTTATTTCCTCTCTTTGTGCCAGATGAAGCACATATTACATGAACATCAGCATTCAATTCTGAGAAAATTCTGCAAAATGATCTTATTCGTGAGGACATCGCAGTTCCATAAGGGAAGGCGCCATCATAAAGTACAAGTATCTTCATTTTATTCCCCCCCCCGTAAAATTTGATCTATAAAATCTCTATGAGGCTCACACTCAATGCAATTAATCATTTCAGCCCTCGCGAGTCTTCCATAAAACATCTTTTCATATAATGTTTCACTAATCTTGCTTATAATTTTTTCACAGAAAGTATTTCCTCTGAATTTCCTTAAATAATAAGTTTTAAGTTTTTGCGCTTCCTGCTGAAATCGTTTCTCTACAAATCCTGGCTCCTTAATTTGCTGTGTTCGCTTATTAAAACAATTCAAAATTTCATTTGCGCTATCTTGATCTGCCAAAAGAACACCATTCCCATTTTTCAAAATAGGAATATATTCAATTTTACAATTGTCCGTATCAACAGACACGAGTAACGAATTCTTCCAATATTCACTGTCAGAATCATCAAAAAGGAAGTTTCCTTGTCCATACATAATCGTTCCATCAAGCCACTCTTCCTGACAGCCTACACAATGAGTATGTTGACAAATAACTAAATTTGCACCTTTTTCAACAATTTTCCGACATACTTTCTGTAAATATGGGGTTGGATATCTAAAATGTTCCTTTCCACCATGATACAGGCAAATTACATAATCACATTCTTTTCTTAATGCAGCAATATGATCCAGACTTTCCAATGGATCAAATGGATTTGCACCTGCTTTTTGTGATAATGCGATCGAGAATTCATGCTCAGCACAGCAGTAAATACCAATCTTTGTATCTGAATTCTTTATTATATAAGAGTGTTTCATCATGCCCAAATTATCTGCAACACCAGCATATGCAATTCCAACAGAATTCAATACTTTCTCCGTTGAATGAAGCCCATCATCACCCTGATCTAATATATGATTATTTGCAAGCGTAAGAAAGTCTATCCCGAGTTGCTTATAACCAATAATTGACTTAGTTGATGCAATCAGATTAGGACCACTTTTCACTATTGGTGTCTCTTTATCTGTTAACGGAACTTCAAGATTAAATATCCTGTAATCGGCATCAACTAATATTTTCAACAAGTCCGGATCGACCAATTTATCCATTTGTCCTGTTTCGAACATCTTTATATTAGATTTTGTTGGTACAATATCTGCACCTATAATTATTTTCATTTCTTACTCCTCCTTAGGAAGCTGAATCATTTTTCCCAGTTTATAGTTCCATTCTTCGTTTTCAAATTTTTCAAAACCAGAACCATCAAAAAAAGTCAGTTCTCCAAAATAAACTTTTCCATTACATTCATATAAATCAACACGAACGTGTGGAACACCAGCAGAAAGTTTTTCTGAAATTTTCACCATCTTATCGAAAGTTTTCGGTTTATCAGGATAACTCTTAGAATTCGGATTACCCCATACTAAATTCACATGTTTATATTCTCTGTCAAAGTAATCAAAACATGTTTGTTCCTTACTGAAACGATTTGATGCAATCATCAAAAGTTTTACTGTTCCATTAAAACAATAAAATTTATAATCTCGAAGTTCTGAAACGCTATCATCAACCATAAACTTTTCAGCAATAATTTTTCTCGTAACATTCTTATATGGCCATTCTCTTCCAGTAAGGTAATAGTCTTGATTAATTCCTCTACGAAGATTCTTTTTTACTTTTTCAACATCTAACTTTGTCTTATCTTTACAGATACACATTCCTACCCCTGAATTATGGTTACATTTTAGAACAAACTGATTGGGAAGAGCATTAAAATCTATTTCATCAGGATCATTCCATACTCCAAGTAATGGAATAAGATATTGCTCACCTATTTTATCTGAAATATACTCTCGCACCATGTATTTATCAACCATGACAGTATATTCTGGTTTATGATCATACAACTTAAGCCATTGAAGCTTCTCATTAAATGTCTGTGGATTTCTGAAATTACACCTCTTTCCAAAGCACTTTAAATATTTGATTTGTATGTATAATCTGTCTGGTATAATCTTGCCCACTTTTTGTACTAATATATCTCTAATATTCATGTCAGAATTTATTTCTCCATTCTTCTCATTACTGCAAATTACATATTACATATTACGATATGACTTGTTCCCATTCTTTCAGCACAGCATGCTTTCGATATTTTACACTTTCTCTTATCGAATTATTGATTATATTTTCTTTCAAACTATCGTCTTCAAAAATTTTTCGTATAGCATCTACCAATTCATTAACGTTTCCGCGCTGAACTACAAGTCCATTTACTCCATTTTCTATTACCTCTTCTGCTCCTGGATAATCAGTTGTGATACACGGAAGTCCAATCATCATAGCCTCGATTAATGCATTTGATAGCCCTTCAAATTCAGATGTCATCACAAATAAACCTGCTGTAGAAATTCTCTCATGAATGTCAATAACATTTCCTGGTAACGAAACATTATCTTGAACTCCAAGTTCCTCTGCTCTTTGTAAAAGTTCATCCTTAAGCGTACCATTTCCGTATATGGTAAGTTTAATATCGGAATATTTGTCTTTAAGCTTAGCAACCGCCTCAATAAGGAGCTTTTGATTTTTCTGCGGTAACAAACGTCCAGCAGTAACTATACTATGGTAATCTGTATCATGAGCCTCAGCCTTTACAGTTACGGGATTAACAATAATACAGCCTTTCTTATCAAGATACTTCGGGAAACATGACTTTTCGTATTTTGTCTGATATACGATTCTATCAGCCGTTCTATATATCAAATTTCCGTATTTTGTTATCAAAATTCCACGTCCGTCATGTTTTGGATCATTTCTTTCAGAAATGATTGTTTTAATCTTTAACCCAAGCTTAGCTGTCAAAACAATAATATTGATTCTTCCAATAAAGGAAACAATTCTATCCGGTTTTCTTCTTTTCAGATATTTTCTAATTCTATATAACCATTTTGGTGCCGCCTTTATATAATTCCCTTTTTCCACAATTTTTACAATTTTGATATTTTTATTGAGTTCATACTCTGCTTCTCGATCATATAAAAGTAGGACTATATCTACATCCCATCCATGATCAACATAATGATTTGCTAAGATAGAAATAACGCGTTCTGCTCCACCACGCATCATCCCACCTATAAAGAATGAAATTTTCTTTGTTTGATTCATTAGTTTAATACTTCCTTATAAATTTCTTCCATTCGTTTCTTAACAACGCTAATATCAAATTTCTTTATTCTCTCCAAGTTAGCCTTACGCATTTCCTCTCGAAAATTCGGATTTTCAACCAGTCGTTTTAATCTATCAGCTACTGCGTTTTCATCTTTTGCAGGGACAAGGTACCCACCTATTCCCTCTTCTAACAAATCTACATTACCTCTAATTTTACTTGCAATACATGGTAGACCACCTGCCATTGCCTCCATCATCGAACGTGGCATTCCTTCCTGCAATGTAGTAAATAGGAAAATATCAGCCGTTTTAGACAGTTCTTTAATATCTGTTCTAAATCCAAGAAAATGGATTTGATTTTCCACACCTAATTTTTTCGCTAAATTTTTTAAATTATCTAATTCTGGTCCTCTACCGCAAATCAAATAATGAACCTTTGGATTATTACATAAAGCGATTGCTTTAATGGAAGTCTCGTAATTCTTTCTTGGAATCAAGTCTCCCATTGAAATACAAACGATATCTTCCATAGATAATCCAAGTTCATCTCGTTTCGCTTGCTTATTAATCTGTACAGAGAAAAAATCTTCTGTGTTAATTCCAACACCAGGTACATAATATACTTTTCCGCCTTTTCGCAATTTGAACTTTTTTGCAGACTGAAAATCTTCTTCATTCATTGTAAGGATTGCATCTGTCCAGTGCGCCATAAACATCTCTGCCCACTTTAACACAGTTCTATTAAAAAGTGGAGCACCCTTAAAAAAATGAAATCCGTGTGCTGTATAAATTACCTTTTTTACACTAAAAATCTTTCCACACAATCTACCTATCATGCCACCAACTGGCGTGTTACAATGAATCACTTCTATCTCTTTATCTTTTATAAGACATCTCAAATTTTTATATGCTACATAATTATCCTTAAATGCCATAATACTTCTATATGTGTGTGAATCATATAATTTAACAGGAATATCTGCTTCTAATTCTTCAGCATTATTTCTATTAATACCACAGTAAACATCGTATCCCATATCAAGGGCGATTTCTAAGCAAGGACGACTTACATTTCCGAACTTTACTATTTCTCTATTATTTAATTCTTTCTCCGTCGGTTTTGCACTATTTCCGATAAAAACATAACCTGCCATAACATCCTCCTTGCTTTTCCATTCCCGTTTTATTTAATATCCACATGAATATTTGCTAATGCTTTTTCACAGATTTTGATTGCGGCATCCGCATCTTTACCCTCTGCTATTACAAATCCCATTCGAGACGCACTATTATTGATTTCTGTAATTTCTTCTCCAATATTATGTACGATACTAATTTGTTTGACACCTTCCATACAAGTAGCATCATCTACACCTTTAATATCAATAATTTTTCCAGCTCTTTGTAGGAAGTATCGAATTGCAGATCCATTATTCTTTTTAATCTCAAAATCCGGTTCTTCACCTAATGCAATCTTAATACAACATTCTACCATATCTACCCCTGTAGAAAGTGGTGTTAAATGTGTTGTAATATTATCACCACCAAGTCTAGCACCTAATTCTACGATTTTTGGTCCATCTTTCGTAATTTTAATTTCTGTATGAGATGGTCCATTTTTTATTCCAATTGCTTTATTAGCTGCTTTTGTAACTTGAATTATCTCTTCTTTTATATCATCTGGTAGTTGACTTGGTTGTGAATGCCCCATTTCAACGAAATATGGTGAACCTGTAGTAATTTTATCGGTAATTTGTATAACATAGCACTCTCCATTAATGCTTAACGTTTCAACACTAACTTCTGGACCTTCCATAAATTCTTCTACCATTAAATCACCAGATTTTGAAGATTCCTTACTATACTCGTAAGCATTATTTAATGTCTCACTTTCAAAATCTTTCAATAAATCAATACCACGACTTCCTGAATTATCTACTGGTTTGACAATACAACGATAACCCGAATCTTTAATTTTTTGGACAGCAGCAAAGAATTCCTCTTTTGTATTTACTTGAAAAAACAATGGAATAGGAACATTATTTTTTCTCAATGCTTTTCTCATTTCTGCTTTATTAGTTGCTTTTATTGCAGTTTCTTGGTCAATTCCAATAAGATTCATTTTCTCAGCTACAGCGGCAACCGTTCTCATGGGCATATCACTTGCCAATGTCATAATCCCATCTATCTGATGTTTCTCAGCGGCTTTAATTACCATTGGTATATCTATTGTACTTATTACCTCTTTTTTTACTCCATCAACCTGAAAACCAACAGCTTGTGGATTCATATCTACTGCAATAACATCTAACCCCATATCTTTTGCCTTTTGAATTGCAGGTGTTTGTAAAATGCTAGCACCTAATATCATTATTTTTTTCATTTGTTTCTCCAATCTTCTCTCAACAATCCTGTTCCCGAAGGATTGGATGTATAAATTTTTCTATTTCTCTAACAAAAAACTCTTGCGTTTCACATGAATCAAATTCAAAATTTACGCACGCAATCGCATCGAAGGCATTTCTACATTGATGAACCATGCTTCCATTTTCTATATCCTGCTCCATCCATTTAATATACGGTTTGATGGATTCATCAATATAGATAGAATCTAGCACACCAGAATCTTTTGAAAAAACAACATGATGAGTCACATATTTCCGTGTCCTTTCAAAAGTATCTAGCTCTCTAAAATAGCTCATGTCATTTACAGCTGTTGATACCAATAATTTTGTGAAATCAACTCCAGAATACTGTTCGATTAACTGAGGAATATGATTTCCACCCTGACGAGGATTAATTTCAATAACAAAGACATCATTATTTTTAGTATAATAAGCTTCAACATTATATTCGCCCAAAGTTATACCAGCTTCTCTAATCAAAGATTCTACAGTATTTTTTAATTTCATCATTTTACTTTCCGGCATCACAACAGGAAAAGAATAGGTTCGTGGCACCATTGGGGCATACTCTGCTCTATCAGTCCAAGTCATACCATCCCATAAAAATTTATTTCCTATTACAAATACATCTGATTCATTAACACGAAAATTTTTCATTGATACATACTCTTCAATCGAAACTGTATCATCTCTTGAGTAGTCTTTACATTCTAAGTAAATCTGTTTTAATATCTGTTCATCAAAGACGTCTACTTTTGTAGTACCCCTTGTACCACTACTTTCCGTCGGTTTTACAATTATTGGATACTCCATTTTTTGAGCTAATTCTACTAGTTTCTCAAAGTCCTTTACAATATAACTCTTAGGTGTATATAGATGACATGATTTTTGTAGCTTTCTAAATTCCGATTTAGATATAAGTTTTCCAACGCTTTCTACAGTATTTCCAGGCAGATTTAAGCATTGCGAAATTTCTGCAACAATAGGCATTACTGGTTCTGAATTTGAGATAACCCCATCAATCTTTTCAATCTTTGCAATATCAATTACAACATCTTTCTCCATATAATTGACTTGATAATATTTATTTGCAATAATACTACCTACCATATTCGGTCTGTAATCACATACTATGACATAATAATCCAATCTTTTTGCTTCCTTTATTAGATCGAGCTGTGCATTACCAGCTCCAAGAATAAGCAATCTTTTTTTGTAATTTTGTGAATCAAAATTTAAAGTCATTTCATAATCTTTAGACGCATTTTGATTTCCTGTAAAATCAAACCCTAAAGATCTGTATATTTTTACAGCCGGTGTATTATCTGGAGTTACATGAAGCTTTACATTCTTGAAATCACGAGATTTACAAATTTCAATTGCTCTTTCCATCAAATCCTTTGCAATATGCTTACCACGATACTCTTCCAATACATAAACATTACATATATAAGCACTTAATGTTTCGTAGTTGTTACAATATAAATTGAGCATCGCAACAATACGATTGCCTTCAACTATACCTAATACTTCTCCATCCTTAATAAATTTTCTTATTCCTGGAATCAGATCTTCATCTGGTAATGTTCTTCCAATTTCTCTATTGTGGTCATACAATAATGTTTCAGCATTTTCTAAATCATTAATTCTAATTATTTCCATCATTTACCTCTATTGATTATAAATATTCTCTCTATGGATTACTGATTGGATCGTTTTTAATAAGATTTTTACATCTAAGCCAAATGACACATGGTCTGCATAGTATGCATCATTCTTAAATTTTTCGTCTTGGCTAATAGAATTCCTATAATATGCTTGACTATATCCCGTAATTCCCGGTTTCACTGTATAATGTTTTTTCTCAACATTATCTAGTTTATTAACATCAAAACCTTTCATTGGTACAGTTGGACGAGGTCCAATCAGACTCATGTGACCAAATAACACATTCAAAAACTGAGGGAATTCATCTAAGCTAGTTTTTCTCATTAGTCGACCAATTTTCGTTACTCTAGGATCGTTATCGCCATTAAAAGTTGAACCATCTTCATTCCTTATGTCTGGTGCATTGACTTTCATTGAACGAAGTTTAAACATTTTATATGTTTTACCATCTTTACCTAATCGTTCAGCATTATAGAAAATAGGACCTTTATCTGTTAAAAAAATAATTGGGCCAAGTAATATTATCTCTATAAGCACAAACGGCAATGCACACAAGCTAAAAATAAAATCAATAATTCGTTTGATAAATCTACGATACATTTCTTATTCCTCAATTAAATTCTTTTACTACTTCTTTGTAGAATTCAATAATATAATCCACTTCTTCATCTGTTAACTTTGTATACAAAGGAAGAGTAATTTCATTTTCAAATTGCTTATATGCATTTGGATAATCCTTGATATCAAATCCTAAGTTTTTATAGGCAGTCATCATTGGAAGTGGTTTGTAATGAACATTTGTGGCAATACCCTGCTCTGCCATTTTA
>OGLM01002989.1_pt1 | contig 14530 bp, 13 predicted proteins | sample 1572531 | NCBI WGS metagenome assembly OGLM01 (sample SAMEA2581909, study PRJEB24529) | metagenome | biome: Human gut stool | place: China | collected 2011 | reverse complement strand
ACAGTGGGAGGCGGGGAGGTACTGGTGCCAATGAGGGGCGTGAGATTTCTCCACTTCACTTCGCTCCGGTCGAAATGACAGGGGCGGTGGGCGAATTTAGATGTTAGATGTTAGAAGATAGAAATTGGATGTTTGGTGTGCAGACCTCTCTACTGTCATTCTGAAAATCAGGCATTCAAAAAAGCGTGGAGCCGAAGCTCCACGCTTTTGATGTCCCTATTTCCTGTCTCCGAAGAGGCGGAGGAGGTAAATGAAGATGTTAATGAAATCCAGGTACAGGGTGAGGGCGCCCATGATGGCTATCTTCTGTCCTTCGTCGGTGGCCCGGGAATGATAGGTGAGGGCCAGGCGTTTGATGGACTGGGTGTCATAAATGGTGAGGCCCGTGAAAATCAGGATGCCGGCGTAGGAAATAAGCATCTGCAGCAGGGTGCTGTCGAAGAAGAAACCCACGACCGTGGCCAGGATGATGCCGAAAAGTCCCATGAGACACATATTTCCCAGCTTCGACAAATCCGCCTTCGTCACATAGCCGTACACCGACATGATGCCGAAGGTTCCGGCGGTCATGAAGAACACGCCGCCGATGGAAGAAAGGGTGTAGGTCAAAAACACCGCCGACAGGGTAATGCCGTTCAGCACCGAATACACCAGAAACATGGCTGCCGCCGTCTTCAGGGACATTTTCCCCATGGCAGAGGACAGGCGCCATACCAGGGCAAAGGTAGCCACAATAAGCACCAGTGTGCCCGTGCGGCTTCCCATGAAAAGCCCCCGGAGCAGGGCGTTATCCGCCACGAACCATGCGCTGAATCCCGTCACCACCAGGGCGATGGCCATCCAGGCATACACATCCTTCATGAGACCGGGCATATTGATGGAAATACTTTTCTCCCGTTCCGCTGTCAATTCATCATACATAGAAAGACTCCTTTCTGAATGAAATATCTTATATCGATTTGAGAAAAGAAGCGGCCTTCGCAAAGAATGCCGCCCTTTTATGGTCTTTTATATTTATATTGTAACACAGCCTGTACAGTGTCACATCATCTGTACATCCTTATACAGGGGAGATTTCACCCACTGCCCGTGAATATCCACAAGCCCCCAGCGTCCATGGGATTTCACCGGTGCCAGGCCATGCCGGAAAGGACGCACCGCCTCTCCTTCCGGAAGGGTGAAAAGAATCTTTCCGTCCCGGTCCAGGGCATGGATTTTCTTTCCCTCTTCCATCCAGGCCAGCCCCTCTTCCGAATAGGGCTGCATGACGGCGCCGGAGGGAAGCTCACGAATGACGCCGCTTTCTCCGGCAAGCACCGTTTTCCCGCCCATTTCATAAAGCACGCGGTCTTCCCCGAGGAACGTAATCCGGTCATACAGGAAATCCATGACCTGCCTGCCGTCCTCCAGACGGAAGGCACCCATCTTTCCTTTTTCCTTATCCCTCAGGGTCACCAGCCCTTCCTCTTCATAGAGCATGCCGCCGGAAAGGTCATAGCGCCCCGGCGGGATGATGTACTCTCCCTTCCGGTTCACGAAGCCCAGAAGGCCGTGGTCCTTCACGAAGGTGCCCCATTCTGTCATGGGATATACCTCGTCGGAGCGGCTGTCCACCACGATACGTCCCTGCCGGTCCAGATAGCCCCGCTTCACGCCGTCATAGGAAAGAGGAAGCATTTCATCGCCTCCGCCGCTGCCGCCAAGGCCCCCAAGCACGGCCCCCGCCAGGGTGCCCCAGTTGAAACGGTTCACCTTCCGCCGATACTCCGCCAGACCATCCTCATAGGGTCCCACGCTGTCAAATTCCGCGGTAAAAAGAAGTTTTCCCGACCCGTCGATGCCGCCTTTCCGTCCGTCGGAAAGCTGCACAAACGCAATGCCCTCGCTGAAAGGCGCCAGCACCTCCCTATACAGCGGCGCCGTCACCCGATTTCCACGGTCATCAAGAATACCGTATTTCCCCTTTTCCCTGTAAAAAGAAGGTCCCTCTCCTCTATCCGGAGACGCCACGCGGCCGTCTGCGGTGATATAGGAAATCTTCTTTCCCTTCTTCACCTGAAACAGCCCATTTCCTTCATAGGAAATGGAATCCCAGAAAGCAGGAACGATTTCATATCCCTCCCGATCCAAGAGCCCCCAGTCCTTTTTATCCCGAAACGCAGCGGTGACACCATAGTCATAAACATCACTTTCCCCTCTGCGCCGGTGAACATCACCGGGAAGGCCGTTCTTTGCCAGGTAGGGATACAGCAGGCCTCCCGCCGCCGGCGAAGAAGGCAGGTTCACCGATATATCGGAATGGGTGGTCTTTTTTGATGATTTCTCCCTCGTCTCCACCCTGCCTGTCTCGGCGGTGGAAACAGAGCCCTCCCGATGGATATGGGTATAAGAAAAAGCCGGTTCCTCTCCCCGGGCAGGAGAAAATGCAGCCGGCAGAAGCAGGAGGGATGTGATAAGCAGAATCTTTCCGGTTCTGTAGTTCATAGAGCGTCCTTTCTGTTTAAACGAATAATTTCGATATTATATTTTTATTATACTAAAATTTCCTTCCCCTGTAAACAGTCCCGCCCCTTCCTGTGATACAATAAAGAAAAGGACATCATTCCCAAAGGAGGCAGCCATGGACATTTCAGAAGAAATCACCAAAATGAACCTGTACAAAACCTTCGAACCCTACATCGCCCCGTCGGTGACCATGAAGGAAAGGATGGCAGGAAACATCCGCCTCACCGAAAACGCCCCGGACGACGCCCGCCAGGCCCTTTCCAGATGGAAAGCCATGAAATTGAAGCAGCGCCTGTTTTGAAAAGGAGGAACAACCATGGACGCTACCCTTGACAGCGAAGACATTTCCCTGCTGAACCAGCTTTCCGACAAGCAGAAAGACCAGGCCCTCAACCTCTACACCGCCAGGGAAAAAAAGAAATCCACCGCCTACATCCTGTGGATTCTCTTCGGGGTGTACTACTTCTACCTGGGCCACCCCTTCAAAAACATCCTCCTCTGGCTCCTCTGCTTCTGCGTCATCGGGGAAATCTGGTGGATTGTGGACCTCTTCCGCCTGTCCGGCATGGTGAAGAGAAAAAACAAGGAAATCCTGCTGGAGTGCATCAAAGAAGCCATGCAGCTCTACCCCGCCCCGCTATCTACGGATACCTATGAATAAAAAAGACACGAAAAAAGCCGCCCGAAGGCGGCCCTTTCCGGTCAATCACGATGTCTGGTGACATTATACCACATCCCGCCTCCGGCGGGATGTTTTTTAGTGGGCTGGGAAATGGGATAGGGGCCGCTGCGCGGCTCGGGTTCAGAAGGTTCAAAGGGTTCAGAGGGTTCAGAGGGTGGTGGAATCGCCCTTCGGGCGATAAGTTTTATAGTCAGCGATACGTGCTTACCCTCCCGTCCACTCGCCATTCTGACCCCGGGTTAAGAATGACTGTGGCTGGCGGTAAGCGGTCAGCCGCCAGCCACCGGCCACCAGCTGACCGGCCCGCTATCATCACTCATTATTCGACATATGGGTCTTATCGAAAATCAGGAAGCAGATGGAGATAATCATGGCTACCACGGTGGCCAGGCCCATGCCTTTGAGCTGCACCGGACCCACCACGATGGTGGCGCCGGAGAGGCCGGAAATCATGGTCACTGCGGTGAGGATCAGATTTCTGGATTTCGTGTAATCCACTTTCTTTTCGATGAGCATACGGATACCGGAAGCAGCGATGAAACCGAAGAGGAGGATGCACACGCCGCCCATGACGGGAGTGGGGATGGCATGGATGAGGGCCGCAATTTTTCCGATGAAGGAGAAGATAATGGCGAAAATGGCTGCCCCTGCAATGACCCAGGTGCTGTATACGCCGGTCATGGCCATGACGCCCATATTTTCACCGTAGGTGGTGTTCGGCGTGGAACCGACGAAGCCGGAAATGATATTGGACAAGCCGTCCGCAAAAAGGGACCGATGGAGGCCGGGATCCTTAATCAGATTTCTTCCCACAATATCACTGGTCACAAAGAGATGGCCCAGGTGTTCCGCGAAAACCACGAACACCGCCGGCAGAATCATCATAATGGCGGACAGATTGAAATGGGGCGAATAGAAAGTGGGGAATGCCACCCAGGGCATTTCTTCCACATGATGGAAATCCACCACCCCCATGAATACGGAGAGGACATAGCCTGCAATGACGCCTATGAGGATGGGGATGATAGAAATGAACCCCCGCCCCAGCACCGTGGCCAGAATGGTTACCACCAGGGTAAACATGGAAATGGTGATGGCCGTGGCAGACGACATGCCCTGGGGCTCACCGATGAAACCGGACATGGTCATGGCCAGCGGCGCCAGCTCCAGCCCGATGATGGCCACAATGGCACCCATGGCTGCCGGCGGGAACAGCACATCAATCCAGTGCACCCCCGCCTTCTTCACCAGAAAGGCCAGGAAAATGAAGCAGAGCCCGAAGGCAATGAATCCCCCCTGGGCATCGGCATAGGACATGCCCGCTGTGGACGTCACCGCCAGCACCGGCGAAATAAAGGCAAAAGAAGATCCCAGATAAGCCGGCAGCTTCCATTTGCAGATGGCCAGGTACAGTAGCGTGCCGATACCATTCATAAAAAGACAGGTGGCAGGGTCCACATTCAGCAGAAAAGGAACCAGCACCGTGGAGCCGAACATGGCAAACAAATGCTGCAGGCTCAGGGGAATGGTGGGCAGAATCGGAAGCCGTTCCTCCACCTCAATAATGCGTTTACTCATTTTCACTTTCCTCCCGGGAAAAAAGACTCAGAAAAAAGGAAGGCTTCTGATACTGCAAAAGACCCTCCTTCCTGAATCACTGTAAAATTTTCATCCCTACCATTTTATTCTTTTTGAAATGGAAATGCAAGGGGCCGCTGCGGCCCGGGGTTCAGAGGGGGAAGGGGCGCGGCTGCGCCGCGGGTTGTGTAAAAGGGTTGTATTCGCTTCGCTCAGGGGGCGACAACCGCCTTCGGCGGCAGCGCTGCCGTAGGCAGCGAAGACCGTACAACCGCGCCTGCGGCGCGCTGGAAATGCACCCCTTTTGGTGCTAACGCACCACCTCTCCCCCGGAGGGGGAACTTTACTCTCCACTGAGCTTTTGGCCTCATAAGCACCTCAAGGCATAACGTCGCTAGAACCTCCCCCTCCGGGGGAGGTGCCGTAGGCAGAAGGGGTGCATTTCCGACGCCCGTCAGGGCGGTTGGCTTGTTTTCCTCGGGCGAAGCCGGTTGTATGGTTTTCTTTCCGTTACTGCCATAAACTCAAATTGGCACGCTACTGAGCACCCATAGTTTCCCCGCTTTAGCGGAGGAAAGGTGGTGGCGCCAGCCACCAAAGGGGGTGCGCTTTTCCCTCGCCCGCAGGGCGGTTGTGAAGGTTTTATACATACTGGCGGCAAAGCCGCCCACCACCTGCGCCGTCAGGTGCGCCCCTTCATGGCAAAGCCTTGTCCCCTGCCCTGACTTTCATGCTTATTTCGCCCATCATATAAGCATGAAAGTCGGAAAGAAAACTAATGTTTCCTGTCAGAAGGCTTTATAAACTCAAAAAAGAGGCGCCAGCCCCCCACCGAAACGGGCGAAGGTTCTGACGTCTCTTTTTGATTTGCTATCTTTTGTGCTGCAATTTTATTTCCCTGCTTCCGGGAAAAGTTTGTCCAGTTCTGTTTCCAGCGTCCCCTTCTCCGCTAAGGCCAGGGAGTCGCAGAGGCGGATGTGGTGTTCTTTGATGTGGATGACATCGCTGAAGCCCAGAATGTAGGAAAGGCAGATGCGGTAGATGATTTTCGTAGGCGCCAGGCCATAGACCTGCTTGGCGAAGATGTGGTTCAGCCGCTTTTCCTTATCCGGATAGAGTTCTTTCATCCGGGGGCTGTTGTAGAGGCGCTTTACGATTTCCGTGATGTACATGCCGGATTTCATGTAGAGGTCGGCGAAGGTTTTCGTATCATCGTCGAAGCAGCGGGGGTTTTCCTTTTCCAGGTCGTCCACCATTTTCTTCACCACCCGGCGGGGCGTGAAAATCTGGTTTGTTTTCTGGGGCGGGATGTAGTTGAAAATATCTTCGCTCTGGTTTTCGTCGAAGTAGTTGGCAAGTTCTTTCCTTTTGTCCATGAACTGTTTGATGGAGTCATCAAACACCACTTCGTCGAAGAGGTGCCCGTCGAAATGTTTCTTTTCATGGGTCTTCGGGTCGTCGTAGTCACCGCCGTCACGGAGGAAGCGGAATTCGTCTTCCGTAATGCCCGTCACTTCCTTGAACACATCATCTTCCGTGTAGTCGTCCAGGTTGGCCAGGGTGAGTTTGTCGTCACCGTAGGCCATGAGGAAACTGGGGATGGTGCGGGAGAAACCGCGGAGGTGGTCACGGACCGTGTCTTCGATGGAGTCCCTGGCTTCCTCCGCTTTGGTTTCTTCCATCTTCCGCACCAGGTCCACCGGCTGGTTCTGCACGATGTCCTGGATATCCTCATGAATGCCCCGATTGAAGGTGTCTTCATTCTCCTTCATGCGGGCCTCGAAGTCTTTGAGCGCCTGTTCCTGCTTCTCCGACGATTCAGCTTCCCGGATTTTCTTATCCCGTTCCGCTTCCGCTATCCGTTTGTTCTGCAGGAAATCGTCTTTCCGTTTCTGCAGGGTCACTTCTATCTTATTTTTCACGTCTTTGGTAATTTGTTTCGTCTTCGATTTGGGGATATTGTACTGTCCCGCCAGCGGCGTGATGAGGGATGTAGTCACTGTTTCCACGGTGGTCTGCACCAGATGGTCCACCTTATCCGCCACCTCCGCTTCGTCCTTCGGCGTTTCCCTGAAGCTGTCCACCACGTCCTGGAGGCCTTCGCTCATGGTGTCGTAAATCTTCGGCCCGAAAATGTCATGGGCTGTGCCGATGACTTTTTCATCGGGAATATCCACCTGTCCCTCCTCATCCACCGGAATGGAATCGTCGGTGAGGCCGTCCAGATGGTCTTCCCTATGGGTTTCCTCCTTGGCAGGCGTGAGCTTTTCCAGTATGTCTTTCACTTCCTGGGGCGCCGCAAAGATGTGGCTGATATTGGCGAAGAGGAAATTGGACATAAAGCCCCGGCGCACCACTTCCTCCGATTTCAATTTCCTTGGAATGGAGAGCACCTGGGCCGCATTGAGTTCCACCATGGATCCCTGGCTGTCTTCGCCGATGACGGGGAAGAAATTCAGAAGGCGGCGGATGTTCTTCGCCCTGTCCTCCTTCGTACCGTGGCCGTCCACGGTATCTTTGGAAAGGTCATTGGCAAATTCATCATAAATGGTAAGGGTCCTGGCGGGGTCGAAATCGAAGACATAGGCCCTTTCCTTGCGGAACCGCTCTCCCTTTTCATCGATGAAATCGTGGGGATTCTGGGCACGGAAGGCCGCCTGCATGTAGGCGGAGGGGCTCTTCATGTTGCAGAGCATGAGCACGCCGCACCACTCCGGAATGGTGACGCCCACCGTGAGCTGGCCCACGGAGAGGGTAATGGTTTTCGGATATTCCTGAACGGCCCTTTTCACCTTATCGTAGGCCTTCACCGTTTCCTCATCCTCCGACAGCTTCCCGTCCCCCGCCGCCAGCACCACATGGTAGTCCCTGAACACCGGGTCATCCTTCAGAAGCGATGCCAGCGCTTTGGCGGAGCTCACATAGTTCAGGAGCCACAGCGTATGGGGCAGCTTCTTCCGAAGTTCTGCTGTGGAGAAGGGGTATTTGTCATTGGTGGAAAGGGCATGAAGGAATTTCTTCACTTCCTCTTCGTGGATGAATTTCCCGGACCCATTGGTGAGGAAAAATTCATTCAGGTCGAAGGCATAGTCCGTGAAATCGGCCTCATCCTTTGGGATAGACGCACCCTGTTTGATTTCCCCGGTAATCATGGGAGACATCTGGTAGGTAAACATGGCCAGTTCCGGCAGCCGTTCGTAGGGATTGAAATCGTCGCCCTTCCAGTTTTTCTTCGCCTCCTGCTCGTCCGCATAGGACCAGTTGTAAATCTGGCTGTCCGAGAACTCACCCTTCGCCAGCTGCTTGAAAGGTGTGCCGGACAGGTAGAGGATATGGTCACAGTGCACATTGTCGAAGGCCCGCTCCGTCTTGTAGGTTTCCACCCCTTCCTGGGATTCATCCACAATGAGAAGGTCGAAATGAAGGTCCGCTATCCACTTCAGCTTGTCGATGCCGCCGCCGAAATAGACGGACCCCTTCAGGCCCTGGAGGGATTCAAAGGCCACCATGCCCTGATGGTGCTTTTCATCGCTCATAGCGGCATCCAGGAATTCATTCCTTGTCATGACCCCCTTCTTCCCCTTCAGGGCGTCGGTTTCAGACACGAAATCAAGAGGCGTCTGCCAGGCGATGAACTTCTGGAAATCTTCGGCCCAGGAATTGGCAATGCTGGGCCGGTTCGTCACCACCAGGGTATTTTTAAATCCCATGGTACAGATGAGGTCATAGGACGTCAGGGTCTTTCCGAAACGGGGCTTCGCATTCCACAGGAACTCCCGGCCGCCCCTTTCAAAATAGGCCTTCGTCTTTTCCACCGCCTCCCGCTGCTCCCGGCGCAGCACATAGGACAGCCCCTTCTCTGTTTCCGTCTTGAAATCCCGGCGGGCGAATTCATTGAAATAGGAAAGGGACCGGTTTCCGTCGATGTGGAACCACTCCGTCTTCGGCTGGCGCTCCACATTCTTATACCGTTCCAGATAATCATGGAAATCGTGGTCCGTGAAACTTTCCCCGCTGCCATCCTTGAAAATGGCATTGTCCGTCCAAAGGAGCTTCACCTGGATATCCGCCGTGTGGGTCTGCTGGCGGATTCTATCCTTCACGCTCTGCCTTTCGGTATATCCGATTTTTGTCCAGCCCTCATGATAGGAAATGCCCGGCGTGGTATAGGCGTAAATCATGGGAATAATGCGGCCATAGGGCTGAATCATATCCACCGTCTTCATTTATTTCATCTCCTTTACATGGGATTCAATAAAGGAGATTTCCTTCTCATCCAGACCGTACTTTCTGTAAAGCTGCCGGTCAATCTCCGAAATGGACTTGGACCAGTCGATATCGGAATGGGATGTGAAATCTTGAAGAGGAATCATACGCCATACCGGTTTATTACCGTTTTGCGTTACCTTTAGTACACTTAATAATGCTCTTGCAAATTTAGTGCAAACATATTTGGCCGCAGAATCAGCTTCATACCTCGTCTTAAAATTGCCAATACTTATAAAGGTTTCTGTGCTTCCTGTACCCGGTTCCCCAATAAGAGGTCGACTAATCGCTTCGCCAAAACTGCCATTGCCATTTGCCTGAGGAATAAAAACCTTATAGGAATCTAAGTTCTCTACTTTATTAACATAATCTTCTCTTATGTATTTATATACACGCTTGTTATTTTCTCTACCTAATATCCTGACATACGGACGGTCATCAGGTGGAACTTGAGAGAAGAATATTTGTGGCAGTCTTTCAAAAATATTGGATGACATATCATAATCATGGCCTTTACTCAAAAGACCAATATTATCACCATTTTCGTCCTCTTTATAACGTGCCTCAGGATGTTCTTTATGCATAGCTTCCGTCAATCTATAGGATGTACGGGAATAAACGATATCAGACAATGGAGCAAAATCTTTATGAGATGTTACCTTATGAGAAATGCCATTCATCTCCGGAAATTCAGTAAAAGCCTTTATTGCTCCAAAATTCTTTTTATCATCCCTATATGTAATAGCAATACCACCCTTTATAGGTGTAGAAAGATTAGGAAAAATCTTCTGACTATCAGGTTCATATGTTAGAACTTTAAAATGTTCATCGTTCAACATCTTCTCATTCCAGGCCTTTGGTGTTGAACCAGCGTTAAAGAGAAAACGTGCAGGGTGAATGAGTTCAAATTTTTCTGATACAGTCATTACAGCGTCTATAAAAATATTATAGATAGGAGGTGCATAGTTTTTCTTTGAGCTGCTGATATCATTAGAATTCTGTTCCATCTGATAGGGCGGATTACCAATGACAAAATCAAATTTCATACCCTTTTTCCTCTTTCCTATTTCATTAAATACCACACTTTTCTTCTCGTCTCTCCAGTCATAAATCCGGCAGGCCGGATGAAGGTCCTCTTCCTTAAAGTCCGGGTCTGCCAGTTCAAAGAGGCTTGGCCCCAGCGGGTCCATGCGGGAATAGGGAATTTCTCCAGTGAGCCCGTCCATCTGCCACAGGTTCCAGGTAATGATGTTTCCGATTTTCTCCCATTCCGAAAATTCCGGCTCCTTCTGCCACCGGTTTTTATAAAAATCCCGGTAGGTCATCATGAAATTCACCCGGGAGATGAGAAGGTTGTCCCCCTGGAATTCATAGCCATAGGTGGCTTCATAGGCTCGTTTCGCCCAGGTCTTCCATTCCTCTTCCGTTTCCGCATACCTTGAAACCGCCTGCAGCTTCCTGTCCAGTATGCCCTTCCGCTCCGGCACGGGAATCATATTTCCTGTAGACACATCGTAGCGCTGCACCAGGAAAGGCCCTTCGCCGCAGGTGATTTCCAGCCTTCTGCTGTCCACGTATTTTTTCCATTTCTTCTTGGCAAAAAGGTCATCCATGGAGGAAAGAAAATCGATTTTCTCCACCCCAAACCATTCCTCATCCAGATGGTCAATCATGGAGTCGCAAATCCATCGGGGCGTAAAGACTTCCCCATGCTGCTTCGTCCGCTCCGACTGCTGCTCAAAGGCCTTCCGCGCCCGGGTCTTGATGAGCCCTGTATTTTCATAAAGAAGAAGGGCCCTGTCTATTTCCCGCTCCCGTTCAAAAGCGGGCCCCCTCTCCCTGTAGGCATCGGTGCCCCAGAGGATATGGCCCTTCGTGGTCTTGTCCACCAGAAGCTTCTTCAAAAGCCCCGCCTGATTCAGTTCAATCATGTCGTCGGATATATTGATAATCAATGGCGTCACCTGCAGTAAAAAATGGGGTCTATCCCTCTATCTGATACTTATTTGTTCTATCTTTATTGTACTAAGGGGAGAATGGATAGTCAAAAGAAAGGCCGCCGCATAAACGGCAAAGGGCCATGAAAGCACAAAAACTTCCTGAAATTCCCGGACTTTCAGGCTCCGCGCAAGGACGCCTCTTTTCCAGGATTTCAGGAAGTTTTGTTTTATGAGTTTTATGATTTCAGCCGGCTGAGGAGAAGCGGACATTCCGCGCCCGGCCATCCCGCCTTCCATGGATGCGCGCCGGCGGGACATAGTGACCGGGGATGGCTCCCCTCGCTTCTCTGTCCATATAGTCCAAAGGGCTCTATGGCTGTCTCATGGCTTTTCCGGTATGCAGCTCACAAGAAACCGGAACCGGGAAACTTTCCCCTCTATCTGTCCGTTCGTCCCCTCAGATTCCAAATCTCTTCCCGCCCGGTCACCAGCCTATCGAAAAGACATCCATAGGATCCTGATTTTCTCCGGCTGTCTTAATGGGAGACATGTCACTTAAAGTAGGCAGGTCCTCCCATTTCTTATTTTTCAGCTGATCCAGCATTTCCTTGGCATCGTCAGCGGCCGGGCCATTCATGAAGATGGTGCGGCGAAGATATTCCTCCGCCTTCAAAAGGTTCTGGGGGATGCCGTCCCTGCCCAGATAGGCGATGGCCATCATGAAACCGGCCCAGCTGCTCCCGTCCCTGAGCGCCTCCTCCAGATACTGCATGCCTCTCTCCGGATCCTTACTGACGCCATTTCCCAGCATACAGGTGAGTCCCAGCTCTTCTTTCGCATACATATTGCCTGCGTCGGCAGCCTCTTTCAGCCAGGAAACCGCTTTGGCTGCATTCTTCTTCACCTTAATCCCGGGAATGTGCCCTCTGTACACACTGAACAGACACATCATGGCCTCCGAGGAGCCGGAAGACGCAGCCTCTTCCAGGAGCTGGACACCTTTTTTACCATCCTGCCGGGCCCCCTGCCCGTAGAGATAAATCAGTCCCAGCATAAGGCAGCATCCGCCATGGTCAGCCTTCACGCCTTTTTCAAAAAAGGGAAGCGCTTTCTTTATGGCCTGGATTTTTTCTTTTTTTGTATGGAGATGAGGATCCATCATACAGGACGCTGCGATTTCATAGCAGGCATCCCCATTCCCTGCATGGGCAGCCTTCTGCAGCCATTCATGATGCTTTGCCTGATCCGGTTTAAGCCCCACGCCTTCTTTGTAAAGCTGACTCAAAAGGTACATGCTTTGGGTATTTCCCAGGTCTGCCGCCTTCCGGAGAAAGGTCTCCGCCTTATCTCCATCGGCCGCAGCATCGTCACCGCCATGCAGGTAGATTTCTCCCAGCCTGCAGGCCGCTTCCCCCGCCGTCTCTTTATCCGGGGAAGCAGCTGCCTTTTCCAGCCAGGCCATGGATTCCTTCGTCTTTCCTTCTTTCTGCATATACAAGCGGCCCAGCATCAGCGCCGCCTCACTTCGGCCCTGCTCTGCCCCGATTCTGGCCCAGTCTTCCATATGCTGTCTATAATGCTCCAGATGCGCTTTCTCTGAAAACAGATAGAACAGGCCAAAGGTGAAAAGGAACTGATTTTCCGGATGTTCCTTCGCTGCTTTCTCCAAAATGGCCACTTCCTCTTCGCTCCTGCCCTTTTTCGCCAATTCCCAGGCTTTCTTCCGGATTTCTGCTGTATCTAAAACAGCCTTAATGTGCACATTTTCTTCCTGCATATATGATCTCCTTCTGATGAAATATTTGATGAAATGTTATTTTTCCTATGTCATCGATTTCATTAATCATTATACTATAAAAAAAGAGGCCGCAGAGCAGCCTCTCCCATCGTTTTGACCGGCATTACTTCTCCAATTTCTTCATTAATTCCTCATACCAGCCCCGATTGCCGTCTGACAAAAATCCCGTCTTGTCAGACAAATCAATATCCGCCTTTTTCATCACCTTCGCCACATATGCCGCTTCCTTCCGGTTCAGCGCCAGATGTACCGCCGCACTGCAGCAGTACTTTTCTCCCGTATCCACATCCTCCAGGTCCTGGTACTCCTCCTCCATGAGCTGCTCAATGGCGAATTTTCTAAGCTCCCAGGAAACCTCCGACACCTTCCTCAGCTTCCCTATGGCTTTGATGGCCTTCGTCACCGCCTCCACAGAATCCAAGTCATCGTCAAACAGAAAATCGCACTCATTGTCCAGCACATCCAAAAGAGACTGAAGCTGCATGGTCCGCTCATCCGCCGTCCCGTTCAATCCGTTTTTCCGGCAGCAGGACAAAAAAGGAGGCAGCAGACTGTCATCATGATCCACAAATTGAGTCACCATCTTCTGCAATGCTTCAGCCGGCAGCTTTTCCGCCAGCCGACGAATGATATCTTCCCTTTTTCCATCATATTCACTCCTTTAACCACAGCTGAAACATATGATAAGCATCCTTTTCTTTATTATACTCCATGTTGACGTCAATCCAAGGAAAGAGCCCGGTTGAGAAAAAGCGGATATTCCGCCCTATCCCGCCTTCCATGGATACGCGCCGGCGGGACATATTGGCCGGAGATGGGCTCTCCTCGCTTCTCTGTCCATATGGCCTGGAAGTTTTCGGGGGCACTCTTACGGATTTCCCCACGCAAAAAGGCCGCGGATTTCTCCGCGGCCTCTGCTGCCTATGCTTCAGGCTTCGTCGGTGAGGTCACCGGTGTCAATTCTCCGAACCCCTTCCAGTGGGAGGGAGGAGAGGCCTGCCAGGGCGGTGCCTGCATCCAGGAGCTGCTGGTCGGTGGCGTCCACTTTAATCTGCCCCAAGGACATGGACTTCACCGCGGTCTTGCCGGAGGCGGTGGTGCCGTTATTGAAGCGGATCTGAAGTTTTACGTCGGAAACATTCTTTTTTGCTGCCATAGTATGACTTCCTTTCTACATGTATGAAATTACGCCAGTTCTTCTTCAGAGGTGGTGATAACAGCGGCTTTTTCCAGGCCCGCCACATCCACGCCTGCTTTGGTGACAAGGACGGGAATCATTTTGGCTGCGGCCGCTTTGGCTTCGTCCAGGGTCACATTGTCCCTGGGGTTTGCCAGAGTAATGGTCATGGTGGACTTGCCGTTGGTGTTGAATACGAGTACCAGATTTTTCATGGGTATCCTTCCTTTCTGAAATAAATCTACCTGAGAAGCTTCCTGGAGCCGCCGCCCGGGCCGGCTGCGCTCTCTGCGCTTCTCTGATGACATAGTCCGGAGAAGGAAGGCTGTGTCTCAATGGTAGAAAATAGTGGGACAGTGGGATAGTGGGATAGTGGGACAGTGAGATAGTGGGACAAAGAGGCCGCTGTCCGCCTGCCGCTTACAGCTTTCCGCCATCCCTTTCCCGACTTCCACCTGTCATCCTGAGCGCACGCGAAGGATGGTCGGTGGACCAACTAAAAGGAAGGCGATGCTAAATTTCTCGTTTCCCCTTGAGGTGGCAAGGGAACTTGATTCGTAGGGGAGCATAGCGACCTGAGAATC
>OGLM01002984.1_pt1 | contig 14545 bp, 8 predicted proteins | sample 1572531 | NCBI WGS metagenome assembly OGLM01 (sample SAMEA2581909, study PRJEB24529) | metagenome | biome: Human gut stool | place: China | collected 2011 | reverse complement strand
TGATCTTCGGCGGACGTCTTGGCGAGTACAAGTATTATGATATGGATGCAGTAATCGCATCTGCACTTGCAATGAGTGAGAAAGAGCTGGGCAAATAACAGCAATACGATAACAATCAAAAAGAGCAGTTGGAAACAGATATGTGTTCCAGCTGCTCTTTTGGCTTCTGTGAATTTGTTTTGCGAAAGCTCAAAAGTGTTATCGTAACAGTTCCAGAATTGTATTTACCATCAGGTCGTTCTGCATCGGATTCATGATTGAGAATCGTACAAAATGCGAATCCAGGCCGTGAAAATTCTCGCAGTTCCGAAGGACAATGCCCTTCAGATTGCAATGTGCCAGCAGGGATTTTGCGGTGACATCCTCTTTTAGAATCTGCATCAGCACGAAGTTTGCACTCGGTTTGAACAACCGCAGATTCTTGTTTGTATTCATTGCTGAGTAGATCAGGTTGCGCTCGGTAAAGATGCGGGAGTGCGATTCGTGGATGTAGGCGGTATCCTCCAGCATAGCAGTACAGGCAGCTGCGGTCAGACAGGAAATGCTGTTTGGTGTGGCGGTCATATTGATGATCGTCATGTTTGTTTCGTTGTTCATGATTGCATAAGCAAGTCGCAGTCCCGGTACAGAGAAGAATTTGGATACGCTGCGCAAAATAATCAGGTTGTCATAGGTATTTACCAGAGAGATCGCAGTGTTACGCTCATAGTTCTCTGTAAATTCAATGTACATTTCGTCGAGTAAAAGTGCGATGCCAAGCTCCTTGCATGCGGCTGCAAGTTTCTCGATATCTGCTTTTGATATAAGCTGGGAGGTTGGATTGTTTGGATTTCCGAGGATCACAATATCGTATGTATCCGATAAGTGTGTAATAAAATCATCCATATCCAGATGGTAATCCTGATTGATGTCCAGCTCATAGAAGTCTGTTTCGCAACCATACACGGATAATACATGTTCATAATCCGTGGCTGATGGGATCGGCAGTAAAGCCTTCTTTGGTGCAAGAAGTGCAACAAAGAGACGCAGCAGATCAGAGCTGCCGCTGCCAAGCACCAAATGCTCTGGCGCACAGCAGGCATAAGAAGCGATGGCGTTCCGTAAAGGGTCGTAGTATGTGTCAGGATAGCGACCGACCGCGCTGATATTTTCCATGATCGCGCGTGTCACGCTGTCCGGGACACCGAGTGGATTGCAATTTATGTCATATCGCACAGTCTCATACTGTTCGATGCGAAGTGGTCCGTTGCTCATAGTTTCCTCCTAATAATTAGAAAACAAACCATTTATATCCCTGTCTTGAAAAAAGAAAGGGGGTTTGTTATAATGTGATATGTGTTAAAAGGGGATAGTGGGTGAACTATACCCTCATATCGATAATTATACCTATTAAATAGACGAATGACAAGTAGGTTTTCATTACGAAGCCGAGAAATAAAGGAGATACCATGAAGGCGATAGTAGAACATTACGCAAAGGGCGAATTTCAGGTAGACCGGCCTGAGGTAGCGATATCAGAAAAGTTTTTAAAACTGAATATAGAATCGGGAACTTTGTACGAAGGTGTCTTCACGGTGAACAGCACGAATGACCACGTCATCAAAGCGATGGTGTATGATAGCCGCTATATGCTGCGGTTCAACCAGCATACATTTATTGCGAAGAATTTTGATGTCGGATTCACATTCGATGCAACCTGTTTGGAAGCAGGTAAAAATTACAAAGGACATATCAGTGTCATTACGGACGGCGGAGAATTTAAGATTCTGTATGATATTGACATCACGACACCATATGTAAAATACGGAGATCAGAAGATCGATGATCTTTTCAAATTTGCGACACTCGCTGAGAGCAACTGGGCAGAGGCGGCGCGTGTATTTGTGCGCGATGATTTTAAGCGTACATTTATCAACCGCGATCCGGTGATCAAGCAGATCTACAACAGTCTGATGGAAAGCCAGTCGGTCAATCAGGCTTTGGAGGAATTCCTCGTCTATGTACACAAGAAACGTGCGCTGACATTGTCAGTATCCAAGGCGAAGATCAATCTGGAGTTCCCGGAGGAGCTTTCCAAGATTTCGATTAACATCAGCAAAAACACATGGGGCTACAGCAGTTCAACGGTACGCTCCACCGAGGATTTCATTATTCCAGCGAGAAAGGTGATTACAAGTGCCGATTTTTATGGCAATCTGTATGCTTTGGATGTACTGATTTCACCGGAGAATATTCCGGACGGCGTGACATCCGGCAGAATCATTATCGAGAATGTCTACCAGACAATCGAGATTGAGATTAACCTGTCCAAGCCGACAGAAAAAGAGATAAAAGTGTCCAAACCGGGCAGCAAAACACATCTGATTAAGTCGAATCAGGTGCGCTTGATTACGACATATATGGATTACCGCATGGGCAGAATCCAGCTTCGGGAATACATTAGCACGACCTTATTTGCATTTAACAATCTGGCACGCTATGTACCAGAGGAAGATCTGTACCGTCTGGGAACAATGCATATGAACATTATGCAGGGAGAGACAGAGAAGGTAGAACAAGAATTCCTGCGTATCGAGGCGGATGTCGATAACTCTGGAATGAACAACAAGCAGAGTTGTTATTATGCATATCTGAAGGCGATGGTTGGCAAGGACCGCCGTGCGACCGAACAGGCAAAGGAACTGATTCGCAGAAGCTACCACACAGAGGATGACAAGATCTTCTATTTCTGGTTGCTGCTGTTTGTGGATGATACTTATAATAACGATCAGACCGCTTTGTATCGGGAAGTTAAAAACCTGTATGAGCAGGGATACAACAGCCCGCTTATGTACATGGAACTTTGCGAAGTCTTAAACAACAACCCGTTGCTGCTGAAGCATATTACAGATCTTGAGGTTACAACGATCCGATGGGGATTGCGCCACCAGTATCTGTCGGACGAAGTAATCGAGGCGTTTATCCAGCTTGCGGCATCATTCCGTCAGTTTGATGCGAAGATTTTCGAGATCATGGATAGCATTTACTCCAAGAAAAAGAGTGACGAGGTGCTGTCAAGTATCTGCTCGATGCTGATCAGCGCAGGAAAACTGGATAACAAGTACCATCGGTTCTACCGGGATGCAGTGGAACGCAACCTGAAATTTATCGGGCTGAATGAGTGCTTTGTCAAGAGTATGAATTTCTCCAGATATGATCTGATACCGCAGTCGGTATTGATGTATCTGAATTATAAGAATACACTTTCCGAAAAAGAGCTTGCGTACTTGTATGCGAACGTAATTTACAACAAGTCCCAGCACATGAAGGTGTACCATGAATATGCGACAACAATGCAGGATTTCATGGAGAATATGATTATCAGCGGCAAGGTCAGCGATGATCTGACTGTGCTTTATGATCTATTTCCATCATATCGTTATAATGTGTTTTAGTGCTTATTGCAGTATGTAGTCAGTCCGCTTTATGCGAGCAAGCTGATCAACATTATCTTCCGTCGGAAGCTTGTCTGCTTTAACAAGGGCGTGCGTGCCGTGATCGTGACGCATCAGGAGTTAGAGGAAGTACAGCGCGTACCGATCGTAAACGGCGAAGCATATGTGGAGATTCTGTCGAACACGGCTTCCATTATCTTCGAGGATAGCGTGGGAAACCGGTATGCGGGATCTATTCCGTATCGACTGGAACGTATTGTAGATGAAAATGCATATATGGATATCTGCTGTAAATACAGTCCGCGGGATTACCGGGTGCTGCTGCATAACTATGAGCAGCTTGGTGATTTCACATTCAAGAAGGCAATCGAGGTCAATGCTGCACGAGATATTGTTAACTGTGATGAGATCTCCTATGATTACAAGCAGCAGGCATATCTGAATATTATTGAATATTACCATGAGAATCTGGATAACGAGGTGCTTACAAAGTATCTCGAAAAATTGGATATCGAATACTTAAATCACGCAAATGCACGTGTGATGATCGCTTACATGGTCGATATGAACATGTTCGACAAGGCATTTCAGGCGGTGAAGCTGTATGGCTTCGATGAGATCGACAGTGAAGAGCTGTATCGTCTGGCGGATTATGGTGTGGAGGACAGCAATGGCTTCTTAAATGAGGATCTGCTTTCCATCTGTATCCATCTGTACAAATCCGGTAAGGTCAATGAGCGGATTTTGGTATATATCATCAACCATTATAAGGGTGACTTGGAAGAATTGGCAGGTATTTTTAAGACGGTGCGTAACCGTGTCAGAGATATTTCCCTGCTGGCAGAAAATACATTGGCACAGATGATGTTCGCGATGGGAAATGTCGAGTACATCTACGATATCTTTACCGCGTATTATGCAGGCAGAAACCGTGGACTGGTCGTAAAGGCGTTCCTGCGGTTTGCATGCTATAACTATCTAATCAAAGATGCACAGATTCCAAGTGGTGTCTTTGACTGTCTGTATCAGGAGATTCAGAAGGGCAATATCGAGGATGAGATTTCCCGTATGTCCATGCTGCATCACTTCTCGAAGCTGGATCGTTATACGGGCGAGCAGAAGACGTGGATCAAGGATGCGGTTGGCAAGTTTATGGATGCAGGCAAGCTGCTTCCGTTCTACAAGAGCTTCCAGTCCTTTATCAAGCTGCCACAGGATGTCATGCTCAAGACCTATCTGATCTACAAGAGCGAGCCGGGCAAACAGGTAACAGTGAAGTACGCATTTGATACTGGTTCCAGACAGAATCTGATCTACAAGACAGAGCTTCTGGATGAGATGATTCCGGGCATGTATGTGAAGGAATATGTCGTGTTCCACGGCGAGCGCCTTGTCTATGAAATCTCGGATGATAAGCAGGGTACTTCTTATGTGGTAGAGAGTGAATCGCTGAAGTCCAAAGCGTTTAACCGCAAAGACCGGAACCGCTTTGAGATTATCAACAGCATGCTTGTCAATCAGGAAATGCGGGAAGATAATGAGCTGTTAGAGACATTGGATGTTTACCTGAATACGGTACATCTGTTTGAAGAGAATTTGAGTATATTGTAATATCGCGGGGAAACCTGTGGATTGCAATGCATAGAAATAGATATAAGTACGAAAGGAAAAAGACATGTCAGAGGCGTATTATATAGGCATGGATCTGTGTTCGGATTCCACGCAGATTAGTTTTTATAACGACATCTCGCGCGAGCCGGAGACAGTCAACCAATTAAATAACAAAGAAACATATATGATGCCAAACATCCTTTTCTTCGGCTTAGAGACCGGAGAGTGGTATGTTGGCTCCGAAGCTTCCGAGGCACGTTTCAAGGAGCAGGGTATCGTGTTGGATGAGCTGTTTCAGAATGCGCGCAGTGAGGAGACTGTTGAGGTGCACAATACGCGTTACAGTTATCGCAAGCTGTTTTTAATGATGCTTAAAATGCATGTCGATTCTTTCCTGTATCGTTATGAGGGCGCGACGGTAAAGAAGCTTGTCATTACGATTCCAGAATATAACAAGGATCTGTTCCGTGTACTTTCAACGTTTTACAAGGAGCTTGGTGTCGAGAAGGAGCAGGTGGAGATCACGAGCCATCTTGACAGTGGTCTGTATTACATTTTTAATCAGGATGAAAGCCTGCGCACAAACAGTGTGGGATTGTTTGATTACAATACGGATGGCCTGCATTATTACAGAATTGATATCTCGCATGGACACGAACTGAACACGATCAGTGTCACACATGAGGACTATTCTGAGAATTTCAATCTGGCAGCCTTCGGCGGTGACAATATCCTGATGGATATTACATTTGCAAAGATTGTGGCAAATGAGACAAAGAAAACATACATTTCGGCCATTTATCTGACCGGACTCGGATTCTCCGAGAAATGGCTGAACAAATCACGCGAGCTTCTGACGCAGGGCAGACGTGTATTTGCCGGACAGAATATCTATACCAAGGGTGCCTGCTACAAGGCAGTCGGCGGTGAATATGGCGAATTTTATAAGAAGTATTTTGTAGAGACAAAGGAGAATGTGATCTTTGATGTCGGAATCTCTTCGGAGGACGAGGAGGATCGGTTTATTCCGATCGCCTTGGGCGGCAGACAGTGGTACAACATCCACGGAAAGATCAGTATTATATTGGATGATACAGAGTCCCTGACTTTGGTATACCGGAACCGGAAGACCGGAGAAGAAGAGCGGGAAGTCGTGAAGCTGCACGGAATCCCGAAACGTCCGAACAAGACGTCTAAGTTCTCCGTGGAGGTGGAATTTGAGAATCCACATCATGGCGCATTTATCATTAAGGATGTTGGATTTGGAAAATTATTCCCGACCACGAACAAGATTTATCGTAAGGAGTTTGATGTTTAATGTCAAAAATTATCTTATGTACAAGAAAAGAAGCATCGCATCCGTTTATCTTTCTGAATACGAAGGTGGAGATCAACACCTACGAGGAGCTGTGCTTTTATATCTACAATAATACCGTGCTGATCTCGAAGTCTTCTCTGTCTGAGAAGCTGTTTGACTGGATTCGGGATGAGCTGGATATGCCGGAGCTTGCAGCGAAGCTGGTAGCACTTTCGAACAAGGCGACATTTGCACAGGATCTGCTGGTTGAAATTTTAAATGCCGGGGATTACTATACACCGGATGAGATTGCAACTTATGTGGAAGCATGGCAGAAATATCGTCGGCTGACATCAAGTCAGCGTAAGAAATTAAAGGCAGACAGCTATCTTGGCTACCGCAGATACATCAAGGCGGCATCGATTTACGATGAGATTCTGGACAACCAGCAGGATATCACAGACAAGGTATTTCTTGGAAATGTCTATCACAACCGAGGTGTGGCAGCAGCCAACAACATGGATGTGGAAGATGCAAAACGCTATTTCATGAAAGCGTATGAATTAAATGGCAACGAGGAGAGTCTGCGCAGTTACCTGATCGTATTTTCGGCAGGGAACGATGCGACGACACTGAAGCAGGAAATGCGGAAGTTTGACCTCGATGAAGATAATTTTGAGAATTTGATGATTGAGATCGGAGATTCGAATGAGGATGTCCGGGAGATGACAATCTTCTCTATGTTACAACGTGCGGTATACAACCGTATGAATAAGGACATGATCGATTACGACAAGCGAATGGATATTATACTTGGACAATTGAAGGATGAATTCAGAGAGCAGGCGATTTGATGGGAATGTTTCAGAAGATCAAGGCATACTTGAATGAAGATGATGCCGAATATGACGCCTTGATTGAAGAACAGGAACGCATGCGGGAAGAACGCAGAAAGCGCAGGAATCAGTCGAGGGCAGAACGAAATAAGGAAAAGGCGAAGCGGGCCGCGGAAAAAGCGGTGCTGAAAGAACGTGTTGATCCGGAGATCCGGCGGGAAGTCAAAGAGACGGTATCGTCGAATCGAGAGCGAAAGACCGTTGGCGATTTCTGTGAACAGTTAGTCGATACGAAATATCACATGGAGGATATGAAGCAGGAGTACAAACTCGTGACGGATTATCTCGTTGATATTCAGCGAATCGAGGAACTGCCAGTGAATCTTGCAGAAGATATCATAGATACGGCGAAGGAGATTGAACGTCTTGACGGCAACCGTAGTAAATATCAGCAGTCAGAGAATCTGCTTACAACAGAGCAGTATCGTACGATGCAGCGGCTGGAGGATGACATTCCGGATACGATCAAAAACTTAAATGATATGGAGATGCAGGATTCCATGCTGAAAAACGACATGGGATATCTCGAGGGAGAAAAAGAAGATCTGAAATATGCACGTGTGGAGGATACCGACAATGCATACCGGATTCGAAGCGTTTTGATCGTGGTGCTGGTGTTATTCCTTTTGATTAGCATTACCTTGTTTGCGGTGGCGCTGCTTGCGAAGAAGGATGTGACATTGCCGGCGGCAATCGAAGGAACGATTGCGGTGATCTGCTTTGTCGTGTGTTATATCCAGTATGCAAATATCAACCGGCGCGTACAGGAAAACGACGCAAAGCTTCAAAGGGCAATCTCGTTACTGAATAAAGTCAAAGCAAAATATGTCAATAATACAAATACATTAGATTATATCTATGAAAAATACGACGTCAATTCCGGGAAGGAACTGATGTACCGCTGGGATCTGTACAACCAGATGCAGCGCGATGCAAAGAAATATTCACAGGCAAGCGAGAGTTATTATCTTGCGTGTGACAGGCTGGTAAAACAGCTTTCTGATGTTGGCGTGACCGATCCGATGGTCTGGAAGAATCAGACAAATGCACTGATCGACCGGCGGGAGATGGTTGAGATTAAGCATGGCTTGAATGTACGGCGGCAGAAGATCCGCGAGAAGATGGCAAGCTGTGAGAAGATCCGGCAGAATGCCACGGCGGCGTTAAAAGCAAGTATTGCAGCGAATCCGGGCATTGAAAGCTATATCCGGGAGTTGCTTGCAACCTACAATCTGGAATTGTAATTCCGGATTGCAGATACAAAACAAGAGAAGTTTGATTGTGTATTTTTATACACGACATCATTCATATATGGAGGAAGAAAGACATGGCTAAGGAATTAGAGAAGAACTACAACCCGGCGGAGATTGAACCGCGTCTGTATGAAAAATGGGTTGCAAACAAATATTTTCACGCGGAGGTAGACCGGAGCAAAAAACCGTTCACCATCGTGATGCCGCCACCAAACATTACCGGACAGCTGCATATGGGACATGCACTCGATAACACCATGCAGGATATTCTGATCCGTTTCAAGCGTATGCAGGGCTACAATGCACTGTGGCAGCCGGGAACCGACCATGCGGCCATCGCGACAGAGGTTAAGGTCATCGAGGCTTTGAAGAAGGAAGGTATCGACAAGGAAGACCTTGGACGTGAGAAATTCTTAGAGCGTGTCTGGGACTGGCGTAGAGAGTACGGCGGTAAGATCGTCAACCAGCTGAAGAAGATGGGTTCATCCGCAGACTGGGATCGTGAGCGTTTCACGATGGATGAAGGAAATAACAAGGCGGTTACAGAGGTATTCTGTAAGCTGTATGAAAAAGGATATATGTACCGGGGTTCCCGTATCGTAAACTGGTGTCCGGTTTGTCAGACATCCATTTCCGATGCAGAGGTTGTACATGAGGAGCAGGATGGCTTCTTCTGGCACATCAATTATCCGGTTGTTGGCGAGGAAGGAAGATTCGTAGAGATCGCAACCACACGTCCGGAGACATTGCTCGGTGATACAGCCGTTGCAGTAAATCCAGAGGACGAGCGATACAGGGATATCGTTGGCAAGATGCTGAAGCTGCCACTCACGGACCGTGAGATTCCGGTGATTGCCGATGAGTATGTAGATAAAGATTTTGGAACCGGCTGTGTAAAGATCACACCGGCACACGATCCGAACGATTTCGTGGTTGGAAATCGCCATAATCTCGAAGAGATCAATGTTATGAATGATGATGCTACGATCAACAAGCTTGGCGGCAAGTATGCAGGCATGGATCGTTACGAGGCAAGAAAGGCAATGGTTGCTGATCTTGATGCACTCGGACTTCTTGTGAAGGTTGTACCACACAAGCATATGGTTGGTACGCATGACCGTTGTAAGACAACGGTAGAGCCACTTGTAAAGCCACAGTGGTTCGTCAAGATGAGTGAGATGGCAAAGCCGGCGAAGGAAGCAGTTGTAAGCGGCAAGCTGAAGCTGATTCCAGAGCGTATGGACAAGACTTATTATAACTGGCTGGATAATATCCGTGACTGGTGTGTATCCAGACAGCTCTGGTGGGGACATCGTATCCCGGCATATTACTGTCAGGACTGCGGCGAGACGATCGTATCGAAGGAGACCGTCTGCACTTGTCCAAAATGTGGAAGCAATAATGTAAAGCAGGACGAGGACACGCTTGATACATGGTTCTCCTCTGCACTCTGGCCATTTTCTACACTTGGCTGGCCGGACAAGACGGAAGATCTGGACTACTTCTTCCCGACCGATGTACTTGTAACTGGATACGATATTATCTTCTTCTGGGTAATCCGTATGGTATTCTCATCGATCGAGCAGACAGGCAAGCTTCCGTTCCACACGGTACTCTTCCACGGTCTGGTCAGAGACGATCAGGGACGTAAGATGAGTAAGTCCCTTGGAAATGGTATCGATCCATTGGAGGTTATCGACAAGTATGGTGCCGATGCGCTCCGATTCACACTGATTACCGGAAATGCACCGGGTAACGACATGCGTTTCTACTGGGAGAGAGTAGAGGCAAGCCGTAACTTTGCAAATAAAATCTGGAATGCGTCCAGATTTATCATGATGAATATTGAGAAGGCTGATATCACAGGTATTGATGCTGCCATGACCGCTGATGTCGATGCAGCGATGAAGCAGTACGGCTTCACACTTGCGGACAAGTGGATTCTGTCGAAGATGAATGATCTCATTCAGGAGGTCACAGACAATATGGAAAAATTTGAGCTTGGTATCGCGGTATCAAAGCTGTACGATTTCCTGTGGGAGGAGTTCTGTGACTGGTATATCGAGATGGTAAAACCAAGACTCTGGGACGACGCAGACGAGACAAAGGCAGCAGCACTCTGGACACTCAAAACAGTTCTTACAACTGGTCTGAAGCTGTTGCATCCATATATGCCATTTGTAACAGAGGAGATCTTCTGTACACTGACCGACGAGGAATCTATCATGATCTCCAAGTGGCCGGAATATGACAAGGCGTTTGATTTCAAGGCAGATGAGGCTGCTGTGGATAAGATCAAGGAAGCCGTACGTGGCATTCGTAACGTGCGTACGGAGATGAACGTTGCACCGAGCAGAAAGGCAAGTGTCTATGTTGTATCGCCGAAGGAAGACATCCGTGCAATCTTTACGGCAAGTACAAACTTCTTCGCTATGCTTGGCTATGCAAACGAAGTGCATGTACAGGCAGATAAGAGTGGAATCGCAGATGATGCGGTATCGGTTGTGATCCATGATGCAGCGATCTACATTCCATTTGCAGAGCTTGTGGATATTGAGAAGGAGATCGAGCGTCTGACGAAGGAACAGACAAAGTTAGAGGCAGAGATCAAGCGTGCATCCGGTATGCTTGCAAATCCAAAGTTTGTAGATAAGGCACCTGCAGCAAAGGTTGAGGAAGAGCGTGCAAAGCTGCAGAAGTATACAGAGACATTGGAGCAGGTAAAGGAAAGACTTGCGAATATCGCAAAATAGTCACTGGGAGAGGCTGTTTGAAACGGCAACAGGTGAGAATCGATGAATAACGAAAAGATCTTAAAAAAGAAAATACAACAATATCTGCTGATGCCATTGGCACTGACTGTGCTTCTGGTTGGCATGGTGATCGTGCTGTATGTACATGACAAAAAGAGCGGTGCGATTGCCGCTGCGGCAGTTTTTATCTTCGTTGTATGTGAGATTGCAGTTTTTATTGTGATGAAAGCAGCGATCATGCCGGTCGTCTTCCGGTTTGCGCTGGAACAGGGACAGATTCAGAAAGAGCTTTTGAAGGAGCTGGATATTCCGTATGCGCTGCTGGATACGGATGGTAAGATTCTGTGGGGCAATGCAAAGTTTATCGAAGAGATTGGCGTTGGATCCAAGAAGCGGATTCGGAAAAACATTTCGGCATTCTTCCCGGCGGTGGATGCGGAGGCGTTATCGTCCGAGGAAATGCAGATGGATCTTGAGTACAACGACCGCGTCTATCGTGCATTGCTGCGACGGATCGATTTTTCAGAGGCGTTAGTAGATTCGGATGAGGATGCGATGGTCGATCATCAGGCAGATGCCATGATTACCTTGTATCTGTACGATGAGACTGAGCTTCGGATCTACAAGAAGGAAAATGAAGACCAGAAGCTGGTTGCCGGACTTTTGTATATTGATAATTACGACGAGGTTATGGAGAATACCGAGGAAGTTCGTCACTCACTGGTGGAAGCATTGGTGGACCGACGGATCAACATGTACCTTTCCACGATTGATGCGATCGGAAAGAAACTGGAGAAGGACAAATATTTCTTCGTGTTCCGGCAGCAGTATCTGCCACAGCTTCGTGAGACGAAATTTGCGATTCTGGACGAGGTAAAGAGTATCAATGTCGGAAATGAGATTCCAGTTACGTTAAGTATCGGTGTCGGCGCTGGAACAGACAGCTTTGCGCAGGCGTATGAGCGGGCGCGTACCGCAATCGGACTGGCACTTGGACGAGGCGGCGATCAGGCAGTTGTCAAATATGGCGATAAGACGACGTATTTTGGAGGCAAGAGCGCAGGAACGGAGAAGTCCGCAACCGTTAAGGCGCGTGTTAAGGCACAGGCGTTCCAGGAGCTTCTGACAAGTAAAGACAGTGTTATCATCATGGCACACAAACGACCGGATGCGGATGCATTTGGTTCGGCGGTGGGCGTGTATCGTCTGGTTAAGACGTTAAATAAAAAGGCGTATATCGTAGTAAATGAGGTGACTTCAGCCATCCGCCCAATCATCAGTGGATTTATGGGGAACAGCGTTTACGGCGATGATATGATCATCAACAGTGAACAGGCAATCAGCCGGGTAACTCCGAACACGCTGGTTGTCGTAACGGATGTGAATAAACCAAGCATGACCGAGTGTGAGGAGCTGCTCAGTCTGGCAAAGTCTATCGTGGTATTTGATCACCATAGACAATCGGACGAGGTGATCGAGAATGCGACACTTTCGTATATCGAGCCATATGCAAGCTCGGCATGTGAGATGATCGCGGAGATCCTGCAGTATATCGAGGGCAAGGTAAAGCTTCGTCCAATCGAGGCGGATGCCATGTATGCTGGTATCGTGATTGATACAGATAATTTCCTGACCAAGACGGGTGTGCGTACATTTGATGCAGCATCATATCTGCGTCGGAGTGGTGCGGATGTCGTCCGCGTCAGAAAGATGTTCCGAAGCGATATGTACACGTACCGCCAGTTGGCAGAGGGTGTCATCAATTCTGAGATTTATATGGATCATTTTGCGATTTCCACGGTTGATCCGAAGGAATCCGATGCACCGACGGTGGTTGCAGCGAAGGTTGCGAACGACCTGCTCAACATCGAAGGTATCCGCGCGTCGTTTGTCACGACGGAGAAGGATGGCACGGTTTATATGAGTGCACGGTCGGTCGACGATGTGAACGTGCAGATTATCATGGAAAAAATGGGTGGCGGTGGACATGCAAATATCGCCGGAGCCCAGTTTACAAATAGTACAAATGAATTGGTATTGATCCAGTTAAAGACGCTTTTAGATGAGATGTATCGGGAAGGCGATATTTAGGAATTAAGGAGGAACCAGACATGAAAGTTATTTTATTGCAGGACGTAAGAAGCCTTGGAAAAAAAGATCAGATTGTAGAAGTATCCGATGGATATGCAAGAAATATGCTGCTTCCAAAGAAGCTTGGTATGGAAGCAACCTCAAAGAACCTGAATGATTTGAAGCTGAAGAAGGCACATGAGGATAAGGTTGCCGCAGAGGTGCTGGCAGATGCACAGGCACTTGCTGCACAGATTGAGAAGGAGAGCATCACGCTTTCCATCAAGATGGGTGAAAACGGAAGAACCTTTGGTTCCATTTCTTCCAAGGAAATTGCAGAGGCAATCAAGTCGCAGCTTGGACATGACATCGACAAAAAGAAGATTGTTATGAAGGATGCCATCAAGGCACCGGGCACACGTACGGTTGGAATCAAGCTGCATACAAAGGTAACCGCAGATCTTACCGTGAAGATTGAGGAAGCTTAATTTTATGGATGAAAATACGATAAGACGTGTACAACCGCATAATGAAAAGGCGGAGCAGGGAATCGTGGGAACAATGCTTGTAAACCGGGATGCGATTTCTGATCTGGTGGATATGCTGACAGGAGAAGATTTCTACAATAAGCAGTACGGAATTCTCTTCGATAACATGGTTGAACTGTACTCTGAGGGCGCAAGTGTTGATCCGATCACGCTGGTAGAACGGCTGCGGATGAAGGATATCCCAGAAGAAGTGGCAAACACAGTGACGCTGGCACAGTTAGTGCAGTCAGCGCCGTTATATGCTCCGGTGAAGGACTATGCGAAGATTGTCAAGGATAAGGCGGCACTCCGACAGCTGATCAAGCTTTGTGAGAATACCGAGAAGGATGGGTATCAGTCGCAGGAGCCGGTAGAAGTGATCATGGAGCGCGCAGAACAGAGTATCTTCAAGCTTGTGCAGAACCGGAATGGTTCTGAGGATACAGTGCCAATCCGTGAGATCGTGATGAATGTCATTCGCGAGATGGAGGAAGCGGCAAGAAACGATGGTAAGGTTACCGGTGTTCCGACAGGATTCCGGGATCTGGATAATATGTTGACTGGTATGCATGCCGGAGAGCTTTTGCTTGTAGCAGCCAGACCTGCGATGGGTAAGACCGCATTTGTCCTTAATGTTGCTGAAAATGTAGCTATCAAGCAGCAGATTACAACAGTTGTATTCAGCTTGGAGATGTCAAATGTCC
>OGLM01002976.1_pt1 | contig 14580 bp, 10 predicted proteins | sample 1572531 | NCBI WGS metagenome assembly OGLM01 (sample SAMEA2581909, study PRJEB24529) | metagenome | biome: Human gut stool | place: China | collected 2011 | reverse complement strand
CATTCATCAAGAAGGCTGGTACAATTATCCTTCTTTCTACAATCGTTGTATGGTTCACAACATATTTTGGATTTGCTGATGATGGATTCAGAATGTTAGCAGAAGATGAAATTGATATGAGTATTTTAGCTAAGATTGGTAGTGCAATCTGCTGGATATTCACACCACTTGGATGGGGCAACTGGCAGGCAGCCGTAGCTTCAATCACAGGACTTGTAGCTAAGGAAAACATCGTTGGTACTATGGGTATCCTTTATGGTGGCGGAGATTTATCTCCATATGCAGCACTTGCACTTGAGTTCACTAAGTTAGCTGGTTTCTCATTCCTTACATTCAACCTTCTCTGCGCTCCTTGCTTCGCAGCAATCGGTGCTATCAAGAGAGAGATGAATAGTGCTAAGTGGACTTGGACAGCTATTGGATATCAGTGTGGTTTCGCTTATGTAGTATCACTTTGCATCTACAATATAGGCAGACTTATAGCTGATGGCGCATTCAGCATCTGGACAGTAGCAGCTATTCTCTTAGTAGTTGGTTTCTTATATCTTTTATTCAGACCAACAAAGGAAGCTAAGGAATATAAGAAAGCTGCTGGTGTCGACTAATAATTAAGCCAATACTTTCCTAATCATTAATCATAACTCTTAAGGTATATAAAAGTCTGGCATATGATTGTATACGTAAGTAAATGTAATAAGCCATATGCCAGATGAAGCCTTAAGAAAGTAACTAAGAATTAAAAGCAGCAAAATGTCACGGAGGTCGGTAATAATGGGTACAGTAATAGTTACAGCAGTATTAGTTGTTATTGTAGCAGCGATTGTATTCAGTATGGTTAAAGGCAAGAAGAATGGTAAACACACATGTGGCGGAGATTGCGGACACTGTGGAGGTTGCCACTGATTATAGGAGGCATCGATGCAGAGGTACTATTCGGGTGATGAGAATGCTTCTAATACAGTTAGCTATGAGAGAAGCAAAATGCAGAAGGATATAATTCTGCAAATGTTAAAAAAAAAAGGGTTGCAGGATAACCAAACAGAGAATGATGTTATTAGATATTATTCTTGAGGAGGACTGCTCATGTTGCAAAGAAATATACTATAAGGCAAGCAAGATTGATCCTAAGATAGGAACAGCAACTGTCTATCGCATGATTAATACACTTGAAGAGATAGGTGCCATAAGCAGAAAGAATATGTATAAGGTACACTGTACAGAAAGCTGCGAGGAAAATGGTGATACATTTTCAGTGGAGTTTGATGATAATTCAGTTATTAATCTGCCTGCGAAGAAGTGGAACCAGATAATAGAAAAAGGTCTTGCGGCATGTGGTTACATAGATAACCAGACAGTAAAAAGCGTGACAACAATACCCTTTTGTTCTTAATATAAAAGCAAAACCACCACAGGTATAGCAGTAGTCTGTACGTGTGGTTGTTTTTGTTTTTTAATGTACAGTCATAATAAAGAATAGTAATGTTACAGCTTAAAGTCAATTCCAAAAATATTGAGCATTTTTCGATGAGATGTATGAGCTATATAAAATCTGAACAGCAACTTGATAAAATTTATCAAAAACAAGAAAAAGTGTAGAAAAAAGTAAAAAATAGGTATATAATACGAAAACAAAAAAGAAACATATCAAATGTATAGTTATATGCTCAAAACTATGGTTAGATATGACTTATGTTGAATAGCTATGAATGATTAGATGAGATATAGCTATATATAATTATGTAGAAAAGAGGTTAATTATGAAAAATGTATTTAAGAAGATTGATGGAGTTAAGACAGGAATATTTGCAGCAGGTGTACTTTTTGGTACAGCAGGTATCAAGATATTAGCAAGCGATGATGCAAAGAAGTTATATACTAACTGCACAGCAGCCGTATTACGTGCAAAGAAGTGTGTTATGAAGACAGCTACAACTATTCAGGAAAATGCTGGTGATATCTATGCAGAAGCTAAGGCAATCAACGAAGAAAGAGAAGCTGCTGCTGAGGTTGTAGATGAAGATGATGATGACCTTGATTTAGACTTTGAAGAGGAAGATGTTACAGAAGAGTCAGCAGAGGCACAGAACTAATCATATTGCCATAATAGGTACAGTACGAAAAATAGATAGAGGATTATTATGAAATTCTATATAAAACATAGTATAAAAGGCCGTTTGAGAGTGCATATGGATGTTAAGCGTATGACTTACAAGCAGGCTGACATCCTTGAATATTACCTTAAGAATGTGGAGTCAGTATATGAAGTTAAGGTATATGAAAAGACTTGTGATGTCGTAATAAGTTATACTAATGATAAGAAGTACATAGTTAGAAAGTTACTTGACTTCAGTTATGACAGTGTGCAGGTTCCAGATGATGTAGTAAGCAGCTCAGGCAGGGAAATGAATGCGTATTACCAGGACAGGCTTGTTAATAAAGTATTCTTAAGAGTGGCAAGCAAGATGTTCTTACCTATACCATTCAGAAATACAATAACAGCGATTAAGTCTGTCAAGTATATAGCAAACGGTGTGAAGACACTTGCAAAGGGCAAGATGGAAGTTCCTGTACTTGATGCAACGGCAATCGGAGTTTCTATATTAAGAAATGACTTTAATACTGCCGGTTCAGTTATGTTCCTGCTTGGCATAGGCGAGATTATGGAAGAATGGACACATAAGAAGTCAGTAGGCGACCTTGCAAGAACTATGTCACTTAACGTAAGTAAAGTATGGTTAAAGACTTCTGATACAGAGGTGCTCATACCAGTTAATCAGGTTAAGAATGGCGATGAGATAATAGTACATGTAAGTAACATAATACCTTTCGATGGTGTTGTAACATCTGGAGAGGCTATGGTTAATCAGGCATCACTTACAGGTGAGTCAGTACCGGTTGCAAAGCGTATTGGTATGTCTGTATTTGCAGGAACTGTTATTGAAGAGGGCGAGCTTACTATAAAGGTTAAGCAGAACGGCGGAAACAGTAAGTATGATAAGATAGTTAAGATGATAGAGGAGTCAGAAAAGCTCAAGTCTGGTCTTGAAAGCAAGGCTGAACATTTAGCAGACTCACTTGTGCCATATACATTAGGTGGTACAGCACTTACTTATCTTTTGACAAGAAATGTTACAAAGGCACTTTCTATACTTATGGTTGACTTCTCATGTGCATTAAAGCTTGCTATGCCTATAACAGTATTATCTGCTATAAGACAGGCAGGCCAGAACGACATAACTGTAAAGGGTGGTAAGTTCTTAGAGGCTGTAGCTGATGCAGATACTATTGTATTTGACAAGACAGGTACACTTACAAAGGCGACACCTACAGTTAAGTGCGTTTATTCATTTAACGGTGACAGTGAAGATGAGCTGTTAAGAATGGCAGCATGTATGGAAGAGCATTTTCCACATTCTATGGCTAAGGCAGTTGTTGATGCAGCAGCCAGAAAAGGTCTTCGTCACGAGGAAATGCATACAAAGGTTGAATACATAGTTGCACATGGTATATCTACAACTATTAACAGTAAAAAGACTATCATAGGAAGTTATCACTTCGTATTTGAAGATGAGAGATGTAGTGTTCCGGAAGGAAAGGAAGAGTTATTTGATAATCTTCCAACACAGTATTCACATCTTTACCTTGCTATTGAGGATAAGCTTGCAGCAGTTATATGTATCGAAGACCCTGTAAGACCAGAAGCACCGGAGGTTATTGCAAGATTAAAGGAACTTGGCATATCCAAGGTGGTTATGATGACAGGTGACAGCGAGCGTACTGCTAAGGCAATAGCCGGCAGGGTTGGCGTTGATGAGTATTATTCAGAGGTACTTCCTGAGGATAAGGCTTCATTTGTTGAGAAGGAAAAGAAGGCAGGAAGAAAGGTTATTATGATAGGTGACGGTATTAACGATTCACCAGCCCTTTCAGCAGCCGATGTAGGTATAGCCATAAGTGATGGAGCACAGATAGCAAGAGAGATAGCAGATATTACTGTAAGTGCAGAGGACTTAGGACAGATAGCTTTCATTAAAGACCTCAGTAATAATCTTATAAAGAAGATTAACCGCAACTACAGGACTATAGTATCTTTCAATTCCGGACTTATTGCTCTTGGCGTTCTTGGTATAATACCACCAACAACATCTGCATTATTACATAATACTTCTACACTGCTCATAAGTATGAACAGTATGAAGGATATACCGGTTGAAGCGGAAATTAATTAATCAGCATACAGAAATACAGTTAATGATACATATTATCATTAACTGTATTTCTTTTTTTAGTTATTGATATTATAATATTAATAAGAGTTAGAAAGAACTAACCCAATATTGAATGTTACAAGTTAATATTACAATCGAAAAAAATTAAGAAAGCGGGGAATCAAGATGTTTCTTACTGTAAAAGATTTAAAAAAATCATACGGCAGCGGTTCTACGAAAGTGGAGGTGCTTAAAGGAATCAACTTTGAGGTACAGAAAGGAGAAATATGTGTTTTACTTGGTCCTTCGGGTTCTGGTAAGTCGACACTTCTTAATATAATAGGTGGAATAGATGATGCAGATTCAGGCTATGTAAGTATTAATGATGAAAAGACAAAGGATATGAAGGAGAGTGAACTCACAAAGTATAGAAGAAAGCATTTAGGATACGTGTTCCAGATGTATAACCTCATTCCTAACCTTAATGTAAAGGAAAATATAGAGGTTGGCGCATACTTAAGCGACTCGCCACTTGATATAGATGAGCTTCTTAACACACTGGGACTTTCTGAGCACAAGTATAAGCTTCCTAACCAGTTATCAGGTGGACAGCAGCAAAGAACAGCCATAGGAAGGGCTATTGTCAAAAATCCGGATATACTTTTATGCGATGAGCCTACAGGTGCGCTTGATTATCACACCTCCAAGGAGATATTAAAGCTTATAGAGGATGTCAATAAAAAGTATGGCAATACAGTAATTATGGTAACTCATAATGATGCTATCCAGAATATGGCTGACAGGGTCATAAAGTTAAGAGATGGCGAGATTATGGATAATATCGTTAATAAGAATAAGATACAGGCAGCAAGCCTTGAATGGTAGGAGGATAGTATGAAAAATCCATTGAATAAACGTCTTCCAAGAGAGTTCACAGGTGAGATAGCAAAGTACTTAGTTATATTTGTGTTTATGACAGCAGTTATAGGACTTATAAGCGGCTTTCTGATTGCTGACGGAAGTATGTATAACACATATAATGAAAGCTTTGAGAAGTACAATGTCGAGGATGGTAACTTTGAACTGTATACAAAGGCTGATGACAGCATTATAGATAAGCTTGAAGAGGAAAATGTCACTATATATGAGAACTTCTACAAGGAAGAGAAAGTAAAAAGACATAATAATACTAAGATAGACGATGATGATGCAAGTACATTAAGATTTTATATCAACAGGGAAGATATAGACAAGGTTGATGTGATGGAAGGCCGTCTAGGAGAAGACATCAATGAGATTGCTATAGACAGAATGTATGCATCCAACAACGACATCAAAGTCGGTGATACAATAATGGCAGGTTCAAGGACACTTAAGGTCACAGGTTTTGTAGCACTTTCTGATTACAGTTGTCTGTTTTCTGATAATTCAGACACTATGTTTGACTCTGTTAAGTTTGGTGTTGGTGTTGTATCCAGGAAATGTTTTGATGCATTTGACGACACACACATTCACTACGTGTATTCATGGCTTTATGATAATAAGCCGGCAGATGATACAGAAGCAAAGAATATGGCTGATGACTTTATGAAGGTCATATCAAAGAATGCCATACTTGTGAACTATATTCCACAGTATATCAATCAGGCAATACATTTTACAGGTGACGATATAGGAAGCGACAGGTCTATGATGATAGTTCTTCTGTACGTGCTTATCGTTATTATGGCATTTGTATTCGCAGTCACAACTAATAATACAATCGTTAAAGAAGCCAATGTTATAGGAACATTAAGAGCTTCAGGTTACACAAGAAATGAGCTTTTAAGACACTATATACTGCTTCCAATCATAGTTACAGTATTTGGTGCGGTTGTTGGAAATGTGCTCGGATATACAATATTTAAGGGTATATTCGTTGAAACCTATTACGAGAGCTATTCATTCCCTGCTTATCACACATTATGGAATGCGGATGCATTTTTATTAACAACAGTAATTCCGATTATTATTATGCTTGTTATAAATGTGCTTATAATCGGTTACAGATTAAAGCTTTCACCGCTTAAGTTCTTAAGAAGGGACCTTGCAAGAAAGCAGAAGAAAAAGGCTATGAGACTTCCCGACTTTAAGTTTTTTAACCGTTTCAGATTAAGAATAATAATCCAGAATATGCCTAACTATATAACATTGTTTATAGGTATACTTTTTGCAAATGTACTGCTTCTGTTTGGAATTATGTTAGGACCAATGTTAAAGCACTACCAGAATGAGATAACAGATACGCTTATAGCAGAGCATCAGTATGTTCTTAAAGCGCCTGTTGATGTTGATAATGATGCGGCAGAAAAGTACTGTGTCAAGTCATTGACTACCATAGAAGGCAGGCTTAAGAGTGAAGATGTCCTTATATATGGAATAAAAAACGACAGTAATTCCGTTGATATAGATGCAGCCTCGCTAAAGAGTGATGAGGTCTATGTTACATATGGATATGCTGAAAAGTTTCAGATAAAAAAAGGCGACAAAATAACTCTTAAAGAAAAGTATGATGATAAAGAGTACGAATTCACAGTAAAGGGAATGTATAATTATCCATCATCATTTGCAGCATTTATGTCGGATGAGGCTTTTAAGGATATTTTTGACAAGGAGGATGACTACTATAGCGGATATTTTTCTAATGATACACTGGATATAGATGAAAAGTATGTTGCGACAGAGATAACCATTGCTGACCTTACAAAGGTGTCAAGACAGCTTGACCATTCTATGGGTTCTACATTTGAACTTGTAAAGGTATTTGCAGTTGTGCTGTTTGCAGTGCTTATGTTCCTTTTAACAAAGCTTATTGTTGAGAAGAATACAACATCAATATCCATGGTAAAGATACTTGGATATTCCAACAGGGAGATAAGCAGGCTTTATGTGACATCGACAACGCTTGTGGTTGTTGTATCAGTGGTTGTAAGTATGGGATTATCGGTTATTATTATGAATTATCTGTTCAAGGTATTTATGGAGAAAATGTCAGGATGGATAACATGCTATTATAAGCCATCTATTTTCCCTGTAATGTTCATGATGAATATACTTGTGTATGCTGTCATATCACTGTTTATGATGGCTAAGATTAAGAAGATACCTATGGATGAGGCTCTTAAAAATGTAGAGTAAATATGTATGTCTAATGGAGACATAGTTGTATGATATTTTAAGTTTGGTTATTTATAGTAAAAAGCTGTCACGGCAGGCAATTGTTAATCATATATAATGCGCTTAAGGAAGTGTATTATATAGATAAATCTGCTATGACAGCTTTATTTTATTATGTTTAAATGTTGAAGATTGCTTGAGTTACAATTACCAACGTAATATAGCAATCAGTAGATATCGGTTGTCAAGATACATTTGAAAGCTGATATCATATCGTTCATATGTAATAAAGCCATATGTATAATTAATTCGTCTGAGTATGGCTTATGATAATCCTGTGTAAATTCTAAGTATATATACCCCTTTTATTACTTGTATATTTCCTGCCAGCGTGATACCATCTCAACGGCTTCGATTTCTGAGGATACCTTTGTAACAATCATACCATCAAGATAAATCTCATATACTGGAAACTTCTTGGAACTGTTTCCGTGCTTAACCTCCACTTTACTGTACTTTACACGTTCCATAATAAAAAACCTCCACATATTATTTTGATGCCGGTTATACTTTGTGGGTACAAACGGCAGTCGTAACAACCTCACGTATTATAACATACGGAAATTTTAATTAAAATACAAGATTTAGTTTTAGTACCAAAGTACCAAAAAACAAATAAAAACATTGCATATTTAATGTATTTAAATTATAATAGAAAATACAGTAAATCGTAATTTACAATCGAGTTAAGGAGAAGGTATTATGCATTCACAACAGAATGTTGGGTTTAATGACAGCTATATGGCAGCTCACAGATTTGACAGAAGACTGGCGGTCATAGATAGGTTTTATCTTACGAGTGTAACCAATAGAGCATTTAATGATTATTTTGGGAATGCTACGTATGGATGTATTACTGAGTTCGTTAATCCTGACGAAAAAGAAAGTTTTATAGAATTTATTGATGGGTTTAGTGGTGAAGAAATAGAAAAATGTTTTCTGTTAAAAAATAGTGATGGCGAATACAGGCTTAATCTTGTTAAGCTTACAGCATTTGAGGGGGAACCGGTTTTACGTAATATAGATATCGAGATGGTAGATATAGATAGTGTTGTAGAAGTTAATTATAGAATATGTGACGATATATCAAGGGAAAGAGTAATTATGGGGCTTACCGGAGAGTATGTATTTACATATTCAGAACTTACCGGGGATATTAAGATTGTACGTTATGAAGCAAGTTCAAGAGAAGTAATTGTAAGGCTGCCTCTTGATGAGTGGCGTGAGTATATGGCAGATGGAAGAGTTGCCATGGAGGATATGGTAGAACTTGACAGTCTTATCAACTGTATAAGAACTTACATGTCAGATTTTTGTGTAAAGCTTACGACAAGTATGAGAACTTTAGGCAAGGTTATGGAAAAGGTTAAGTTTATCGGTACTGTATACACCAAGTATACAGGTGAGAATATTGTTACAGGCAGAATTGTGTTAGCAGATGGTGTTAACAGCATGGGCAATATAGTTGAAGTTGTTGATGAACTTACAATGGATTCACTAACAAAGGTATATAATAAGAAGACTATAACAGAGTATGCCTCAAGGCTGGTTAAGCAGGATACAGTAAACAGAATAAGCATAGCTATTCTTGATATAGACTACTTTAAGCAGGTCAATGACAGATATGGACATCTGTATGGTGATAAGGTGATCACAAGAGTCGCCAAAAAGCTTAAAGAGGTTGTCGGTGAAGATGGCGTTGTAGGACGTATCGGTGGCGATGAGTTTATGATTGTACTTAAGGGTATTAATGATGACTATGCGTTAAGAGGTATACTACGTGCCATAAGAACACAGGTTAAGTGGGAATTTAAGAATGATTATGAGAATTTTCAGGTTACAACCTCAATAGGTGTGGCTTTCAGTCCGAACAATGGTCATGATTATGAAGAGCTTTTCAAGAAGGCGGACTTCTGTCTGTATGTTGCAAAGGAAAAGGGCAGGGACAGATATGTGTTCTTCAGGGATGAGATGCACAGAGAGGCCTATCAGAATTCGCTCAATAAGAAGGATAAGATAATTAATGATGGCAGGGAAATGCGTGAGTTAAGATATCTTACTGATATTATGGTACAGTATAATCAGGATAAGAAAGTAGCTGTGATGGCAATGCTTGAGCATATGTTAATTATGTATAAGGTTGATAATATAAGTATTTATAAGGGCAAAGACCTTAAGAATATTGTATCAGTTGGAACACCGATAAAGTCAGAATCAGATATGTCTTACATAGACACAGATGGTTTTAAGATACTTATGGGTGACAAGACATATATAGCTTCAAGTTTCATTAACAAAAATCAGGATGTTGCACCGGAGTTTGTCGATGAGATGAGAAAAAGGCAAATACATTCAACTATACAATGTTTTATAGGAACAAAGGACGATGTAAAAGGTCTTCTTACAATAAACAGAATGAAGGCAGCATCTCAGTGGGCTGAGTATGAGATAGAGTGTTCTATTATAACGGCAACACTGATTAATATGATTATATAGACGATTACTCAAAGAATTGTTTAAAGTATTTTAGTAAATAAAAAACGGATAATTTTCTGCAAAGCCAGTACCTGCAAGGGATAGAGGTACATTGACATGCTATACTATATATAGTATGTCAGGTTGACTAAAAGACCAATATGTTGTAGAATTTAAGTCGCTGAAGATAATGATTATTGATGCACTATGCAGGTGGTTAGGACACTTGTATAGTGCATTACATTGTCTATAGGATTAATAGTGTATACATTATTTTATATATTTATGGTTATGCCGTGTAACCATAAGTCAGAGCTCAGAATTTTTAACATTATTTAGGATATAAATGGGAGGGTATGATTATAATGAAGATAATTAAGCGTAGTGGTTCAGAAGTAACATTTGACATTACCAAGATTATGGCAGCAGTATCAAAAGCTAATCAGGAGGTAGTACACAGTGAGAGACTTTCGGATGAACAGATACAGACAATATCAGATAATGTTGAGAGTATATGTGAAGAGATGAACAGATCTCTTAATGTGGAGGAAATTCAGGACCTTGTTGAGAATCAGATTATGAATTTCAGGGCATTTGCAGTTGCAAGAAAGTATATTACATATAGATATAAGAGAGCTCTTGTGAGAAAGTCGAATTCAACAGACCAGCAGATATTAAGTCTTCTGGAATGTAATAACGAAGAAGTAAAGCAGGAGAATTCAAACAAGAATCCAACAGTAAACAGTGTACAGAGAGATTATATGGCAGGTGAGGTAAGTAAGGATATTACTAAAAGATTCCTGCTTCCAGCAGATATAGTCGATGCGCATGAGCAGGGGCTTATACATTTCCATGATGCAGATTATTTTGCACAGCATATGCACAACTGCTGTCTTGTTAATCTTGAGGATATGTTACAGAATGGAACAGTTATAAGTGAAACTATGATAGAGAAGCCACACAGCTTTTCTACAGCTTGCAACATAGCCACGCAGGCTATAGCACAGATAGCGAGTTCACAGTATGGTGGACAAAGTATATCACTTGCCCATCTTGCTCCATTTGTACAGATAAGCAGGGAAAAGTTTATTAAGCAGGTTGCTGAGGAGTTTAGGGCAACAGGAATAGACGCAAGTGAAGAGAAGATAAAGGAAGTTGCTGAACTAAGGGTAAGAGATGAGATAAAGCGTGGAGTACAGATGATACAGTATCAGGTCATAACACTTATGACTACTAATGGACAGGCACCATTTGTCACTGTATTTATGTATATAGATGAGGTACCTGAAGGTCAGACAAGAGAGGATCTTGCACTTGTTATAGAAGAGGTATTAAAGCAGAGAATTCAAGGGGTTAAGAATGAAAAAGGCGTATGGATAACTCCAGCGTTCCCTAAGCTTATATATGTTCTTGAGGAAGATAATATAAGAGAAGACTCTAAGTACTGGAATCTTACACAGCTTGCTGCACAGTGTACAGCTAAGAGAATGGTTCCTGATTATATCTCTGAGAAGATTATGAAGAAGCTTAAGGTCGATAAGAATGGTGACGGACACTGCTTCCCATGTATGGGCTGCCGTTCATTCCTTACACCATACAATGATCCTGAAACGGGCAAGCCTAAGTATTATGGAAGATTTAATCAGGGTGTTGTTACTCTTAATCTTGTTGATGTGGCATGTTCATCAGGAAAGGATATGGACAAGTTCTGGAAAATTCTTGATGAAAGACTTGAACTTTGTAAGAGAGCGCTTATGTGCAGACATTACAGATTAAAGGGAACACCTTCGGATGTTGCGCCAATTCTCTGGCAGAATGGTGCGCTTGCAAGACTTAAGAAAGGTGAAACTATAGATAAGCTTCTCTATGGTGGTTATTCAACTATTTCTTTAGGTTATGCAGGTCTTTGTGAATGTACTTATTATATGAAGGGTGTTACACACACGGCACCAGAAGGAACTGAGTTTGCATTAAAGCTTATGACTTATTTAAGGGATACATGTAACAGATGGGCAGAGGAAACTAATATTGACTTTAGTCTTTATGGTACACCTCTTGAGTCTACAACTTATAAGTTTGCTAAAAATCTTCAGAAGAGATTTGGTAAGATTAAAGGTGTAACTGACAAGAATTATATAACTAACAGTTATCATGTCCATGTTACTGAGAATATAAATGCGTTTGATAAGTTAAAGTTTGAAGCGCAGTTCCAGGAGCTTTCTCCGGGAGGAGCTATTAGTTATGTTGAGGTTCCTGATATGAATGATAATATTCCAGCAGTTCTTTCTGTTATGCAGTTTATATATGACAATATTATGTATGCAGAGCTTAATACAAAGAGTGATTACTGTCAGGTATGTGGATACACAGGTCAGATTCAGATTATAACTGATGATGACGGAAAGCTTATCTGGGAGTGCCCTAATTGTGGCAACCGCAATCAGGATAAGATGAATGTTGCAAGAAGAACATGCGGTTATATCGGAACGCAGTTCTGGAATCAGGGACGTACTCAGGAGATAAAGGAGAGGGTGCTTCATCTGTAATGAGGTGTCCGGTGTCCTTGGGATGTTTGGTATAAAGAATTATAGATAGTGAAATCGGTTCTAAACTTTACCTGTGGGGTAAGGTTTGGAACCGATTTTTGTTGTTAGAAACATTCTAATAATTATTACAAAGACAGATATAAGCTAAGGGAGGGCTGTCGCGAATAATGCAAATGACACACTTGAAAGTCTGCCCCTGCTAATTCTTATACTTTCCCTAAATATTCAGATAGGAGGGTACAAGGATGTACCCGACAGTGAGGTCACGCCAAGGAGGGCGTGTCCGAACGGTATCGTCCGGTTACAAAACCTATACGGAAAGTATTAGAAGTAGCTGGGGTAACTTTCTGGTGTCCGAAGCTATATTTGCGACAGCCCTCCCTTAGTTTATATCGTCCGTTCGTTAATATATAATATATTACTTTAAATGCAATCACGAAAATGTGGCATGTCTATGAGCAACAACCGTTTTATGCTCTATGCCGCATACTCAGACTCCCCAAAGAAATCATTGTACCATACAAGGAACATATAAACAGTCCATATCTTTCTTGAGTTATCAGCTTTGCCTTCCTTATGCTCGTCAAGATACTTAACAAGCTCATTAGTATTAAAATACTTCTCAGCCGCTTCACTTGTGAACGCCTTTTTAATCATATTGTAATACTTATCATCCTTAAGCCATATTCTTATAGGAACTGGGAAACCGAGCTTCTTCTTTTCGGCTACCATATCAGGAAGGTATCTGTGTGCTGCCATACGCATAGCGTACTTAGTGTTAGACTTGTTCACCTTGTACTTAGTAGGTATAGTTCTTGCAACATTGAACACTTCCTTATCAAGGAAAGGAACACGAACCTCAAGGCTGTGTGCCATACTCATCTTGTCGGCTTTAAGAAGAATATCCCCGATAAGCCAGAAGTTAATATCAATATACTGCATTTTAGTTACGTCATCTTTATCCTTAACCTTGTCATAAAATGGCTTGGTAAGTTCCTTATGGTTGTACTTTCCAGTAGGGTTCTTTAATATCTTGGCACGTTCTTTTTCGTTGAACATAAATGCGTTACCGATAAAGCGTTCTTCAATATCCTTGCTTCCTCTTATAAGGAAATTCTTACCTTTGAACTTAAATGGAACAGCCTGTGCAACATTGGCAAGACCTTTGCGGAGTCCCTTTGGAAGCTTTCTGTAGCCTGCTGTATCAAGTGGTTCCTTGTAAATGTTGTATCCGCCGAAGAACTCATCAGCACCCTCGCCTGACATAGATACCTTTACGTGCTTTGCAGCAGTCTGGCTTACAAAGTAGAGAGCGATGGCAGCAGGGTCAGCTAAAGGTTCGTCCATATGATACTGGATTTTAGGGATAGCAGCCCAGTATTCCTCGCTTGATACAAGCTTAGAATAGTTGTCTATCTTGATTTTTTCAGATAAAGCCTTAGCATAGTCTATTTCGTTATATTTTTCATAGTCGAAACCGACTGTAAATGTCTTGTCGCCGTTAAATGTAGCAGCAACGTAGCTTGAGTCAACACCGCTTGAAAGGAAGGAACCAACTTCAACATCACTAATCTTGTGGTGCTCTACTGAATCGTGCATAGCATCATCTATTTCCTGAACGAATTCATCCAAAGACTTGTTTTCGTCAGCTTCAAATGTAGGTTCCCAGTATCTCTTTATGTTAATCTCGCCATTGTGGAAAGTGAAGCAATGACCCGGCATAAGCTTGTATACACCCTTAAAGAATGTTTCTGGGAGCACTGAATACTGGAATGTTAGGTAATTCTCAAGCGCTACATCATTAACTTCTTTTTTATAAGCAGGGTGTGCCAATATGCTCTTTATCTCAGATCCGTAGATAATGTTGCCGTCAACTACTGTGTAGTAGAAAGGCTTGATACCAAAGAAATCTCTTGCGCCAAAGAGAGTTTCCTTTTCGCTGTCCCAGATAACGAAAGCAAACATACCACGGAGCTTGTTTAACATATCTTCGCCGTACTCTTCATAAGCGTGGATAAGAACTTCTGTATCTGAATTGTTGGCAAATATATGTCCCTTTTCAATAAGTTCTTTTCTTAAGTCCTGATAATTATATATCTCACCATTAAATGTGATAACAATCTTTTTATTTTCGT
>OGLM01002971.1_pt1 | contig 14603 bp, 12 predicted proteins | sample 1572531 | NCBI WGS metagenome assembly OGLM01 (sample SAMEA2581909, study PRJEB24529) | metagenome | biome: Human gut stool | place: China | collected 2011 | reverse complement strand
TTCTTCACTTAAAATTTAAAAGGCAATGCAAGTGAATTCTTCCCTCTTAACTCTTCGTTCTTCACTTAAAATTTAAAAGGCAATGCAAGTGAATTCTTCCCTCTTAACTCTTTGTTCTTCACTTACTTTTTAAAAGGCATCCTTTCAGCTTCTAAAAGGTTACCTATAAGGCTATAAAAGGTCGTCTTTTGCGATGCGAAAGGCGGCCTTTTGCATTAGGGTGGTTAAGCTGTTGTAATTTAGAAGGTTAGCGATGATGCGCCTTAAGGTGGTTTAATTACGGATTAGTGCTATTTTATCATCATTTTCTGACTGATTATTTTGTTTTTCGCCTTACATGCATTATCTTTGCAACGGAAACAAGATTTGTAACCATTAATGGATGAAATTATTATTATACTGCTATTGATTTTGGTCAACGGCATTTTTGCCATGTCTGAGATAGCAGTTATACAAGCGAGGAAAACAACTTTATCAAACGACGAAAAGAAGGGAAGCAAGGGTGCCAAGACCGCCTTGCGTTTGGCCAACGACCCCGACCGCTTCCTCTCGACGGTGCAGATAGGCATCACGCTTATCGGAATTTTGACCGGTATTTATTCAGGTGCATCGCTTTCGGGCAGGTTCTCTGACGTGTTCGAGAGCTTCGGCATGCCCGAGCGCTGGGCTTATCCGCTGGCACAGGGCATAATAGTCATAGTCGTGACCTATCTTACCATAATCTTCGGCGAGCTGGTGCCCAAGCGCATAGGCATGAGCGTTGCCGAGCGCGTGTCTGAGATTATTGCCCGCCCGATGTACGTGCTGTCGGTTATAGCAGGACCGTTCGTGTGGGTACTGTCAAAGAGCACGGAGGCCGTGGTAGACCTGCTGGGGGTAAAGAACGCCGAGAGCAAGGTGACCGAGGAGGACATAAAGTCGATAGTGCAGGAGGGTAAGGAAGACGGCGAAGTGCAGGAGGTGGAGCAGGACATCGTGGAGCGCGTGTTCATGCTGGGCGACCTGACCGTAGACTCTATAATGACGCACCGCTCGGACGTGGTGACGCTTGACGTAAGCATGACCAACGACGAGCTGAAGGAGGTGCTCAACGGCAACCTGTACGAGGCTTATCCGCTGATAGACCGCGGCATAGACAACATACTGGGCGTTGTGCTGCTGAAGGACCTGCTGTTCCGTCTCGACGACAAGACGCTGAAGCTGAAGTCGATAATGCACCCGGCAGTATACTTCTACGAGAACATGAGCGTATACAAGGCGCTCGAACAGATGAAGGAGAAGAGGCTGACGCAGGCGTTCATCTGCGACGAGTTCGGCAGTTTCCAGGGCATAATAACCCTGCGCGACATACTTGAGGGGTTAGTGGGCACGATAAACGAGGTGAACAACGACCCCGAAATAGTGAAACGCGAGGACTCGGAAAGCTGGCTTGTAGACGGGCAGTGCTCGTTTTACGACTTCCTGTCTTACTTCGACAAGGAAGACCTTTACGACAGCGAGCAGCAGGACTATAACACCCTTGCCGGACTGATAATTGAGCAGATGAAACACATACCACAGGCCGGTGAACGCACTGACTGGAACTGCTTCAACTTCGAGATTGTCGACATGGACGGGGCACGTATCGATAAAGTGCTCGTGACGATGAAAGACACCGAAGGCACGGAGGATAAATGACGGCCTTAGAGCCGGCGGCATGCCGCTATGGTGCGCCTGGTGCTGTTAACCCGGTAATAATTGAGTACAAGAAACCGGCAACTGCGTCATAAAACAGATTAGTCTAATAGAATCACAATCAATGGAAATACAACCTGCAAAGGATTCTCAGGCCCGGTCGATAGCGAGACTGATCATGCAGGCCATGAACTATGACTGCTGCCGCTATTTTGCGGGGCCTGACCATACGCTTGACGATTTCGAGCGTATGATGACTTCTTTGGTACAGTCGGAGAAGTCGCAGTACAGTTACCTGAATGCCATTGTAGCCGTAGACGAGGATGGCGGCGAGCCCTGCGGCGTGTGCATATCGTATGACGGGGCACGCCTGCACGAGCTGCGCGAGGCTTTTGTCAATGCCGCACGGGACAGCCTGGGGCGCGACTTCGGCAGCATGGCCGACGAGACTTCGGCAGGCGAGCTTTACATAGACAGCATAGCCGTGCGTGAAGACTGCCGCGGGCGGGGAATAGCCACACGCCTTCTCCAGGCGGCGGTAGACAAGGCAAGGGCGATGAACCTGCCTGCCGTAGGCCTGCTTGTAGACAAGGGCAACCCCAAGGCCGAACGGCTATATGAAAGGGTGGGCTTCAGGTACGTCGGCGACAACGCATGGGGCGGCCATGAGATGAAGCATCTGCAGTATCAGATTTGAACCTTACTGCGCAGGGCTTGCCTGCTGAATAACGCAATACTCCATTTTGAACCTACAACCTCATAATCCAAGGAAAAGACATGCAAGACAGTAAATATTTGGTAGCGACAGAGCGCGACGCCCAATGGGGGCTGGTTGTCAATACGGTAGGGTATGACGAGGTAGGACCAGACGAGGAATATCCTACCAAGGGACATGGCGACGGATATTATTTCGACGTCGAGCGCGGACGTACCCTTGACGAGTATCAGATGCTTTACCTTGTCGAAGGCGAAGGCGTATTCTCGTCTGAACACGTGAAGGACGTACACATTAAGGCCGGTGACATATTCCTTTTGTTCCCCGGCGAATGGCATACGTACCACCCCCTGCATGTGGATACGTGGAAAAGTTACTGGATAGGGTATAAGGGCCGTAACATGGACGACCGCCTGAAGTATAACTTCCTGTCGTTGGAGAAGCCCGTTTACCACGTTGGTTTCAGCAACGACATAGTGCATCTGTACAAACTGGCAATAGCCACGGCTAAGGAGGAGCCCGTGCACTGCCAGCAGATACTGGCCGGTGTGGTGAACAACCTGCTCGGCCTGATGTACTCGCTCGAGCGCAAGATGGAACTTAGCCGCAAGGGCGGATACGTGGACATGATAAACAAGGCACGCCTGCGCATACGCGACGGTGTGGAAGAGAAGATAACCGTGCAGGAGATAGCCGCCGAGCTCGGCTCGAGCTACTCCAATTTCCGTAAGTTGTTCAAGAAATACACCGGTCTGTCTCCGGCTTTCTACCAGCAAGACCTCAAACTGCAGCATGCCAAGGAACTGCTCTCTACAACCGACATGAGCATAAAGGAAATTGCTTACAGGCTTAATTTCGACTCGCCAGACTACTTCTCAAGCAAGTTCAAGGCTAAGATAGGATGCAAGCCCAGCGAGTACAGGGCAAGGATGAGGTGTTTTAAATGAAAAGTGAAGAGTGAAGAACTTTTCAGAGTGAAGAGTGAAGAACGAAGAGTGAAGAATCCAATTTTCAAGTTGGATTGAAACTTGGAAAATAAAAAACGAAGAATCCAAAAGGAAGCCGGGGTCAAGGCCGCTCTTTTGGATTCTTCGTTTTTTTATTTTTGAATCTTGTTAAGAAGTGAACAATGAAAAGTGAAGAACAAAGAGTGAAGAATCCAATTGTCAAGTTGGATTGAAACCTCGGCATTCGGATTGGCTGGCACTGAACTTCGTTTTTCACTGTTCGCTTTTCCCTTGCCTCGGTATTCGGATTCTTCATTCTTCACTTTTCACTCTTCGTTCTTCACTCTTCGTTCTTCACTCTTCACTTATTTTATAGTCCTATTACCGACTTTTCAACCCAGTATGCCAAGATTCCGGCAATGTATCCGATGAAGGCAATCCAGGTAATGTTCTTCATGTACCAGCCGAAAGTTATTTTCTCGAGTCCCATGACTACAACTCCGGCGGCAGAGCCGATGATGAGCATCGAACCGCCCACGCCGGCACAGTAAGCCAGGAGCTGCCAGAATATGCCGTCTTGCGCCATGGCTCCGGCTTCGGCTATCGGGTACATGCCCATGCAACCGGCAACGAGCGGCACGTTGTCTACAATGCTCGACAATACGCCGATAAGTCCGGTAACTATGTAATGGTTGCCGTTGAATGTTGTGTTGAGGCCTTCGCCTAGGGCTGCAAGCACGCCGATTTCCTGGAGGCACGCAACAGCCATGAGGATGCCGAGGAAGAAGAGTATGGTACCCATGTCGATGCGCGAAAGGATGTTGGTTATCCGCTTTTGGGTTCCGCCTTTATCGCTGTGTTCGGGCAGGTCGCGGTAGAATATCTCGGTCGACGTCCATAGCACACCCAGCACGAGCAATATGCCTACGAACGGGGGCAGGTGGGTGATTGACTTGAAGATAGGCACGAAGATGAGTCCGCCCACGCCAATCCAGAACACCGCCTTGCGCTGGCTATCAGTTAAGTCGTTAGACACGGAAGCTGTTGTGACAGCTGTGCCGCCGGATATTTCGCCCTTCAGCTTGAACGACAGTATGTATGCCGGAATGGCAATCGAGATGATTGAAGGGATGAAGAGCTCCTTGATTACTCCGGCAGCCGTGATGAGTCCCTTGTTCCAAATCATTATGGTAGTGACGTCGCCAATCGGAGAGAAGGCGCCTCCCGAGTTGGCTGCAATTATGATTAGCGATGCGTAGATAAGGCGGTCTTTGCGGCTTCTGATGAGCTTGCTTAGAATCATGACCATGACTATTGATGTAGTCATGTTGTCAAGAATGGCCGAAAGGAAGAAGGTCAGGATTGTGATGCGCCACAGCAATGCTTTCTTGCTCTTTGTCTTCATCATGTCGCGCACGAAGTTGAAACCGCCGTTCTGGTCTACCACCTCGACTATGGTCATTGCTCCCATCAGGAAGAACAGGGTGGTGGCAGTACTGCCGAGATGGCCTTCAATGGCAGAGCTGGCAGCAGCGGCTATGCCTTCGGGGGATATCCCTTCGAAGTTGGCCGGGTCGAACATGTAGAGAGTCCAGCATGCCACAAACATGAGCAGGGCAACAGCAGCCTTGTTTACTTTTGTAAATGTTTCCAAGGCGATGCACAGGTATCCTATTATGAATACCGTAACGATAATAAGTGTTAATGTTGACATTAGTTTGTTTGTTAAGATTAGTGTAATATCCAGTTTGCAAAATTAGTGATTAATTTCCGTTTTCGGTTGCGGCAAAAGTGAAAAAATGCTTATATCGGGCAAACGGGGCCGTTATTGGCCGGCAATATTGTTTGTTCTCAATTCTTTTTGTTTAAAAATCAAATAATATTACATGTTTTCGCGAAAAAATAAATATCTTTGTACCATTGCAATTTAATACGTAAAAACATAAACTACATGGACAAATCACAATGTTTTTTCGCTGTCGACCTTGGAGCGACAAGCGGCAGGACGATAGCCGGATTCATAAAAGACGGAAAGGTCAAGCTTGAAGAACTTACGAGGTTCCCCAACAACCTGATCGAAACCGGCGGACACTTCTACTGGGACATCTACGCCCTGTACTTCGAGATAATAAAGGGGCTTAAGCTCGTGGCACGCCGCGGACTTGAAATAGAAAGCATCGGTATTGACACCTGGGGCGTTGACTTCGTGTTCGTAGGCGAGGACGGCGCCTTGTTGCGCAATCCCGTGGCCTACCGCGACCCGCACACGTTCGGTGCAATGGATGAGTATTTCGCCAATGCCGTCTCTAAGGAAGAGGTGTATCAGGCCACAGGCATACAGTTTATGAACTTCAACTCGCTGTTCCAGCTGTATGCAATGAAACGCGACGGCAACTCTGCACTGAAGAACGCGCGTAAGATACTCTTCCTGCCTGATGCGTTGAGCTGGATGCTTACCGGCAATGCCGTTTGCGAATATACCATCGCGTCGACGAGCCAGTTGCTCAATCCGGTAACCAAAGACCTCGATACCCGTCTGCTCGACAGCCTCGGCCTTGACCGCGGCATGTTCGGCGAGATGGTCATGCCCGGACACAAGATAGGCGTGCTGACGGAAGAGGTGCAGAAGATGACCGGGCTGGGAGCGGTGCCCGTGATTGCCGTTGCCGGCCACGACACGGCAAGCGCCGTAGCTGCCGTGCCCGCAAAGGACGAGCATTTTGCATATCTTAGCAGCGGCACGTGGAGCCTTATGGGCATTGAAACCAAGGAGCCTATAATCAACGAACTTAGCTATGAGCGTAACTTCACCAACGAGGGTGGTGTAGAGGGCACGACGCGTTTCCTGAAAAACATCTGCGGAATGTGGTTGCTTGAGCGCTGCCGCAAGGAATGGGGCGACGACGCGCCTGCCGACTACGGCACGCTGCTTGGCGAGGCCATGAAGGTGGAGCCTTTCCAGAGCATCATCAACCCCGATGACGAGATGTTTGCCAATCCGGCCAACATGCAGCAGGCCATAAAGGACTATTGCGCAAAGACCGGACAGCATGTGCCCGAAGGCTATGCCGAGACATGCCGCTGCATCTTCGAGAGCCTTGCCCTGAGATACAGGCAGGTGGCAGGCTATCTGAAGGAGATGGCTTCGTTCCCGATTGACACGCTGCACATAATCGGAGGCGGCTCGCTCAACGCTTACCTCAACCAGTTTACAGCCAACGCTACGGGACTGACCGTGTTGGCCGGTCCGCAGGAATGCACTGCCTTGGGCAATATAATGCTTCAGGCCAAAGCCGCCGGAGCGGTTGGCGGCATCTTCGACATGCGCCGCATAATTGCCGACAGCATAACAATGAAACGCTTTGACCCGCAGGACAAGGAAATGTGGGACAAGGCATACGCTAAATTCGAGAGTTTAACAAGGTAAAATATAAACATAGACGGTATTCTGGCTTATCGATAAGGTAGATGCGTGTGGTTTACGCCAAATCCGGATTTGAAGCCTTGTGCCGCCATAAACATAAATATTAGTATGAAAGAAGAATTAGTAAGAAAGGCTTACGAGATAGCCAAAGAACGTTATTCGGAAATAGGTGTAGATACTGAAAAGGTGATCGCACAGATGCAAGACTTCCATCTCAGCCTGCACTGCTGGCAGACTGACGACGTGATAGGATTTGAGAATATATCAGGCGAACTGAGCGGCGGCATAGCCACTACGGGCAACTATCCCGGACGGGCGCGCAACATTGACGAGGTGCGCATGGACATTGTCAAGGCTAAGAGCCTCATACCCGGTACGCACCGTCTCAATCTGCACGAGATTTACGGCGACTTCAAGGGTAAGGCCGTTGACCGTGACGAGGTTACACCTGAATACTTCCAGAGCTGGATAGACTGGGCTAAGGAGAACAACATGAAGCTCGACTTCAACTCAACATCGTTCTCACACCCCAAGAGCGGCAACCTGTCGCTTGCCAATCCCGACGAGGGCATACGCAAGTTCTGGATCGAGCATACAAAGCGTTGCCGCGAGATATCTGAAGCCATGGGCAAGGCGCAGGGCGATCCCTGTATAATGAACCTGTGGGTGCACGACGGAAGCAAGGACATGACTGTCTGCAAGCTGAAATACCGCGAGCTGCTGAAGGCTTCGCTCGACGAGATATTCGCCACGAAGTACGACAACATGAAAGACTGCATAGAGAGCAAGGTGTTCGGCATCGGTCTTGAAAGTTATACGGTTGGCTCAAACGACTTCTATACTGCATACGCAGCACAGAACAACAAGATGATAACCCTCGACACTGGCCACTTCCACCCGACAGAGAGCGTTGCCGACAAGGTTTCGGCCATGCTGCTGTACGTGCCTGAACTGATGCTGCACGTAAGCCGTCCTATCCGTTGGGATTCTGACCACGTTACCATCATGGACGACCCGACGCTCGACCTGTTCCAGGAGATTGTACGTGCCGGCGCCCTCGACCGTGTACACTATGGTCTCGACTATTTCGACGCTTCAATCAACCGCATCGGTGCATACGTTGTCGGCAGCCGTGCCGCACAGAAGTGCATGCTGCGCGCACTGCTCGAGCCCATCGACACTCTGCGCAAGTATGAGGCTGAAGGCAAGGGCTTTGAGCGTCTGGCTTTGCTCGAAGAAGAGAAGGCGCTGCCGTGGAACGCTGTTTACGACGAGTTCTGCCTCCGCAACAACGTGCCCGTAGGCCATGACTTCATTGCCGACGTTGAGCAGTATGAAAAGGACGTGACTTCAAAACGATAGAATGTTGTAAGTATAACGTCAGGACATTGCAAGGGCTGATTCGGTCTGCATGTCCTGGCGTTAATTTTTTTGTACGGTTTAAATCATGGAAATATTAATAGGACTGATAATCATTGCCATTGGCGCATTCTGCCAGTCTAGCTGCTATGTGCCAATCAATAAGATAAAGGAGTGGAGCTGGGAGTCGTATTGGCTCGTGCAGGGTGTTTTCGCCTGGATAGCTTTCCCCTTGCTCGGCGCCCTGCTTGCAGTACCTGCCGGACACAGCCTTATGGAAGTGTATGCGGCTGATCCCGTTGCTGCCATGTGGACAATATTCTTCGGAATACTATGGGGCATTGGCGGACTTACGTTCGGCTTGTCGATGCGTTACCTTGGCGTGGCCCTCGGCCAGAGCATATCGCTCGGAACGTGCGCCGGACTCGGTACAATACTTACGCCAATATTCACAGGCAATACGCAAGACCTTACCATGCCTGTCATCGTCGGCGTGGTGGTTACGCTGCTTGGCATCGGCGTTATCGGCGTAGCCGGCAACATGAAGTCGCAGTCGCTTAGCGAGGAAGAGAAGAAGAAGGCCGTCAAGGACTTCAACTTCACGAAAGGCATAATCGTGGCCTTGCTTGCCGGATTCATGAGTGCATGTTTCAGCATAGGCCTTGGTTTCGGCGAGAATCTCAACTTCGGTGATGCTACTGACCCGATGTTCCGCACTTTGCCCGCAACTTTCCTCGTTACGCTCGGCGGCTTTCTGACCAACGCCGTTTATTGCTTCTACCAAAACGGCAAGAACCATACATGGGGCGACTACAGGCAGACAAGCCTTTATCTTAACAACATTGTGTTCTGCGCCCTGGCCGGTCTCCTTTGGTACAGCCAGTTCTTTGGGCTGAGCCTTGGCAAGGGCTTCCTTACTGACTCTGCCGTGCTGCTCACGTTCTCTTGGTGCATATTGATGGCTCTTAATGTAACGTTCAGCAACGTGTGGGGCATTATCCTTAAAGAATGGAAGGGTTGCTCAAGTAAAACCATAACCGTGCTAGTGGTGGGCCTGCTGATACTTATTGTGTCGTCGTTCCTGCCGCAGCTGCTCAAATAGGTAAATGCACACCTTGGGGCAACAGCTCTTGCATACATCCAGAAACATTTGTTACTTATTTATAGGCAGGTCACCTTCCGCATCCGAAGGTAACCTGCTTTCTTTTTGTTCCACTTTTCATTTTTCATTTTTTCATTTTTCCAACTCTGTTTTTCTTCAACTATTTTCATATTTCTGGATACAACGTAAATTATGATTTACTTTTATGGCAGGGATACATTGTGCGGGTAAAATTTCTTGACAAAAGATTTCTTCAAAATAGAAAATCAACATCTAACGTATGTTAAACGCCGATGGTCTGCAATACCGTTCTGTTAACACACGTTTGCATTCACACCCTGAAACCAATACAAAACTGCTTGTTTTCAGTGCCAAAATCAACTGTTTTAATGGCTGAAACCATGCCTTTTGCGTGCCAAAAGCATGCCTTTTGCAGCACAAAACGCCGCATTTTGCATTCCATTCACGCACAGAATCCCATCCCGGAAACCTTAACTCGTTATCTGTCAACACTTTAACTAAAACCTCCATTTTCCGCCGTTTTTCTTATAAAAGTACGTAACCGCGGCGGGCGCGGCCCTTCCTGGAGCGTCAAACGTCCACGCCTTTTCGTTTTTCCTTACATCGTTGGCGTCAAATTGGACGCCAACCCCTCCTGTCATTGATAATTCCCATGTTACGCCTTAAGGCTCCACATACATAAAAACATTTCCCATTAACCCCAATCGGGCGATTCGAATAGACAAAAAACCGTGACGGCCTCACGGTCGCCACGGTCCATAATTTTATTCATGAAAAGTATGCATTATATAATTAACCTATTTCAAATATCGAATTAAATACGCATCGCCCCATCGTTTTTTATATTTTATGTACGCAAACAACAGGCTTGTAAGAGGCGTGCCGTTGCCGTTAATAAGCCATGCAGTTGCTGATGGTAAACCTTGAACTTGCCCATGTACACTGTTTTATATGGTTATTGAGAACTGAATTTGTTATTTAATTGTTATTTCCTCCATTAAAACGTCAATGTCTATTTCAATATTCCCGACTTGCCGCTTGTGTCAATATTAACATTTTGCCGCCGCACTTCTCGCCCGAAGTCAAAGCTGTAAGACAGGTTGATATAAGCCTGGGCGCCGATAAGCCTTGCGAAAGTCTTTTGATAAGTATTATACGTACCGTAGTTGAAATAGTTTTCAGCGTAGTATCTCTTGCCGTTGAAGATGTTGCTGCAACCTACTTGGACAAACAAGCCGCGGTGACTCCATGAAGCAGACAAGCCGTAATTGCATTTTGCCTTATAATACCAGGGAGTACTGCTTAACGAGTATTCTGGAGCATTGTAATATCCGGAAAAACTGAAATTGCCAATATTGTAATAGATCTCCGAATACAATTTAAGTTGATTGTGGTGCTCTTTATATGTCCCCGTCAAGTCAACATGACAGAACGCTGGCGTAAGCCTTAGCTGTAGTGAATTAGACAACAGCCTGAAGACTCCGCTAATACCGATTGTATATGAATTGGAATTACCGCCGTTAATGAATGTGCTTACCATAGTATTGTCTTCAGCCGTGTAAGAACGTACGTTGTTATCGATTATGCCGTTGTACTCTGCATATGCAGAAAGAGTGAGCTTTTCCCAATATTTTGAATACGACAAGACTCCTGTCACTGGCTTCCCAGACTTCAGATAAGGATTGCCGCGCAACACCTCGTATTCGGATAACCGTTGCTCGGCTTCGTTCATTCTCGACAGACTCGGCATAAACGACCCCATATAAGCCGTAAGCGACAGATTGCTTGTTCCGTCTATCTGGTAGTTTGCGTTCAGCCCTGGACGAGTGTATAATTTTGTTACATTCCTCATCCCATTTACCTTATATGTATTGATGTCCACGCCGAACCTTAACATCAGTGAAAGTTTCTTGCCGAATCTGTGAGCGTAAGACGGTATGAATATGAATTCGTTGGTCAGCATCGTCTGTTCGCTTGGTGACGTACCGCGATAAACAGAATGACTCTTGTTCAAAAAGTTGCCAAGTTCGAAACCCAGTTGGCCGCCATTGTCTAATATGTGCATATAATATAAGCCAGCTTTCAAATCGTGATACTTGTCTTTGGCGTTATTTATTACGGGAGCAAAGTCGCCTTCTTCGTAACGGCTGCGGTTTCTGTTACGGCTGTAGCTGTAAGAGACGTTCCAATTAAGCATGTTCTTTTCATTGAGACTTATCTGATGATGTAAAACGAACGATGGGGTAAGTCCGTTGGAAGAACTGCTTGTAAACGACTTTGTCGCCGGATAAAAATTATCTGAATAGCTTACGCTCTTTATAGCTGTATTGTCCGGGGTCTCGTTCCACGCCAGCATGGCCTGTACAAGAAAGTAAGACCGTTTCCCACGCACCGTCGCGCGCAACAGGCCATAATCGGAAAGATTCTTTGTCTCATTGAAATCATCATGAGAGTATTTTGTAAACGGAGTGTCAAACATGTAATCATTCTTTGTCGTTGTGCCTGTTCCATCGTTCTTGGCTACGTTTGAACCAGCCATGACCAACATGTTCACATTACCTCTATCCAAACTGGCCTGAACCGAATAATCGCCTTGCAAATACGTTACCTGGGTGTTTGTGCGCACGTCCACGTAGCCGCCGCACGTATATTTTTTTGTAACTATGTTTAACGCACGGTCTATACCGGCACGGGCGAACACGCCGGTCGGCATATCGTAGTATTCAACGCACGCTATGTCCTTAGGTCTAAGGCGTGCCAGCTCGTTTGCGTCAGCCTGACGCTCGTCAATGAATATGCCCAAATTCGTATTGTCCACAGCGCCAACACTGCCTTCCAACGGACTGACCTTAAGCTGCGGCAGCATCATGTTGAACAGCAGCGTCACTCCATTATTGGCACCATTCACCTGCCTCTTCGTGGGCATATAGGTTACGTGGTCGCCTTTCATGTTAATGCTTGAAGCCGTAACCTCAACTTCGCCGAGCGTGTGGCTCTTGTCTGTAAGGACTACGTCGCGCTTTATCTCTTCAGCGGCAATAGTGCTGAACGTGTACGTCTGGAACCCTACATAACTGTAACTCACAGCCACGGTGTCAGCTGCTGTAAAATTCACTTCATATCCGCCATTGCGCCCCGACACGCCGCCGAACGTGCCATCGGCCGTCCTGACAAGTATGCTTACTCCGGCAAGACCTTTATCATGTGCGTCCTTCACTGTTCCTGATACTTTCATCGTCTTTGTCTGGGCAAAGGCAATGGACGGCATAAGTAATACTGCAAGCGTACATAATATAAATGCAAAATGTTTCATGACTTTATGTTTTTATTGTTTTATCCGTAATACGCACCAACATGCGTTTTGTGACATGTCCAAACGTACTTTTTTTAAAAAAATTTATTTTAAGGTTAGCGTCAGATGCATTTTTCACATTTCTCTATTTTTTTGCTTTTTACGTATTTCTGATAATAATCATAAAGCATATTAAATAGTTCTTCATAATCCTTGCTTTTGTATATGCTGCACAAATCATACCCTGAATCCATGAATTTATTGTCAAGCCTGTTTCTGGCACAATCATTCGAGCAAACAGGCAATAACGGGCATTCTTTGCAATCCTCTTCAAGTATATGTGAACCATGCATCATGAATTTAGCCAATAGTGGAACTATTTGTATATTTTTTATCAATTATATTTCCTACCACTAATAATTTTTTTGTTTGTCGCAAAATTAGTTGTTTTATATTCATATTTGCAAATATTTGAGCTAATATAACTTCACAAAAACTTCACAAACATGCAGAAACAAACTATCCGTGTTTTGTGAAGTAGTTCACAAAACACGGATAGCACAAAACATAACAAGCTGATTATAAGCTCATTATAAACTTATCGAAATCTTTAGCCGAACCCTTGCGCCCTGTCATCTTTTCAAAAAGCCTTTTGCGTATGTTTGAAATATTAGACAGCGACAGCCCCATAAGTATTGAAATATCCTTAGGAGAAAATCCGACTTTAACAAGCAGGCAGACTTGATATTCATTGCTACTCATCATTTTTTCCCAACGGGATAGTGGCTCAAAGCCGGTGAAAAGTTCTTTCAAACGGTGATACTCGTCTGACGTCATGCAATTGGGAGCTTTCCTCAGGTTTTCATCCAAAAGTCTTACTATTGGTTCATCAGCAAAGAGCGGTTGTTTGGGTTGACAATCAAATTGTTTTTCAAGATTTTGTTTCTCTTGCCTTAGCTGTTCTATCTCTTTGGTTTTCTCGTCGATTATCTGTCGGGTTTCCTTTCTTTGGCTTTCATTCATTGCTTCCAGGCCATGATTGGCGTTTTGAAGCTCACCGATGCTCTGCTCCAACTTATGCTTCTCCCTAAGCCGCAGTTTCCTCTTCCTTATTATATATCCAACCATGTAAATAATTACCAACAACAATATCAAGGCTATTGCCGTGCCTAAGGCTTTGAAATATGCAGACTCTTTTTCAGCCATTTCCACATGCCGGTCATAATTATAAACGGCCTGCATCTGTTGCAGGTGCCTGGTTACATCAAGCCTATAAACAGAATCCTGCAACTGTTTTGCTAATTCCGCGTATTTTGCAACTGAATCAGGACGGTCAAGTCTTTTATAAAGACGTGAAAGACGGGCAAATGCAGGCAGAACTGAAGTAATCCTTTTTGTAGAAGTTACACACTTCCTAAAAAAATACTCGGCTGAATCAAGCCTGCCGGCCACCATATAGTATTCGCCTTTCATGCAGTAGTAAAATTCCTTTCCACTTGCTATATTGCCAAGACTGTCAAACAATCCGCTGTTTTTCTCGTAATTGTCAATATGTCTCTTAGCCTCGTCAAGCCTTCCCGCTTCAGACAAAACGTCAATAAGCGGGCCGAGCGATGTGGCAGCCTGCTTTGTATAACCATGCTTCATGTAAAGGTCAAAAACTTTTTTTCTGATATTGATTACAGAATCGTTTTTACCTTCAACCTTGTATATGTTTGCCTTCTGTTCTATTGAAATGATTGCGTTTAAGGTGTCCTTTGCCTTCAGGGAATATTTAAAGGCTTGTTTATATTCTTCGTCAGCATCATGTAAAGCCCCCTTGTAGTATAAAAGTCTTGCTATTTGAGCATGGATTTTGAGTAATGTAAGATAGTCGCAGTCAGCCGCCGATGTGTCAGCCAGTGCGACTGCCTCATGAAAATTATCCAAAGCAGAGGCTGCGTCGTTGTCGTCGAGATACGAACAGCCGATAATGTATTTTGTGAGCATCCGCTCGTTGGGCGTGCCGTGGTCGGTGAAATAGCCGTCGAGCATGAGCAGGCTGTCGCGGTTGAGCGGAAGCAGGAGCT
>OGLM01002962.1_pt1 | contig 14641 bp, 14 predicted proteins | sample 1572531 | NCBI WGS metagenome assembly OGLM01 (sample SAMEA2581909, study PRJEB24529) | metagenome | biome: Human gut stool | place: China | collected 2011 | reverse complement strand
CCGGTTTCGTCAAGCATAGAACCACCCCAAGGCATAATTCGTACAGTTCTCTTAGCAGCGTAGCGTAGCAGGCGCGGGAGTGCGTGTGCGCTGCACGGATGGCCGGCGCTTACGCCACGCCCTCCCAACAAAAAAGAAGAAAAATTTAATATCTAAAGAATTGCACGAAAAATCTGTATATAGTATAATGATAGTTCAGGAAAACAAAACGGAGGACCATGAATTTTGATAGATATACATTGCCATTTATTATACGGAGTGGACGACGGCTCAAAGTCGCTCGAGGAATCGGTAGAGATGCTCAAGATAGCCAAAAAGCAGGGCATCACAGGCATAATCCTCACACCGCACCTGCGCCATGGAATGTTTAAGCATCCGCTTGAAAAGATAGAGCGACACTATAAAAAGCTGATGCCATATGCAAATAAGCTTGGAATAGAATTAAAGCTCGGCACAGAGTATCATGTGGCAACCGATATGATAGATGCCTTTCATGGTGGGCTGTGTCATACACTGGCAGATACACAGTATATACTCACAGAGTATTCACATTCCAGCGAATACTCGTTTATATACAAGATGACGCGCGAAGCTATATTTGCAGGATATATACCGGTGATAGCACATGTAGAGAGATATGAGTGTCTCAGTGATATAAGCCGTATAGAGGATTTGCAGGAGCTGGGAGCGCTCATACAGGTCAATGCTGACTCAGTGCTTGGCATAGATGGCAGACACTTCAAGAGATATACAAAGAAGCTTTTGAAGGCAGGACTTGTTGATGTGATAGCAAGCGACAGCCATGGCACAAAGGAGCGCGTCTGCAACATGAAAAAATGCTATGAGTACGTGGCAAAGAAGTTCGGTGATGACTACGCGCAGGAAATCATGCAGACCACACCGGAAAATATAATAAACGGAAGATAATCAGTGTAAATGCGGGGATAAATAATGGAGAGAGAACAGGATTTTGACAACGAGATAGAGATAGACTTAAAGGATCTGTTTCTTGAGATAATTTCATATTGGCAGTGGATAATTCTTGTTACGATAGCAACAGGCGCAGTGGCATTTGCGATAAGCAGATTTATGATTACACCTATGTATGAATCTACATCTGAGCTTTATGTACTTTCAAAGAGCACATCAATCACAAGCCTTGCGGATATCCAGACAGGCACCAGCCTGACAAATGATTACATAGTTGTAGTAAAGGGACGTCCGGTGCTGGATCAGGTCATAGAAAATCTCAATCTGAATGAGAGCTACAAGACACTTGGCGGCAGGGTGACGCTTGATAATCCGTCCAACTCGCGAGTACTCAATATCACAGTAACGGATCCCGATCCGCAGATGGCAAAGACTATAGCAGATGAGATAGCAAAGGTCGCATCGGCATATATAGCGGAGAAGATGAAGCAGGATCCGCCGACCATCATCCAGAGCGGATATGATGATGGAGGCGCGGTAAGCCCTAATATCGGCAAAAACACAGTGATAGGAGCCTTTGCGGGAGCATTTTTGTCGATTGCGGTTATAGTGGTTTCTTATCTGTTCAATGATACAATCATAGATACAGAGGATGTGGAGAAGAAGCTCGGCATGAACGTGCTTGGTACACTTCCGCTTGATGAGGCGGAGGATGATGGCGAGCATGGAAATGGCAGAAAGCATGGCAGAGGCAGCCACAGAAAGAAAAGAAAAAAGAAATCGGCTTCAGCATAAGGAAGCCTGTAGCAGGAGATGGGCAGATGGAATTAGTAAAATTTGGCAAGCTAAAAGAACAAAGCTATACGATGAAGGAATCACTTCGAGCTTTGAAGACAAATATACAGTTTTGCGGGGATGATATACGCACGCTTCTTGTGACAAGCTCTGTACCAAATGAAGGCAAAAGCACCGTGGCACTTGATCTGGCGCGGTCGCTTACAGAGTCAGGAAATAGAGTGCTTTTCATAGATACTGATATGCGTAAATCAGTCCTTGTAGGGCGTCTGCGTGCCACAGCGGCAAGTGGAGGGGAGATATGCGGATTGTCGCACTATCTTTCCGGTCAGAGACGTCTTGAGGAAGTGATGTATGGCACGGAAATACCGGGCCTTTTTATGATATTTGCAGGGCCGTCTGTGCCGAATCCGACAGAGATTCTCGAGAAAAAATACTTTCAGGAGCTTCTTAATTTCGGCAAGGAGCATTTTAACTACATAATTATAGACTGTGCACCGATAGGAGCTGCCATAGATGCGGCAGTTGTAGCAAAGTATTGTGACGGAGCTATAATAGTGATAGGACAGGGCATGGCGAGCGCCAGGATGATACAGAGTGTGAAAAAACAGCTCGAGGCATCGGGAGTGAGGATACTGGGAGCTGTGCTCAACAAGGTAAACAACAAGAAAAACAGCCATGTCAGTGGGTACTATGGCAATTACTACGGCAGCTATTACGGGCGGTCGGATAAAGCATGAAAAGCATCGATGTAGAGTTAGGAAAATCAAATATGCTTCCGCTTATTGCAAGCCAGCAGTTTTATGCTTCGTGGAAGGTCTTTATCAGGGAGCTTTTGCTCAATGCCATGGATGCCTGCAATGTGCGGCAGGCACTTGAGTGGAGCTGGGGCACGGAGTTCCTTGAGATGGAGCAGGCAAGCCAGATGCGCGATGTCAGGGCCATATATGAGCCACGCATAGACATCACGTACAGCAGTGATACAAGACTGTTTACGATAGAGGATAATGGAATAGGCATAAATGAATATGACCTGGAGCACTTTATCGCACAGATAGGGGCAAGCTATTATACAAGCACAGATTTCTTCAATCAGCAGCTGAAGTATGAGCCGTATTCTCACTATGGCATCGGGCTATGCTCGTGCTTTACAGTCTCAAAGGCTGTGCTCATCGAGTCGAAAAAGGATAAGGTCATAAACACTGCCTGGAACATAAGCAATCCGCAGGATACCGCACCGGTCATGGCAAAGTGGTTTGGAGAGAGCGGCCAGATAGAGTATGTCATATCGCAGAAAAAGACACCGGGCACACGCATCTCTATCCCCGTAAAACCATCATATGCGCCGTATATAGATCTGGACTTTATAGTAGAAACCATAAAGCACTATATGCTTACACTCCCCATACCTGTAAATATCAGGTGTGATACGAGGGAGGTATGCCTGTCACAGCCAAAGGCAAAGTGGAACTATCCGATGAATGAGCTTGTTGGCATGAATATCATACGAGTGGATAACAGCCTGCTTGAGGGCTATGTTGCCATATATCATCCAAAGCACAAGGGGTATTTTCATAAGTCCACGCTGTACCAGCAGGGAGTTCTTGTGTCAGATGCTACAGACATACTGGGGCTTGCACCATCATGGATAGACAATTTCTCGTATCAGCTCAATATCAAAAAGAGGTTTTTAAATATAAGCATATCAAGAGACGGAGCAGCCTTCGATGAAAAGCTCATAGAGCTCCGCCAGTATATAGGACAGATTATCATAGATGCCTTTGGGCAGAGCCCGCTTACACTTGGCCAGTATCTGTCAGATGGCAGAAAACGGCTGGTATGTGAATACGAGGCGGAAAACGAGCTGGTAAGCAGAGCTGTACAGGTGCTTGTATATATAAAGGAGCGCGAGGTAGAGGTTCCGGTGAGGACAGTAATAAACGGCTTTATCGGGCGGAAAATAAAGATAGCTTTCATGCAGAGGGCACTTTTTGCGCACTATAGGGAGAACTACCCTTATGATTATGGTCAGTTTATTGACAAATACGATATCATAGTATTTGAGCAGAATATCAGAGCCTTCTGGCAGTTTATCACACCGTATATCACATCGATGGAGTATGTTATGGGTGACATGCCGGGCATCATATACACGGATGTATTGGCAGACCTAACCGTGGCAAAGACAGCAGCAACGTTTCGAAACGACTACGTGCTAAGACCGGAGTATTATGATCTGGACCCTGTATTTTGTCTGGTGTCAAATGAGCTGACAGACCCGATGGAGCTGGTGATAAATACCCACAACCGCAATGCAATGCTTTTGCAGCGCGCCGAAAAGTACAAAAAGGTAAGGATTGCAAGAGCTGTGATCATAGAAAATATCAAGCAGAGGATACTGGGCAATGCATCCAGATGGAACAGTATCATAGATTTTGGAGGCGAGCTCGTGCACCAATATGAGCTGGAAAAGCCAATGAGCCTGCAGGCACAGTGGTGCCTCGAGAGAGACTTCCCGGATGAAATCAATGCGTATATAGCAAAGACCTTTACAGACAAGGAAATCGCGGATTACGGGCTTACAAGTCTTTATTTTACAAGGAAGGACTTTATAAAGTGGTGGATGGCACCATAGGCTGTACCGCCATGACATATATTATCAAACACTTATTGAGGCATGAATAAGGAGAACATGAAAATGGAGATATTAGACTTAAACAACGAAGAAGACACAAAAACAACCGATGAGATGGAGCCAAAAAAGCCGGAGGAAAAAACATCACCTGTCAAGGAAATCTTAAGCTGGGTGTTAACAATCGCATTCGCCATTGTAGCGGCAATACTCATAAAGAACTATGTCATTATAAATGCAAATATTCCGTCAGGCTCGATGGAGAACACCATACAGATTGGAGATGACATATTTGGCTTCAGGCTCGCATATACATTTTCTGACCCAAAGCGAGGGGATATAGTCATATTCAATGCACCGGATTCGCCTTCTGAGAAATACATCAAGCGTGTAATAGGTCTGCCGGGAGAGACAGTCACCATAGAGGATGGCCAGGTGTATATAGACGGTGAGGCGCTTGAGGAGGATTATCTCAAGTCAAACCAGAGTGGTGAGGATCCGTGGACAGTAAATGCGGGACCTTACGAGTTTAAGGTGCCACAGGACTCATATCTGCTGCTCGGTGACAACAGAAATGGCTCATCAGACGCAAGAGTCTGGGAGCACACATATGTGTCCAAGGACGATATACTTGCAAAAGCGATATTCAGATATTACCCATTCGACAGATTCGGAGCGGTGAAATAAGCTGTAAATCAGGATATAAAATAAAAATAGAGGTAAAGTAAATGCCAGAGACAGAAACAGATATTGAAAAACGAAATAAATACGGCATGCTGTGCGGTATAGTCGGCATATTTTTAAACCTCATACTATTTGCCGGCAAGCTCTTTGCAGGAATGCTTAGCGGTGCAATCTCAATCACTGCGGATGCATTCAACAACCTGTCAGATGCAGGCTCATCAATCATCACTATAGCGGGCTTCAAGATGGCGGCACAGAGAGCCGACGAGGAACATCCATACGGACATGCGAGGATGGAGTATGTGGCTACACTGGCAGTTGCAGCAATCATACTCATCATGGGCTTTGAGCTGTTCAGGGATTCCTTTGGCAAAATCATAAAGCCGCAGGACATAGAGTTTTCATGGCTTATTGTAGCGATACTACTGGCATCAATAGCCGTAAAATGTGTCATGGCGGTATACAATTTCTATTTTTCAAAAAAGCTTGATTCATCAACACTCGAAGCGACAGGCAGGGACAGTCTGTCAGACTGTATCGCTACATCTGTAGTACTTGCAGCCACACTCATAGCGCACTTTTCAGGACTCAATCTGGATGGAATAGGCGGTGTATTTGTGTCATTGTTTATATTCTATTCAGGGATATCATCAGCCAGGGAGGCGATAGACCCGCTGCTTGGAGCAAAGCCGGAGCCGGAGTTTGTCGATAGACTTAAGGAGATGGTACTGGACTTTGACAAAAACATACTCGGTATGCATGACCTTATGGTGCATGATTATGGACCGGGACACAGGATAGTATCGTTTCATGCAGAGGTGCCGGAGGACGGAGATATGGTCGAGCTGCACGATATAATCGATAATCTGGAGCGCAGGATACGAAGGGAGTTGGGCTGTATAGTGACCATCCACATGGACCCGGTAGCGATAGAGGACGAGGAGGTAGCCGGACTGAAGGCCGAGGTGCTCTCTGTGATAAAAGGGCTTGATTCGCACATAAATATGCACGATTTCCGTATTATCAGAGGTGATACACATACGAATCTGGTTTTTGACATTGCAGTTCCATTTGGCTATATCACCTCAGATGATGATATATGCAATGCAATACAGGAAAATGTCAGGAAAAAGCTTGGAAAGAATTACTATACCGTGATAGAGGTAGACCGCGACAATTACATAAATATATGACATTGTAACTGTAAGACGCTTAGAAGGACTGTAAGGTGGTTATAGGGGGATTTTAAGGAATTTAATATATGCAATACGAAACTATAAGAGCAGCAATATGCGATGATGAAGAATTTTTTCGGAATGAACTTAAAAAATTTGTGAGTGAATACGGAAATGAAATGGATATTAATGTAAGCATAGATCTCTATGATAATGCAAAAGAACTCATGAATAATATACTTTCTAAGAGTAAGGAATATGATTTATTGTTTCTTGATGTGGAAATGCCCGGTATGACAGGTATTGAGATGGCTGATGCATTAAGAAAGATCGACCCATGGGTATGTATCTCATTTGTGACGAGTTATGATGCATTTGCGATACAGGCATTCAGACTTGATGCACTTGATTATGTCATGAAACCGATAAAATATACACAGGTAAAGCACATTATCGAAAAAGCAAGAATTCAGATTGATTATCGTAAAAATGCACAAAAAGCGGAAAAAAGATATCTAAAAATTAAATCCGGATATGAAGATGTTCTCATAGACCTTCAAAATGTATTATATATAGAAAAACGCAGAAACCAGTGTGTATTCCATAAAATTGATGAGGAAATATGCTGTTATGAGCCTCTGAAAAATGTATATGAAAGATTGGATAATGATGTATTTATGTATACACATCAGGGGTATATAGCCAATTTTAATTACATTAAAGAAGTAAAAAAAGATGTGGTATGCTTTGGACGAGGCATGGAAGTTCCTTTGAGCAGGAAATATCATGATCAGATAAAGGAGCTTCATCTGGACAAGATAAGGAGAGCATATAAGGAGCAGGAACTTAACTATAATTAGGGAGCTCTGCCTTTACGCTAAAATATCCGCTGGCATAAGAAAAATCAATGTGTCCGTTAAGGCTGGAAACGACTTTACGGACATTTTTTATGCCTATTCCATGAGGTAAGACATTGTCATTTTTGGTAGATGTAAATTCACCATTGTTTTCTATAATAATTCCAGAGTAGGAATTTTCAATAACTATATTCATATATGAGCCGGTCTGGGTGATGGAGAATCTGATCCAGCCATGTTCACACTCAGCGGCTGCTTTTATCGCATTATCAAACAGATTACCTATTATGGTCGTAATTGAAAAATCGTCAATATTAATACCGGGTGTACTTATATTAATTTCGCATCTGATATTTTGTGATTTTGCCTTGTTCTCTTTTTCAGCTATAAGAGCTGAGACGATATGAGAGCCTGAATCTACAGCATTTGTAAGAGAAAGGTCTTCACAAATATTATGAATATATTCATGAATTTTCCTATCATTGTGCTGTGAAGCATAACCATCAATTACTATCAGATGGTTTTTCATATCATGTCTTAAAGAATGGAGCTGATTTAATTTATCGTCGAGCTGGGCAGAATATACCTGTTCCATTTTATCAAGTTCCAGTTTGAACCGATAATTAGTGTTTTCTTCAATGACTGCCAGAAATTTATCATATAGTGAAATACATATGATAATAAGTACGAAAATAATGGCAAAAATAGCTGAAAGCATATAGGATTTTGGAAGTGAGTAGCAGATGTACAAGGTTATGTAACTTAACAATAAACAAATGCCTAAAATAGTGATATTGAAGAGTAGCAAGTACATGTTTTTGATGGTATTTGATTTGAAAAGATTGCAATATAGACAATAAACAACGTAAGCTATTATTTCCACAAGAATGGATTTGTAATCCTGATAGATCACATTATCATATAGCAATTGAGCATCAGAAAATAGCAGGCTATGTAAAAAACATATAATAGCAGATGCTATATGGAGTAATACCTCAAATTTTATAAGAATTATAATACTTTGTTTAAGTTTAAAATCAGACAGGTAATAAAGTGTCAATAAGAAAAAGACATTAGAAATAATTAAGTCAAATCTTGATAATGGGACAATAGAGTACAGTGAAGCAAGAGTAAAAACTATTATTTTTCTTTTTATGGAAAAGACAGTGTGCATATTATTTTCTGAGAAGCGAAATAAAAACAGTACAATTATAAGATTGTTAATTAAGGAAAAGTAAAGTTTGTAAATTAAATACATACTTGCAGCCTTCATAAAGATTATATTTGTATTATAAATAAAATAAATCAAAGAATGGCAGAAAATACAGAAAAGAAAAAGGCTTGAACCAAAGCGAGCTTGCCGAGAAAATCGGGAAGTCGCTCCGCACGGTTCAGAAATACGAGAAAGGTGAAATTGAGGTTGCCATTTCGGTCATAAGCGATATTGCCGAAGTGCTTGGCGTATCCTCGTCCGAAATACTTGGCTATAAATCGGGAATAGAGCATATCGGCAGCCTTTCGGATATAATGAGCTTCCTCTTTATGCTTGAGAATGTGCAGGACGTTGATTTCAAGATAAATGTGCAGAAGCCGTCGCAGGGCGGCAAGTGGGAATGCTCTATATCATTCGACGGACAGCAGAATGCGAAATACAACGCTGATTTGTGCTTGTTCTTGGAGAGGTGGGCAGAGGAACAGGAGAACTTCCGCACTTATTTCTCGTCCCTTGAAAACTATTCTCGTTGGAAAGCGGAAACTCTTGCATACTATTCAAGTTCACAGGTTGAAACGAAGGAGCCTGTCGAGCTTGATTTTGAAACAAGAATGAAGAAAAGAAAGGAGTATATGGAAGCAGAACTGAAAAAGCAAAAGGACTAATGATGAAAGGAGCAGCTTATGTCAGTAACAAAAGACGGTAAAACAGGGAAGTGGATGTCCCAGCTTCGAATAACGGACTGGACGGGAAACGTAATCCACAAGAAGAAACGCGGCTTTGATACCAAGCGAGAGGCTCTTGAATGGGAACACGAATTTATTATGCAGGCGAGCGGCAGCGTTGGTATGACCTTTGCGGACTTTATAAAGCTCTATTTTGAGGATATGGAGAAACGCCTGAAACCCTCAACGGTTGCAAACAAGCGCTGGCTGATTGACCTCAAAATTACGCCGTATTTTGAGAAGAAAGCTCTGAACGAGATAAAGCCTACCGATGTAAGACGGTGGCAGAATAAGCTAAAAAGCTATCGTGATGAAAAAGGCGTGCCTTATTCGGAAACCTATCTGAAGTCAATCAACAATCAGCTCACTGCTATATTCAACTATGCGGTAAAGTATTACGGACTAAAAGAAAATCCCTGCCATAAAGCCGGGAGTATGGGCAAAAAGAACGCCGAGGAAATGCTGTTCTGGACTAAGGACGAATTCAACCTGTTCATAGGCGGCAAGTATTTTGAGAATAAGCCTGCGAGCCGAACGGTGTTTATGACATTGTACTACACGGGAATGCGAGAGGGAGAGCTGCTTGCGCTTACGCCTGCCGATATCGACCTTGAGAGGAAAGAGATACGCATAAACAAAAGCTATCAAAGGCTGAACAAGGAGGACGTTATCACAGCGCCTAAAACTCCTAAGAGCGTTCGGACGATTACCATTCCCGACAAGCTATGCGTATGCCTTAAAGAGTATATGGATATGTGCTACGAGCTGAAACTAAACGACAGACTGTTTCCGTACACCAAATATTTTATCTATCACGAAATCGAAAAGGGCAGCAAGGCGGCAGGCGTAAAGAGGATACGGGCGCACGATATTCGTCATAGCCATGCCAGCCTACTTATTGAAATGGGGTTCTCCCCGCTTCTGATAGCCGAGAGGCTCGGTCACGAAAAAGTCCAGACAACTTTGGATACATACAGTCACCTGTATCCGAACAAACAAGCAGAGGTAGCCAAAAAGCTTGACGACATCTGATAATCAAGCGTGTTGGCTACAAAAAAATCGTTCAAATGTAGCCATTTTGTAGCCAATAGCAAAATAAAACCCCGAAAATCAGCTTTGTTAAGCGATTTTCGGGGCAATTTTTATTATTCCCACTCGATCGTAGCCGGTGGCTTGCTCGTAATATCATAAACAATGCGATTGATATTCTTAACTTCGTTTACGATTCGAACGGAAACTTTCTCCAGCACGTCATAGGGAATGCGTGAGAAATCAGCGGTCATGAAGTCGCTGGTAGAAACACCGCGGAGTGCGAGCGTGTAGTCATAGGTTCTGCCATCGCCCATAACGCCCACAGAACGCATATTGGTCAGAACGGCAAAGTACTGGTGGATGCTCCGATCCAGTCCAGCCTTTGCGATTTCTTCCCGGAAAATCCAGTCAGCATCCTGGAGAATGGACAGCTTTTCGTCTGTGATTTCGCCGATAATACGGATTGCCAGACCCGGCCCCGGGAAAGGCTGACGCCATACCAGATTTTCCGGCAGACCCAGTTCGATACCCAGCTGACGCACCTCATCCTTGAACAGGTTGCGCAGGGGCTCCACCAGCTCCTTGAAGTCCACGGTATCAGGCAGGCCGCCGACGTTGTGGTGGCTCTTGATGACGGTGGACTCACCGCCCAGACCGCTCTCGACGACATCGGGGTAAATAGTACCCTGTGCGAGGAAATCGACCTTGCCGATCTGCTTTGCCTGTTCCTCAAAGACGCGGATGAACTCCTCGCCGATGATCTTGCGCTTGCGCTCCGGCTCGGTGACACCGGCCAGCTTTGCAAAGTAGCGGTCACGGGCGTCCACGCAGATGAAGTTGATGTCAAAGCCGTTGGCGTTGCCGGGGCCGAAGACAGAGCAGACCTCTTCCTTCTCGTTCTTGCGCAGCAGGCCGTGGTCAACAAAGACGCAGGTCAGCTGCTTGCCGATGGCCTTGGCCAGCATGGCTGCCAGCACGGAGGAATCGACGCCGCCGGACAGGGCGCAGAGCACCTTGCCGCTGCCGATGCGCTTCCGCAGGGCTTCGACGTTGTTCTCCACGAAGGAGTCCATCTTCCAGTCGCCGGTGCAGCCGCAGACATTGTACACGAAGTTGTGCAGCATCTTCTTGCCCTCAGCGGTGTGGAGCACCTCGGGGTGGAACTGGACGGCGTACAGCCCCTTTTCCTCGTTCTCAGCTGCGGCCACCGGGCAGTTGACGGTGTGGGCAGTGATTTTGAAGCCGGGCGCAGCCTGCTCAATATAGTCGTTGTGGCTCATCCAGCAGATGGTGGAGGGCTGCACATCAGTGAACAGCTTGCTCTCAGTGTCCACGAACACTTCGGTCTTGCCGTACTCGCGCTCCGGTGCGCGGCAGACATGGCCGCCCAGCAGGTGCATCATCAGCTGGCTGCCGTAGCAGATGCCCAGCACGGGCACGCCCCAGCTGAAGATCTCGGGGTCGATGGTGGGAGAATCCTCCAGATAAACGCTGTTGGGGCCGCCGGTGAAGATGATGCCCTTGGGATTCTTGGCCTTGATGACCGAAAGATCGGTTTTATAGGAATAGATCTCGCAGTAGACATTATTTTCTCGGACGCGGCGGGCAATCAGCTGATTGTACTGTCCGCCAAAGTCCAGCACGATGACAGTTTCATGCTGCATGATGTTTTCCTCCATTTTTAAGTGTGTTTTACAGATAATTTTAGTATAGCACATCTTACAAGAAAAAGCGACAGTTTTTGTGAAGTTTTCTGTTATTTCATTCTGCGGATCGGATGTCGCAGCACGGTTTTCAGCTTCTCCGGTGCGGTGCGGCGCGGGTCTCCCAGATAGATTTCGTGATGGAAGCGTGTGTCTGAAAAATCCGGGCAATATCCCTGCTCCGCTGCAAACGCATCCAGCTGCCGCAGGGTCTCCGGGGAAAAGGGATAGCCCGCCAGGTAGCCGAACAGCCGCCGGGTATCCACGCTTGGATAGCGGACCACTGGAAAGGGAAAGCGGCTGTCGTCAGCGTCCGGATGCTCCGGCGTCACCACGATGGCCTGATCTCCCAGCTTCGTCAGCTCCTGCGCGTAATTCACAACCGTATTGGCCACGCCGTCGATCAGCGGCGGGAAGGAATCATTTAAAAGTGAAATGCTGTATGGTTCCGGCATAGTATGTCCTCCGTTCTATCTATCAGCTTCATTGCGTGTCCCCTTACAGTTTCAGAGCGGAAACCGCCGGGACGCGACACACTTCATCAAAATGACAGCAGTCCTAAATGCTCCAGCAGGATTTTACAGCCAAGCAGCACTAAGATCACACCGCCGGTGATCTCCGCCCGCTGCTTGTACCGGGCGCCGAACCAGCACCCCACCGCCACGCCGGCCACAGAGATGCAGAAGGTTATCACGCCGATCAGGCTGACAGCCGAGAGGATCGGCGTTTCCAGAAAGGCGAAGGTCACGCCTACCGCCAGTGCGTCGATGCTGGTGGCAATGGCCATGAGAAAAAGCTTTTTATGGTCCAGTCTTCCACCAGTAGCAGCGTCCTCCGCCTCGTCCTCCTCGCCGGAGAGGGCCTCCCGGATCATGTTGCCGCCGATAAGCAGCAGCAAAATAAAGGCGACCCAGTGGTCATACTGCTGGATATAACCCGAAAATTGAGAACCAAGTACCCACCCAAGGAGGGGCATCAATGCCTGAAAGCCGCCGAAATACAATCCCACCGTCAAGGCATGGCCCCATTTGATCCTCGTCATGGACAGGCCCTGACAGATTGCCACGGCGAAGGCGTCCATCGACAGTCCCACGCCGATGAGGAACAGCTCAAGAAAACCCATATTGATTAAGCCTCCTACAGGATCACCGGAACTTCTCTGCGAATTTTAAGGCTGTCCGGCGTCACATCGCAGTCATAGGCCAGCACCCGAACCCCGTGGGCCGCCGCCTCCCGCAGGGCTTCTCCAAAGGCGGGATGGGTTGCGTCATTGGGTGCGACGCTGTGAATATCTCTTATTTGTACCACAAAAAACAGGACCGCGTCAAGGCCGGTCTCCGCCGCCCGCTGCAGTTCCCGGATGTGCTTGACACCCCGCTCCGTGGGGGCGTCCGGGAACAGGGCGTTTCCGTTTTCCTCCAGTGTGACGCCCTTCACCTCCACCAGATGAAGCCATCCCTCCGTCTCGACGCAAAAGTCCAGCCGGGACCCGCCGTAAGTATACTCCGGACGGATGGCGGTGACGTCCGGCAGGAAACCTCCGGCCGCCGCCCACTCCGCAAACACCTTATTGGGAGCCTGCGCGTCCATATTGATAAGGCTGCTACCCTTTTCCACCGCAATCAGATCGTATGCGGTTTTTCGGTTGGGATTCGTTCCCTTTTCCAGATAGACCGTGCAGCCCGGCACCAGCAGTTCCCGGCACCGGCCCGTATTCTTCACATGGACGGTCTCCACGCTGTCGTCCAGTTCCACATGGGCGATAAAGCGGTTGGGGCGGTCGATGAATTTCGCCGCCCGGACATTCTGATAGTGCATTGCTGTCTCCTTCGTATCATTCGCCATCCGCAGGCGCGGCTGACAGCAGGGGGCTGTACATCATAATGGCATCGTTGGTGCAGAGGTACTGCTCCTCCAAAAGCGCATCGGACAGGCCATACACCTCCCGCCAAAGCTGGTTGTGCCGGATATAGCCGCCCCAGGACGCCTGATCGATCCGGGCGTCCTTTTCTATGACCCGGAATTGCAGCGCTGGCGGCTCTGTCGAGCGCCACGTCCCCTCCAGATGGGTCTCCCCCACCCGCAAGCACAGCTGATACGGCCGGTCCGTGTCATTGCGGATCATGAGATCCCGGTGAGGATAGGCGCAGGTGGCCCCGCTGCCGAAGGGCTGGGTCCGGTTGGCATCCGGGAACACGTCGTGGGAGTGGCGGTAGCGCTCCACTACCGTCAGGGGCGTATGTAGGGTCATCCAGAAGATCAGATTGGACAGCTGGCATAATCCGCCGCCGATGTCCCCGCCGATCTGTCCCAGAAACAGCACCATGCCCTCCTTGTAACCCTTCCGGGCGGTGGGTTTTCCGATGCGTTTCCAGTAGCTGAAGGTCTCGCCGGGATACAGGATCAGCCCGTCCAGCCGCTTTACGGCCAGCTTCAGATTTGTCACCTTATTCTCCTGCCAGACCATTTCCTCTCCCCGGAGGTGGCGCATAAGCGGCGTGGCGTGGGAGAACTGGACGCAGGGGAGCCGCTCTTCTTTCCGGATCTTTGCCCAACGGTACTTGGGCAAGCACCACAGCAGATAGCGCTTTCCTGTGTAATATGCCTTTCCCAGCCGCAGGCGCAGCCAGCTGCGCCGGACGGGAGGCCGCAGGTCCATTTTCGTATCCATGTCCTTCCTCCGTTTCCATTTTATTCAGTATGCCATATTGGGCGCGCCAATTCCACAACAAAACGGTAACAGATCCCCTTCTATTAAGAATAAAGGTTGCTTATTTCTGAGAATCTGGTACTATGTAGTTCGTACGCAGACAAATACTGCGTTTTGTGTTGCAGAAAGAGAAAACAGGAAGAGGAAAAGTAATATGAAAAACAAACACAGCGGTTTCAGCGGTT
>OGLM01002959.1_pt1 | contig 14659 bp, 14 predicted proteins | sample 1572531 | NCBI WGS metagenome assembly OGLM01 (sample SAMEA2581909, study PRJEB24529) | metagenome | biome: Human gut stool | place: China | collected 2011 | reverse complement strand
TTTCATGAGTTATAAACATGATTCCTATGGAGGAGATATACTGTCCCCTTCATGGGCCCCCATGTTCTCAGCACAATGTGCCAGACTGCCGTATGTACTACCGGCCCATACGTGATCCCGACACCCAATCAATAAATCCGATAAAACGAATCGGTGTGTCCATATGAATGCGAAGGAAATGGAGAAGCTTACCGACCACTTCGAGAGGTGCTTCGGTCAGAAGGCCGCCACGGTCATGCGCAACAAGGCGGAGACCGAGCTGCCCATAGACATCCTAGTGTTCGCACCTACGGGAAGGTATCCGTTCTGGAAGCTCTGCACCAGAGGTGCGAGCGACTACAGGATGCCCAAGAGGGAGGGCGTAAGATACGGGGAGACCGCCACCCTGCAAAACGAGTACATGATGTTCCTCGACCCCACCGTGAGGATCGAGGAGGGGTCCGACGACTGGCTATGGTACTGGCAGATATTGACCGAGACCGCCATGTTCCCTTTCTCCAACAGGATGGGCGTCATAGCCACGGACATCATCGATCTGGGCAGGGAGCAGGACACCATGCAAGGCGTCATACTGCTATTCCCCGAGGTCATAGAGGATACGTCCATCCTCCAGTGCAGGATGGGTCTCGGCAGGAACGTCACCTGCCTTCAGGTCATGCCCGTGACCAAGAGGGAGCTCGAGAGGCGCATCGACGGCACCGATGCCGACGACGACTGGCTCTACAGCCAGTTCTACCATCATGACCCCATGAGGCCCGACAGGTTCATAGCGCAGAGGGAGAGGGACTGATATGGCGGAACGTGTACTGAAAGTCACTTCAGAAGACCCGCGGTTCGTCCCGGACGCCATGAGGCTGGGGGATGCGATGGACTTCCTGGCGGATTCGACGGGGACGAACGATGTGTGTACCGAGTAGTGGTGCTCTCCGAAGTTCATAGACTGCGGAGAATATCTGGAAAGCATCGTGTGCCCGTTCTGCAGGAAGGAGGTCCCCTTCGATTCATGGGGCGAGGCCATGAACGTGGCGGAGGGGAAGGGTTTCTCGGACCTCGGCATGACGATGCCCTGCTGCGGCAGGAAAGGGTCGCTGGACCGTCTGGATTACAGGAGACCGTGTGCCATAGCCATGTTCAAGATAGAGCTGAGGAACGTCCCCGGGGATGTCACCGAGGACATGCTGAAGGAGGCAGGGAGGATCCTCGGGACCGGTCTGAAGACCGTCGAGGCGAGGTACTGAGGAGGGACGGCCGTGAGAACGTCATTCGGAAAGACTTCGGAAGGGGCGGAGGTGGAGATGGTCTTCCTGGAGAAGGGGGACCTGAGCTGCGGGATCCTCACCTACGGAGGCGTCCTCCAGAACCTCTACGTCCCGGATTCGTCCGGGTTCGACGTGGATGTCGTCCTCGGTTACGAGAACGTCATCGACTACGAGACCCGCTCCGGCCGCATGGGGGCCATCATAGGGAGGTTCGCCAACAGGATAGCCGAGGGGAGGTTCGAACTGGACGGGAAGACCTACGAACTCTCCCGGAACAGGGGCCCGGACCATATCCACGGAGGGAACAAGGGATTCGATAAGAGGATCTGGAACATAGAAGGGTCGTCGGAAAGCTCCGTCACCCTATCCCTCCAGAGCGCCGACGGGGAGGAGGGGTATCCGGGCAACATGGATGTCAGGGTGAAGTACACCCTGGGCGACTCGGGCCTGACCATGGACTATCTGGCACATTCCGACAGGGATACCGTCTGCAACCTCACCAACCACTCATACTTCAACCTGAACGGGCACGGGAACGGTACGGTGGAGGACCACCACGTCATGATCAACTCCGACCGTCACACGGTGTTCGGAGGGAGGTCCCTGCCCACGGGGGAGATCGCATCCGTCGAAGGGACGCCCCTGGACCTCAGGGAGTCGAGGGCCATCGGGACCAGGATGAGAAGGTACGGCGGGTTCGACAACAACTACCTATTGGACGACATCATGGCGGCCAAGGTGAAGGGACCCAAGACCGGCATCGAGATGGACGTGGTCACGGACTGTCCCGCCATACAGTTCTACACGGCCAACGGACTTAAGGAGATGGAAGGAAAGGACGGCGCGAGATACGGGAAATGGAGCGGACTGTGTCTGGAGACACAATACTGTCCCGATTCCCCCAACCACCCGGAATTCCCGTCGGCGGTCCTCAGAAAAGGTGACGAATACCGTCACCGTACGTCCTACATATTCAACTTGGAATGAGAGGGTACGTGGTATCAGAAGGATACCGACCTCCAATAACGGTCCGCCAGTCCCGGATCCTTCTCCGTCCTGTATCCTTCGCGGTAGACCGCATCCAATATCACCGAGGCCTCGGAGACGCCTTTCTCCGAGAGGGATACGAGCTTCTCCAGAGCGGGTGCCGCATCCCCTCCCCTCAGACCGGCTATGGCATCCAAGAGGGGGTCCGCATCCTCCCCGGCGTCAGCTGCGGATACCTCCGCCTCCATGAGGGACATGGCCTCCTCGGCCGTATCGGGACGGAATCCGTCCGCTATCAGAAGTGCCAGATGGAGTTTTGCATCGGGGTGTCCCTTCTCGTCGGCCTTACGGAAGAACTTGACGGCCGACCTGACCTCCGTGAACGGACATCCCTCGTACTCCCCGCCCATGAGCATGCCGAGGCGGAAAAGGGCCTCGGGATGTCCCCTCACGGCGGCCACGAACAGCGTCCAATAGGCCTTCTTGAACGATACGAGGTCGTCGGCGGCATCGAGGTATCTCATCCCCGCACGGAAGAACATGTCTATATCCACGGGAGGGACGTCGTCGCCCGAATATCCGAACGGATGGTTCTGCTTGAATATGGAATACGCCTTCTCGGCATCCTTCTTCTTGACACCGTTGTCTTGGAGTATCCCTACGACCACATCCTGTCTCTCGAGTATGAACATGCTTCCGGTACAATATGTGGCGAGGATCTCTTCGGCCTTCATGGCAGGTGGAATGACAGGCGGGGGATTATATGTTTTCCCGGAGCATTCCGTGCCATCGCATGGACCCGATTTCAGACAAAGCTGTACCAGACATGGCCGACATTTGTTCCTGTACGGCTTTTGTGAAGATGAGATATCGATTTTTTCGAATATAAAGAACAATTATATATCATATACTTGCTATATTTGATTAAACTTCTCGAAAAAATCGAATGAGCTGGAAAAATGCTGATAAAATTCAGAGTTGAGAACTACAAATCGTTCGACAAGGAACAATCCCTGTCCATGGTATCCGGAAGTACTCGCGACCACGCAGACCATGTATATGATATGAAAGACCAGGGGATCCTCCGCACAGCGGTCATATTCGGTTCCAATGGTTCGGGGAAGACCAACCTCGTCAAAGCGATGATCGCTTCGAGAGGCCTCATATTCGGATACCCGATCCCAAAGAACGATTACTGCAGGATCGATCCGGAGAACTCCAAAAGAGCCACTGCATTCGAGTACACCGTGGAACTGAACGGGACACAGTATGCCTATGGTTTCGAAGTACTGCTGTCGTCCGGAGAGATATTGACCGAATGGCTGTACAATCTGTCGAACAAAGGCAGGCATAGCAAGATATTCTTCAGGACCAAAGACACCATTGAAACAGAACTGGATCTACAGGACGAGGATTCGAAATATTTCGAAGTATACTCCATGGAGGCCAGATCTGCCGGATGGATTCCGTTCATCACGGTCATGTCGAAAGCTCCCGAGAGGGAGGGAAGTAAACTATCGGTCATAAACAGATTGATGAGATGGTTCACCAACTCCCTCAGGATAGTCGCAGCAGGAACATCCCTCAACTACAACATAAACGGCAACCTGTCCGATTTCACAGGGAACACCCTTCCGCATTATGGGACGGGAATATCCGGAATAAGATACGAGGATGTAAAGGACCGCAGCAACATGATACCTCCCGATCTCCTGGAACAGATGATGCGGGACATCGGGAACCGTAGCGAACCCATAGGGACCATAAGATCTCCTTCCGGAATATTCACTTTGACCGTCGGAAAATCGGGAGAGCCCATACTTAAAAAGATGATGTTCGACCACAATGGAACATCGTTCGATTACACCGAGGAATCGGATGGGACGAAAAGACTGGTGGAGCTGCTTCCCCTGCTGAATGGGAACGATCTGAAGGATCTGACATATGTCGTGGACGAGATCGACAGGAGCCTGCACCCTCAGATGACCCAGAAATTCATAAGGGATTTCGAATCGCTCCCGAAAGATCTCAGAAGACAGCTGATCGTAACCACCCACGAATCCAGGCTCATGGATCTGGATATTGTACGCAGGGATGAGATCTGGTTCGTAGAGAAAGATACGGCCGGGACATCGAAAATCTATTCCCTGGAAGCATTCGGAGAGAGAAAGGACAGACGCATCGATAAGGCATACTTGGATGGAAGATACGGTGCGATACCGTGTTTCAGAAGCACATTTCCCGATTTGGAGTTATGATGAGGCCCACAACTGCAATATATGTCAGAACTAACGGGGATTCCCCCACCACGGTGAAAAATCATCTGAAAAAGATGATGGATTCTGGCATCATTGGAAGAATTGGCAGCACTGAATCAGGTAAATGGATTATTGTAAACCTAAAGTGACATGTTGTTTCTTAGTCCATTTCTTAGTCCATATGGGATTTAATCATACGATCACCATTGGAGGACCTCGTCATCAATCTTGAACTATGGATGGGATTCCGTTCTGTGGAAGTGTTCAGGATAAGGGCATGCGATATCCATTACGATCCCGAGATCGTCACGCAGCATATACTGAGACGTTCCTACAGAATAAGGCTATATCATGCCGGTGTGAAGATCGAGAAGATCTCAAAGCTCCTCAGACATGATGATTCCCACACCACATACAAGTATCTCGGGATCAACATTGATGACATGAACGATGCCATGAAAATCCTGAGGGACTTCGACAAGAGGTCGTCTCTCGTAATCTTTTGGTTACATCCTAAGGGTTCGACAAACGCCTTACCATCGGTGTAAAAACCACTCTTTTTTCAGTTAGTCAATAGTGCCAGAATGAAAATCCAGATTCCAAGATACGGGATTTCGTCCTTCCCACTTCCGCAGGGATGTCCCTAGGAGAGAGGACGTACGGTATCCCTTCCTCCTTGCACTTTCCGGGCGGAAGTCCATACCCGTAGGCGGCGGCTATGAATTCCGCCCCCGCCTGTCTCGCACCCTCCAGGTCCTGAGGACAGTCGCCTATCATGACGACGATGTCCGCATCTGCCTCTCTGGCACATCTGCGGACCATATCCGCCTTGGTCACGGGACTGGATCGCTCCGCAGTCAGCGTGACCAAGTCCGCCAGATACAACACGGAGGCCGTGGACAAGGGGAGGTGCAGAGTCGTATGGGGCGACGTGTCCTCCATGCCGTTCGACCGCGGTTCGTTCGATCTGGTCACGGCCTTCGAGACCGTGTATTTCTGGCCGGACATCGTCGGTTCATACAGAGAGGTCCTGGGATCACTGAGGGAGGGCGGCAGATTCATGATATGCAACGAGACCGACGGCAGCGGTCCGCACGACGATGTGTGGACGAGGAGAATAAGCGGAATGAGGATCTACAGCGGGGAAAGGATGGAAAGCGACCTGCGGGAGGCCGTATTCCGGAGCGTAAACGTATACAGAAAGGACGGACGCAGATGGATCTGCGTCATAGCCCACAGACGAGACCGGTCCGAAACTTCGGGAAAGATGTGAAGCAAGACGGCCCGGGCAGGACATGTGACCCGGGCCGTCGGAAATCGTCCGTATGGGGATTCAGACGACTTTGGTCACATGGATGCTGACCCCTATGTCGTCCGCTTCGAATCCGACCCGGGGGAAACCGTTGTACACTTCGCTGATGACGGATCCTTCCGTGCATCCCGTGATCCCGATCTTCAGGATGACCGTCGTCTCACCTATGTATCCAGTGAACGTGGACCCCTCTTCATCATAGATCCATCCTGTCCCGAACTCGGCCACGATGATGGCGGGGGAATAGAATTGGCTCGCTAGGCCGAGGCTTCTGCCGTTGATCGTGAATGAGACTTTGTCCTTATCTATACCGGATGTGGAACAACTGTATGACGACACGCTCAAAGGCGATTCCGCCCATTTGGCATACAGGGTCATTCCTTCGGACACGGGGTCTCCGACCTTGTAATCTATACCGCTCCCGTCCCTGGCGGTGTTCCAGCAGACGAATATATGACCGCTGTAGGAGAACATGTTGATGACGGCCTCGGCATTCGAATACTTGACCGAGGTCTCCCCATCAGACGTCTTACCGCCGTTCCCATCATAAGTAACGCCTTTCTCCACAGGGTCCATGAGGCCCGGGACTGCGACGATGGCGGCTCCGACCGCCGCCACTGCGACTACGGCCACGATTGCGATCGACACATTCTTGGATAATGTCATAACATGTCAGGAGACGTACACCTAAATACATTCGTCCGACAGACGACATGAGGGATCGGACCAGAGACCTGCCAACCGGAGGTCTAAAGAATACAGAAATTCTGAGTTGTACCATTTTAATATCAGGACCCTCTACTTGACGATGATCCGTAATGACAGACAGCGACAGCAGCATCGTTCCGGTCAAAAGGAGGAACGATCTCAGGAAGGATCTCCGCGAGATCTACGAATCGAGGAACATCCTCAGGTCCCTGGTATCCAAGAACCTGTTCGGACGCTACAGGAACTCCGTCCTGGGATTCGGCTGGCACTTCGTCATGCCCATCGTCATGCTGGTCGTCTACTATGTGGTCTTCACCGAGGTGAGGGCCTCCCCCATATCGGACTTCTGGGTATACATCGCCGCAGGAATATTCCCGTTCAACTTCATGGTGTCCAATCTGACCGGAGGGGCCGGGGCCATAGTCGGTAATTCCGGCATGGTGAAGAAGATGTACTTCCCTCGGGAGATCCTCGTCCTGGCACATGTCATAAGCAACTTCATCGTGATGGTTATGGGCTATGCGGTCATACTGATCATAATCGCGGTGACGGGATATCCCCTGGATTGGGTCCCGCTGCTGTTGCTTCCGGCCATACTGCTGCTGATGGCCCTGTTCACCACCGGATACACCCTTCTGTTCTCGTCGCTTACCGTATATGCCCGCGACGTACAGTATATATTGAGTTCCGTCAGCATGGTGTTCTTCTTCATGACCCCCATGTATTTCCTTGCGGACAGCGTATCGGGGGTGTTGGGGAACGTCATCTGGCTGAACCCGTTCACATATTACATAGAAGCATTCCACAGCATGGTATACTTCGGGGAGATCCCCGAAATGAAGGTCCTGCTGATGTGCATCATACTGCCGTTGGTCTCAATGATGTTGGGACTGGCGGTATTCCGCAGGCTCAAACGCGGATTCGCCGAAAGGTTGTGAGATAGATGGACCCCAAGAACGCCATAGAGATCAGGAACATCGTGAAGACATTCAAGATCGAGGTGGAGGACCCCGAGAAGAAAGGGGGCATTCTCAACAGGAACCCTACCAAGACCATCGAGAACAAGGTCTTGGACGGGATCACGCTGGATATCAGAAAAGGCGATGTTCTGGGAGTCCTTGGAAGGAACGGAAGCGGGAAGAGCACCTTCCTTTCCATGATCGCCAGGATAATGGAGCCGGATTCCGGGACGATAGAGTGTTCCGGGAAGGTCGCATCGATCCTTGAACTCGGGATGGGTTTCCATCAGGATATGTCTGGGAGGGAGAACATATACCTCAAAGGGGAGCTGTATGGATTCAGCCGCAAGGAGATGGATTCCAAGATCGACAGGATAATTGAGTACTCTGGGATATCCAAGTACATAGACAACCCAGTCAGGACTTATTCCTCCGGAATGTCGGGAAGACTGGCGTTCTCGATCATGATGAATGTGGAATCCGACATAATGCTGGTGGACGAGATCCTCAGTGTCGGTGACGCCGCATTCATGGCCAAAGCGAAGGAACATTTCAAGAAACTTGCCAGGAGCGGGAAGACCGTGGTCTTCGTCTCCCATTCCATAAACGACATGGCCGACATGTGCAACCGTGCCGTATGGATAGAGGATGGAAAGATCATAAGGGATGGGAGGGCAAAGGACATCTGTGCGGAATACCAGAATAAGATGTCGTCGTCTCCGGAGATCATAGCGGATCTGGCGGAGGCGGGGGTAGCGGAATCGCAGTACGAATTGGCGATGATGTACCGGGACGGTACGAATTTCGGAAAAAGCGAGGAACTGTATAAGGAATGGATGAAGAAGGCGGCCGATCAGGGACACACTTTGGCACAGGTCGAATATGCAGACATCTTGTTAGAGAGAGGAAATGAAGATGACATTTCCGAAGCCATGAATCTGTACCAATCGGCTGCAAACAAGGGAAATAATGATGCCCGGATGAAAATCGCATCATTCAGGAAAAATACAGATGATGACGACCTGCGCACGGAGATTAAGAAGATCTTCCTTAAAATGGCCGAAGAAGGGGATCCGATCAACCAATTCAGATGTGCAGACTATCTTCTGAAGACTGCATGGACTAATGAAGATAGGAAGGAAGCATTTGAGTGGTTCTTGAAATCGTCCGAGAAGGGATACCCCAATGCGACGCACCAGGTGGCGCTGATGCAGAGGGATGGGGTCGGTATAGCTAAAAATTATGAAGAGATGGAAAAGAACCTGAAAAAAGCGAGCGATTCTGGATTCCTACCTTCGATCATCCTGTTGGCAGACACATACATTCAAGGAAGGCTTATTCCGAAAAATGAAAAAGGTGCTTTTGAGCAATACCTCAAAGGAGCAAGGCTCGGAAATGGAAAGTGCCAATATCAGATTGCAATAATGTATAGAGATGGTATCGGAACCGAGATTGATGTCGGTGAATCCGAAAAATGGTTTGAAAGATTCTCGTATTCCACAACAATCTGGAATAACATATGGGCCGCAGACTGGGCTAAGATGCAAGACGATTCCGATCCCGCATTGATTGAGAAGATATATCTCAGAAGTGCATATGGTGGGAATACAATAGCTTTGTCAAATATCCTGAATACTGCAATTGCCAATAATGAATTCGATGAGAAAAAATATGATAATCTGATGAATTCATTGAAATTCTTAGCAGAAAATGGAAACATAGATGCTGCAAGAAGAATGGGCAATCACTATTATGATGGTGTTGGAGTAAAAAAAGACTACACCACAGCTATAAAATGGTATGAAAAAGCAGCACTTCTCGGCGATCAATGGAGTAGAAATCGCTTAGGAGAAATGTATAGGGATGGTAAGGGAACATCGCCTGATGTAGAAAAAGCAATAACGTGGCTAATTGGGTCCAAGTCTTTAAATACAGTCGAATAAGATGGAAAGGGGGGTGATTTCTTCCCCATTTGATTACGTAACAAAGTCATGTTTAAATTGCATCATTCATTAACTGGACTAGAGGATTATGAATTATCTTGAAATGACACCCTCCAGTTTGAGAGTAAAAATCAAAAGTATGTGGCACAGTTCAGGTGCAACATCGGAATTACTCAATATCTTTAAAACAATAAGTTCAATAAATTCGTATTGGAAACAAATGAAAAACGATGTGTGGCTTATTTACTTATGTTGCCTAATTGAAAAAAACGAAATCGACGAATTTAATAAAATCTTAATTAAATATAATAAGATGTACAATATGAAAGATGTAGAGCGTTTTCTGCCACTTTCACACTATTTGTCACAATCTACAGATTTATTGAAAAATATAAAAGTCCCGTATTTTTTTAATGATACTCTAAAAAAATCTAATGATGTTTATGAAAAATTAAAAAATAATGAGAACCTGTTTACTGATTTGGTAAAAGACAAGTCGATTGCCATTGTAGGCAACTCTGGTTGCGAAATAGGCCTAGGCAGAGGCAATGAAATAGATAGTCATGACATAGTTATTAGATTTAATAATTATTGCATCGACGGATATGAACAAGATTATGGTACTAAAACAGATATTTGGGTTCGTGGTTCTGCTGGAGAAGACATCATTCTACGTGATCCTTCCAACTATAAACTAATAGTATGGGAAGCAGATTACGACCATTTCATGGTTCATTTTGATAATCTAGACACACTATCAAAAGATTTGTCTAATTTTCCAAATAAAATATCAAATTTCAATGAAGAAACACATGTTAAATTAAGACAATTAAGTGGATTAAAATTTCCATCAACTGGAGCATTGACCGTTTGGGCAACATACTTAGCCAAGAGTAATTTAAATAATGTCGATGTTTATGGGTTTTCTTTTATTGGAAATAATTATTCGGATACGAATCACTATTATGGTGAAGAATCTAGATTGGCTCAAGATCACGATTTTGAAAATGAAATTAAATTCATGCACAATTTTTATTTTGACCACAAAAGAAATGGCAAAGAATTAAAAAAATCAGACGTATAGATTTTCATTTCTTGTCATAAAGATACAGAATATGTTAAAAACGATATATTTAAACCAATACAAGTTGGAACAGCGCTATCTGGTAAGAAATTAGACATGCTACACGATGATGAGGGGGAAAACATCTCATTTAAAAACAAATCATATTGTGAACTTACCGCACAGTATTGGGCTTGGAAAAATTGCTCCGTAAATTACTATGGATTTCTACATTACAGCAGATATTTTAATTTCACAGAAACAATATTTCCTGAAATCGGCTACAATAACATAAATGTATCAAACATTACTGATGAATTAATTGATAAATTTGGTTGGACTGAAAAACAAATAATTGAGTGTATTAGCGGATACGACGTAGTAACGACATTTTCAGCCAATACGCAAATTGTACAAAAGAAAAAAGATGTTTATGAAAATTATTGCGATGCCGCATACCTACATGAAAAGGATTTGTTAACACTTACTCAAATAATCGAAGAAAAATATCCTAAATTTTCGAAATATGTAGAACAATATTTGCTAGGACAAAGAGCAATTTTTTGCAATATGTATATCCTACGTAAGGACATCTTTAATGATTACTGCACTTGGCTTTTTGATATTCTTGATGAATTTGTAAAACGGACCGATATGTCTCTCTACACTGTAAATGAAATGCGTACGCCAGGACATCTGTCAGAAAGAATGTTTGGGATATATCTATTGTATTTGCAGAACGAAAGAAAGGATATTAAAATTAAACAACTACAAAAAGTATGTTTCACTAAACCTCGCCCATCGTTGTTAATGCAACAGCCAGAAAATCATGTCCCCGTGGTATTTTCATGCAATGAGCGGTATTTACCATACCTTGGCGTAACGATACAATCAATAATTGACACAGCTAACAAGAATAGAATGTATGATTTATATGTTCTACATTCTGGTATTTCTCCAATTTCTCAAGAAAAAATACTTAAAATGGAAACCCACAACACACATATTGCATTTGTGGATATTTCATCATATTCTAAAGAAATTGCATTTCATTCTAATATAGACTATATTTCTATAGAGACATTTTTCCGTTTTATAATCCCAGACATATTTCCAAAGTTATCCAAAGTCTTGTACATCGATTGTGATCTAATCGTTCTAAAAGACTTGGCATTGTTATATGACATAGATGTCAACGACTACATCCTAGGGGCGGTAAGACAAATAAATAGTTACGATAAAATAAAACAAATAAATAGAGATTTAAAGATTTCATGCTATGAATATATAAATGCTGGCGTCCTATTAATAAATTTAAAAGAATTTGTTAAAAATGACGTACAGGGTAAAGCATATGCTTTAATAAAGGCAGGAATCAACTACCCAACAGGTGATCAAGATCTTATCAATGTAATATGTAATAAGAAAATAAAGTACCTTGATGAAAGTTGGAATTGCCCAGGTCCAATTTATGAATCGATGAAAAAAGATTCAAATGTGCATCCTTCTGTGTATACTCAATTATTTGAACAATCTTGCATCTCTCCGGGAATTATACACTACATGACCTCTGCAAAACCTTGGGATCATCCAGAACGTATTATGAGTAAGTATTTTTGGGATAGTGCAAGACATAGTCCATTTTATGAAGAAATCCTTTTTAAGAAGTTTAATGCGATAGAGTCGAAAATTGCATCTTTGCCGACAAATGATTCCAAGACTAAAAAACACTATTTTCAAAAAATTCATAAAATAATATCACATAAAAAGAGGGCATAATATGAAAGACATAACAGCTGTTGATTTCACAGCATATTATAAAAATGCTGAAGAAGCTGCAGAGAGACAGTACAACACACACATGAAACAATTTTTCAAAAAATATGCTCCGGCCAACAGTGGATTAACAATAATGGATTTCGCTTGCGGGTGGGGGAGAATATCCAATGTTATAAAAGATAACTATGCGAAAATAATCCTCTGTGACATTTCTAAAAAAGCAATAGAACATTGTAAAGAAAGATTTGCAAACGACAATAGATTTGAATTCGTCGTAAATAAAATTGACGAAATACCATTGGAATCCAATTCAGTTGATTTTGTATTCTCATGGGACTCCATGGTTAATTTCAATTATAGATTACTAGATATGTCCATATTCGAAATAAATCGTATTTTGAAAAATAACGGATATGCATTTATTCATCATTCAAATTATAGGGGCGCTTTTGCAGCACAAGGTTTAACCTGCAGTGAAAATTATGAAGAAAATAAAATGGGACGGGCTTGCACTTCTTATGTGGACATGAGAATAATTGCAAAACACTATAATATGAAAATAGTAGAACAAAAATTGCAAGATTGGGGAAATGGAGAAAATTTCATAAGACATGTTGATTGTATCACTATACTACAAAAAATATCAGAATCTAAACCACATTTAGATGAAGTATTGTTTAAATCAGGATATATAACAAAGCCTCGAATTCTAGGAGAAAAAATGTTAGATATGTCATCTAGTAAGGAAGATTCGGTGTCGATTAATATTTTGGGTTGTTGCGTCTCAAGAGATATATTCAATCTTAAATGTGGAATAAATTACACCGTCAAAGGCTACGTGCAAAGAAACTGCCCTCTTGACATATTTGATGAAATAGCTAACTCTTACAAAATATCGGATCTTGACGTTGAAGATATTGTAGAACATAATTTCAATAAACGTAGTTTATGCACTCTATTTAATGGAACAGGATCTAAAAAACTATTAGAAAACAAAGGAAAATGGATAATAATCGATTCTTTTTATTCAGGATGTGGTTGTTTTGAACTCACATTTCCAGATCGTTCTTGCAAATATATCCAAACAGATTGGGGCACTGTATTAAAAAAATTAGTAACTAAACTAGATAATGGAATCAAATGTAATTTTATTGACGGTAATGAAAATTTTTTATTAAAAATAGACAAATTTACAAATTTCATAAAAAACAATTGGGGAAATAATGTAATTTTGTTAGATTTACCTCGTACCAATCAATATTTGGCAACCAATGGTACAGTTCAAATAAAATCAACTTCATACATAGAATCAATCAATGCTGCAGATGAATTGTGTAAGTTATTATTAGAAAGATTGGACTGCCATTATGTTCGTATGCCTCATCCACTATATGGGGACTCTTATAACTCATATGATGTGCAAGCAGTACATTATATAAAAGAAGCTTACCAGTACTTGAAAGAAGCAGTTGACATAATCGTCAATGGCGTAGATGTTTATAAAAAACTTGATTTAAATTATATTAAATATAGTCAAATCTTTCATGAAATTGCACTTGGAACTCGTTTATCTGAAAGAAATACAATACAAATAATAAAAAGAATAATCGCTTCTAAAGACGTCGTTAATTATCCTAAATGTGTTCAACTTTGCAATCAATTGATACTCCAAGGAAGTGTAGACGCATTATACTTGTTATCTGTTGTATATCGTGATGGACTGGGTGTAAATAAAGATATTGATTTTGCCATAGAGTTAATGGAAAAGGCATATTCGCAGTACAATGACTACGGTAATGCATTAATTGATTTATTGTGGAATAGAACCGATACCGAATCATGTAATAAAATTATAAGAATTGCTTCACAACTATTAGATTGTGGCAATGCAGGGGTTTTTTCAAGATTTGGCAGAATGTACAGAGATGGAAAAAGTGTAGAAAAAAACATAGATTTGTCTATTGAGTATTTTTACAAAGCTAAAAGCAAAGATTTGTCTTGGAGTATCGAATTATTCGATGTTATGTGGAATGCAAATAGATCAGAATACGATTCACAACTCAAAAATGCAATATCCGAATTAGCAGATAAAGGAAATCCAGATGCGATGGTTCGCAGAGGGAGAATGTATAGATACGGTAGAGGTGAAATTAAAGATTTCGAAAAAGCCCTATTTTGGATAAAAAAAGCTGCCGACATGAAAAAAAATTATGTTTCTGAATATAATGAGTTAAATAGTGAATTAGACTCTATGAATAATAGTATTACTGAGTCTAACGATAACTTAAAAAAATCTAACGAAATGTTACAGAGTTTACATATTAACAGAGCCCGTTCAGTTGCTGAAGTAACAAAATCTAAAGAATATGTTGATGATTATAAAAAGCGAAT